>ENA-OPBO01001591-OPBO01001591.1-human-gut-metagenome-genome-assembly--contig:-NODE-1591-length-15506-cov-3.878131_pt1 | contig 15506 bp, 9 predicted proteins | sample MGYA00241071_ERZ501458 | MGnify/ENA primary metagenome ERZ501458 (study PRJEB25962, sample SAMEA2042509) | human gut metagenome | biome: human gut; feature: human-associated habitat; material: faeces...
CGCAGGCCGAACAATGCGTCGCCCCCCTGCACGACTGCCGTCGCATCGGCCGAGCCGCCGCCCAGCCCGGCCCCGAGGAGGCCGTCATCGCCGCAGAGGAGATAGACGAGCTGCGCCGCGCCATAGACGCCCTCCCGCCCGGCGACCGGGCGCTCATATACCGCAAGTACTACTACCGACAGTCCACGGCGCAGATGGCCTCGGAGCTCGGCCTGACGGCGCGGGCCGTGGAGGGGCGGCTCTACCGCATCAAAAAGGCATTGCGCAAGGCGCTGGGAGGTGACGACGCATGAACGACCGCGAATTTGACGCTCTGCTCGAGTCCGCCGCGCCCGAGCTTCCGCCCGACGACGTCGCACGGGACGTCACGCCGTGGCGCCGCGCGATCGGAAATATTCTCGGCGGCAGCGCCATGTGCTCCATCACGCTCAACTTTTTCTGCCTGAACTATCTGCTGCCGACCATCGGCGTGATCCTGCAGCTGCTTGGCTTCCGTCCGCTGCGGCGGGAGAACGGTTGGTTTCGCGCCTGCTGGCTGCTCGCCGTGCTGCGCGCGGCGCTGTTCCTGCCCTGCATCGTTCTCAACGCGACAATCTATTCCAACGCCGTATACGCCTCCTCCGTGGGGACGGCGCTGACCTATGCCATGCTCGCGGTGCAGATGCTGCTCTTCTTCTGCTTCTGGCAGGCATTACGCGCAATGCAGAAAAAGGCGGGGACAGGAGGGGGCGCCGCCCCCGCAGCCGCGCTGCTCATTTGGTATGCGGCGGTCCTCACGCTGGCCTATGTCCAGTACAGCGGTCTGCTGCTCGGCCTTGCGATGCTCGGCTGCTATATTCTCATTCTGCGCAGCCTCTTCCGTCTCTCCCGCGAGATGGAGGAGAGCGGCTACGCGCTCACGCCCGCGCCGGTGCGTCTCTCGGACGAGATGCTGGTCAGGGCCATCGCGGCGCTGCTCGCCGTCGGCATCGCCTGCGGCTATCTCTTCTTCGGCAGCTACCGCATGGACTGGCAGCCAAAGAGCGGCAGCCTCAGCGCCGAGGCTGTTGAAATTCGCGCGCAGCTGCTTGCCCTCGGCTATCCCGAGGCCGCGCTGAACGACCTCAGCGAGGACGATCTGCTCGCCTGCCGCGGCGCGACGCTCGTCGTAGTGCACGAGGCGGATAAGCCGATGAACGGCGGCCGCGAGGTGCGCGAGGACTTCGGCAGCTCGACACACATCTCGACCGTCTACGATGTCAGGGAGCTGCACTTCACCGACGTCGCCGTGCGGCTGCCCGGCGAAGCGGAGCATTGGCGCATCCTCCACCACTTCCGCTGGACGGAGGAGGTGAAATTCCGCGGCACGGAGCTCGTCCGCCTCTGGCCCGCCTACTATGAGGACGACAGTTGGCGTCCCGACGACGGTGCGCCGACGGGCCGCGTGCTCTACGACGACGCGGAGGGGAATGCCTACGCCGCGCCCTGTGCCTCCCTTACCGTCGAGCGCTACACGGTGACCAACTGGTTCGGAAGGACCTATCGCCTGGAGGATATTTCCGCCGAATTCTCCCTGCCCTCACGCGGGAGTAATCAGCGCGGCTATGTCGCCTATAGCGCCGAGGAGGCAGACGGTGAGGCGACCTACCTCGACTCGCGGAGCAACTACACACACCAGGAGAGCCGCTTCCAGTACCCCGTCCGGACCGCGAAGGACTATAGTGGTTGGGGAGACGGTCCCGTCTTCCGCCGCGTACAGAGCGCTTTGCAATTCTCCATACTGGACGACGGCAGTATCGACCTGTGGAACTACGAACCGTAAAGGAGCGGCTTGCAGCGATGCAAGCCGCTTTTCCTCCATGGGCAGGCAAATCGTGTGCTGCGCGAAAGGCGTTGCTTTTTCCCGCAGCCGTGGTATACTGGGGAGTGAGAAAAAGAAACCGGTAAGGAAGGGCCTCCCCATGCAGAAATTCGACCATGTGCTGCTCGCCAGCGACTTTGACAACACGCTCGTCTACACCCAGTCCGCGCTCGACAACGGCACCGACATCCCGCCCATGTGTCCGCGCAACCGCGAGGCGCTGGACTACTTCATCCAAAACGGCGGCCTGTTCGCCATCTCCACCGGCCGCGCGCTGCCCGCGTTCATGGACTACGCCAAGGACGTGCCGATGAGCGCGCCGTGCGTCATCGCCAACGGCGCGGCGATCTACGACTTCCGCACAAACGAATACCTCTACACCGCCTTCCTCGGCGAGGCGATCTACGACCACATGGCTGAGGTGCTCGCGCGGTTCCCGACGCTCGCCTTCGAGGTCTACCATGACGACTGCCGCATCCACGCGATGAATCCCAATCGCTACATCCGCAACCACGAGCATCTGACCCGCTCGCCCGTGCAGGTGGTGGAGCGCTTCGCCGACATTGATCTGCCCATCATCAAGATCCTTTTTGAAGAGGACTTTCCGGTGCTCGATGCCGTGCGGACTTTCATCCTCTCGCGCCCGTGGGGGCGCGAGTACGAGCTCATCTACTCCAACGAGCATCTGCTCGAGCTGACCGCCGCCGGCGCGACCAAGGGCGGCATGATCCTGCGGCTCGCGTCGCTCCTCGGTGTGGCGCGCAAGGACATCTACTGCATCGGCGACCACAAAAACGACATTCCGATGCTGGAGGTCAGCGCCGTGCCCTTCGCGCCCGCGAACGCCATTCCCGCCGTACACGAGTTCGGCGCGCACATCGTCTCGCATTGCAGCGACGGCGCGGTGGCCGACGTGGTGGAGTATCTGGATAAGATCTACTGAAAAAAGAAAAGCTGTCCGTCGGACAGCTTTTCTTTGTTATCGGGTAAAAGGTTATTCCGCTTCCTGCATGGCCTTCGCGGCGGCGACGGCCTTCTCCTGCGCGTCGGCAGAGCACTGCTCGTAGCGCACGAAGTGCATGGTGAAGGAGCCGCGGGACTGGGTCATGGAGCGCAGGTCGATGGCGTAGCTCATGAGCTCGGCCTCGGGGCACTCGGCCTCGATGATCTGCTCACCGTCGCCGGTCGGGGTCATGCCCATAACGCGGCCGCGGCGCTTATTGAGGTCGCCGAGGATATCGCCCATGTACTGATCGGGCACGGTGACCTTCAGCTCGCAGACGGGCTCGAGCAGAACGGGGGACGCCTCGGGCATTGCGGCCTTGTAGGCAAGGTTCGCGGCGGTCTTGAACGCGATTTCGGAGGAGTCGACCGGGTGATAGGAGCCATCGTAAAGCACGCACTTGAGGTTGACGACCGGATAGCCGGCGAGCGGGCCGTGGAGCACGGCTTCGCGCAGGCCCTTTTCAACGGCGGGGAAGAAGTTCTTGGGCACGCTGCCGCCGAACACTTCCTCGGCGAAGACCATCTCCTCGCTCTCCTCGTTGGGCTCGAAGCGGACCCAAACGTCGCCGAACTGGCCGCTGCCGCCGGTCTGCTTCTTATGACGGCCCTGCTTCTGCACGGTCTTGCGGATCTTTTCACGGTAGGGCACGCGCGGGGTGTCGAGCTCGGCGTCCACGCCGAAGCGGGTCTTGAGCTTGCTCACGAGCACGTCGATCTGAATGTCGCCCGCGCCGGAGACGACCATCTGATGGGTCTCGGCGTTGTTGGTGACGGTAAAGGAGGGGTCCTCCTCATTCATCCGGCTCAGGCCCTGGGCGATCTTGTCCTCCTGGCCCCGGGTCTTGGGCACGATGGCCACAGAGTAGCAGGGCTCGGCGAAGGGGATATTCTTCAGGGCCACGACCTTACGGGCGTCGCACAGCGTATCACCGGTCTTGACCTTTTCCATCTTGGCAATGGCGCCGATGTCGCCGCAGCCCAGCTCCTTGACCTCGGTGGCCTTCTTGCCGCGCATCACATACAGACGGCCCAGCTTTTCCGTGGCGCCGGTGCGGGCATTGACCATGGACATGTCCGGCGTGATGGCACCGGAGAGCACCTTCACGAAGGAGTACTTGCCGTACTGGTCAGAGATGGTCTTGAAAACAAAGGCCGTGGGAACACCGCCGGGAGAGACTACGAACTCCTCGGTCTCGCCGTTGGGAAGGGTTGCCTTGTGATAGTTGCCCTCCATGGGGTTAGGCAGCAGATCCACGATGTTGTCCATGAGCATCAAAGAACCCATGCAGCTGACGGCGGAGCCGCACAGCACAGGGAACAGGCTCAGCTCCCGCACGCCCTGGCGCAGGCCCTGAATCATCTCAGCGTAGGTGAAATCCTCACCGGAGAAGAACTTGTCCATAAAGGCCTCGGAGGTCTCCGCCACGGACTCTTTCAGGGCGTCGTTGAACTCGGTAATGACGGATTCCTTGTCCTCAGGCACCTCGATCTCCACCCGCTTGAGATCCTGCATCTCGAAGGCGCGCTTGTTGAGCACGTCGATGATGCCGGTGACTTTCTTATTCTCATCCCAGATGGGCACCACGATGGGGGCGATCTTCTTGCCGAAGCGCTCCCGCAGGGCCTCGAAGGTGGCGTTGTAGTCGCTGTTGTCCTCGTCGGTCTTGGAGATGTACACAAAGCGGGGCATGTTTCGCTCTTCGCAGTACTTCCACGCCTTTTCCAGCCCCACGGAGATGCCGTCCTTGGCGGAGCAGACAATCACGGCGGCATCAGCGGCCCGCAGGGCCTCCATCACCTCACCGGAAAAGTCAAACGCGCCCGGCGTATCCAGCACATTGATGCGGCAGCCCTTGTACTCCAGGGGCGCCACAGCGGTGGAGATGGAGATCTGACGCTTCGTCTCCTCAGGATCATAATCACAGACGGTATTTCCATCGGCGCCGCGGCCCATCCGGTCAATAGCGCCGGTCATATACAGAAGACTCTCTGCCAGAGCGGTCTTACCGCTGCCACTGTGGCCCAGCAGACAGACGTTACGGATGTTTTGTACTGAATAGCTCATGTTGATCCACTCCTTATGATGTGCTGGTGTCCCGGCCATCCGGCCGAAAAAACCTGAAGCCCGGCATGCGCCGAATGCTTCAATGTATAAATTATACAACGATTACCTGGGCAATACAACAAATTTTTTGGCAACATGGCAATTTTGGGCAGGAGAGCGAAAATTGAGCACGAAATTTTGGCAACCCCCCAAAAAGGGACCTCCGGCAGCACCACCCGGCATCCGGTTTTTCCTTCCAAAAACCGTCCTCTGTTTAGGGAGCCGTCCTCCGCCATACAGACGCAAAAGGACCCCGCTCCCGGAGAACATGTGATTTCTCCGAAAGACGGGGTCCCTTTTTCAATGGGAACCGCAGGCCGGGAACAAACGTCAATACCGGCCCGTCCAGTCGCCCATCAGCAGTACCGGCGCGGTCCACAGCAGCAAAAACACCAGCAGTGCCAGCGGACTGATGAGGTCATACGCGCCGGAAAACACCAGGTAAAACGAGAGCAGCAGTCCTGCCGCGCTGCTGAAAAAGGACAACACCGAGGCACGGCGCACGGCCCGGCACAGTCTGCGGCTGCCCACCACCGTGGAGGCATAGGGCAAGAGGCCCTCCCTCAGCAGCAGAGCCCGGGGCATTCCCCGGTCCTGCTCTGCTTCACTCAGAGCCACCCGGGTCGTCAGATCCGGGTACTCCACCTTCACACCCTTGTGGAACTTGCGCTTCAAAAGAGCCGGAGTGATGTTGGGGTCCCGGGCAGCCAGGATGGGCGTGATGCGGCTGCGCTTCATCATCCGCAGGGCATAGTCCACATTTTCCGAGGCGTTGTATTTGACGGCAAAGGCCGCCGTCAGCTGGTGATCCACCGCCAGGAACAGCCCCGTTTTCAGGTGGATGTTCCCCGGCATCCGCACCTCCATCTTGCGCATGAAGGAGGCGGTTCCCAGCAGCACCGTCTCGCCGTGGATATTGGCGGAATACCCACCCTCCTCGTAAAAGCTGAAGTCGTCTGCCTCCTCGTACCGGCCGCACTCACTGCGCAGCAGCCCGTCGAACAGCCGGTGCAGTCCGCTGCCGGCACAGCGGGCCAGCGTGGCCGCATAAGAAGCGGCCTTGGGCAATTCCTCTCCAAAGACCTTCACGCCGTTGAGCTGCATTGTCCCTGGCGGGAAGAGGTCTGCATCGGTGAGGATCATGGCACGGCGGCGGCTGATCCGCTCCGCGCCGGACCATCCCGCCACGGCACAGCCAGCCTTTTGCAGATGCCGCGCCAGCCGGGACCAGGGAATTCCCCAGCACAGCGGCAGCGCAAAGGTGGCGCCGGCGCTGAGGATGGCGGACCAGTTGAGCAGGAAATCCCCGCCCCGGCCCCGGCCCAGAGAGCTGAGGCCCGCAAACACCACGGAGGCCACCAGCACCACCGGCAGCAGCACGGACTGCCACACCCGCACCATATCCGGCCGCTGCGCGGTGGTGTAAAAGCCGGGAATGGTCCCTTTCTGCTTGCAGGCTCCCCGCTCCGTCTCCGTGACAAGATAGGGCGGATCGTCATCCAGAGAGACCGTCCGGAACATCTCCCAGTCTCCGCGGCTAGAGCGGCTGCCGCCCCACATGGCAAAAGTCAGCGCCCAGCAGCTGACGGCGGCAGAGGGCGTCACGGCAGTGCGGGATGGCAGCAGCAGCGCCGCCACGCAGTCTCCCATTGCCGCCAGAGCCGCCAGGGAGGCCAGCAGTTCACAGGAGCACCGTTTCTCCGACAGCAGCACGCACCCACGGGCAAACACCCGGCGGCACAGCAGCGCCACTGCCGCCAGGCACAGCAGCAAAAAGATGCTCTGCAGCCGCAGATCGCCGGTCCAGAGCGGCAGCGTCCACCCATAGGCCTCCGCCGCCAGCGGCGCCGTGGCCACCAGGGAGATCAGTCCCGACGCCAAAACCGGGCTCCGCCAGCGGCGGTATTCCGCCCGGCACTCCGCTGCGGCCTCGTCAAAGGGTTCCTCCGGCCCGATGGTCTCCTCTTCCGGCTTATCCTCCGGCTCCGGCACGGTTTCCGGCCGCTGATAGAGCTCCTCCGTCTCCTCCAGCTTCTTTCGGGAAAACAGGCCTCTGCGCGGCCGCAGCAGCGGCCCCGCTGCCTGTTCTTCCATCACCTCGTCCACCGTATGGCTCACCACCTCCTCCATGGAGATGGGGTGGGGTGCCCGGGGCAGGTCCTCCCGGTCCACCGTAGGGGGCGGGGCGGACGTTTCCGGGGCGTTTTCGGCACAGCTTTCCCGTTTTTGCTCCGGCTCCTCCGCCGTATCCTGCTCCGAAGGGACCTGCGCGGGCTGGGAAGGTTCCCCAGCCGGTGCGGATTCTCCCAGCTCCTGAGCCACCTGCCGCTCCACATCCTCCAGGATCTTCCGTTCCCGGCCGCCGCCGTATTCGGCCAGGATCTCTTCCAGGGAGAAAGTCTCCTCCGCCGGCGGAACACCGGTACGGTCCTCATTCAGCGTGTCATATAAACTTTTCTCTTCCTTGGACGCCATCTGCCCCTGCCCTCGCGTATTGTTCTCTTTGTGTCTGTACTGTCTTTCAAACGCCGGTTGACCGCTGCCGCACCGCCTCGTAGAGCAGAATGGCCGCTGCCGCGGAGGCGTTGAGAGAGTTGAGCTTGCCCCGCATGGGGATGCTCACCAGAAAGTCGCAGTTTTCCGCCGCCAGACGGGTCATGCCGTCACCCTCACTGCCGATGACGATGGCCGCGGGCCCCTTGAGGTCCGCGTCATAAAGTCCTGTAGTGCCGTCCGCCGCCGTACCGAACACCCACACGCCCTGCTTTTTCAGGTCCTTGAGCAGTGCCGGGATATTGGGCACCCGTGCCACCGGCATATGGGCCACTGCCCCCGCGGAGGTCTTAGCCACCACGGCGGTAAGACCGGCGCTGCGGCGCTTGGGAATCACCACGCCGTGGGCCCCGGCGCACTCGGCGGTGCGGATGATGGCCCCCAGATTGTGGGGGTCGGAGATCTCGTCGCAGATTACCAGCAGGGGATTTTCCCCCTTGTCGGCTGCCGCCTGGAGGATGCTCTCCACACTGACGTACTCCCGCACGGCGGCCAGGGCGATGACGCCCTGATGGGCGTGGGTGCGGCTCATTCCGTCCAGCTTGCGCTTGTCTGCCTCCACCACCACGATGCCCGCCGCCCGGGCCTTGGAGGCGATGTGCCCCAGGGTTTTGTCCGTCTCCCCCTTCTGGAGATAGATCTTGTCGATGGTTTCACCGGCCCGCAGGGCCTCGATCACCGCGTTGCGTCCTTCGATGACGCCGTCCGCCTCAGCCGTCAGGCCTGCTTTTTTCTGCTCGTCCATATGCACTCCCGTAATTTTAAAAGTTTGTCGTATTCATGGGGTAGTATATCATAGATACCGGGCACAATAAAGTGGAATTCACAGAAATTTCATTAAAAATCACCCCCTCGTTCTTGTAGACACCCCACATCTGTGATATACTTGCAAAGAATCTGAATTCTCAGGCCCTCTGCGTTTTCGGGCCTTTTTCCCCGAAAGGAGTTCCAGAATGAGTCAAAACGGCAACAACAAAAACAAGCCCGGAAAGAACAGCAGCAACCTGCGCGGCATCATCTCCCTGGTGTGCTGGGCGCTGCTGCTGACCATCATCATCAGCTGGGCCAGCAATACCATGACCAGCGCCGGACACCAGGGTTCCTCCGTGGAACTGGGGTACAGCGACTTCGTGGAGATGCTGGACGAGGGGCAGGTGGAAAGCGTCACCTTCTCCAACACGGAAAACATTTTCTACATCGTCCCCAAGGATGGCTACGTCTACACCAATGAAGACGGCGTGGCCTATACCCGGACGAAGGACGGCTACACTTACACCGGTAAGGACGGCAAGTCCCACACCACGGACCTGACCCTCTTTACCGTGCAGCTGGAAAGCGACGACGCTGTGATCGCTCAGCTGAAAGAAGCCGGCGTCAAGTCCTATGACGAGCCCTACCAGGCCCCCGTCAGTCCCCTGCTGAGCATTCTGGTGAGCTACGTGCTGCCCTTTGTTCTCATCATGCTCACTTTCTCTCTGGTGATGCGCTGGATGGCCAAGAAGGGCGGCATGGGCGGTATGGGCGGCATCGGCGGCGTAGGCAAGGCCAACGCCAAGGTGTATATGGAAAAGTCCACCGGCGTCACCTTCCGGGATGTGGCCGGCCAGGACGAGGCCAAGGAGTCCCTGACCGAGATCATCGACTTCCTCCACAATCCCCAGAAATACACCGAGATCGGCGCCAAGCTCCCCAAGGGCGCACTGCTGGTAGGCCCTCCGGGCACCGGTAAGACGCTGCTGGCCAAGGCCGTGGCCGGCGAGGCCAACGTACCGTTCTTCTCCATCTCCGGCTCCGACTTTGTGGAGATGTTTGTGGGCGTGGGCGCATCCCGTGTCCGTGACCTCTTCAAGGAGGCCAGCAAAGTGGCCCCCTGCATCGTCTTTATCGACGAGATCGACACCATCGGCAAATCCCGGGACAACCGCATGGGCGGCAACGACGAACGGGAGCAGACCCTCAACCAGCTGCTGGCAGAGATGGATGGTTTCGACCCCACCAAGGGTATCATCCTGCTGGCCGCCACCAACCGGCCCGAGGTGCTCGACCAGGCGCTGCTGCGCCCCGGCCGGTTTGACCGGCGCATCACCATCGACCGGCCCAACCTGGCGGGCCGGATCGCCACGCTGGAGGTCCACACCCGCAACATTCGTCTGGCGGAGGATGTGAACCTCAAAAAGGTGGCTCTGGCCACCGCCGGATGCGTGGGCGCCGACCTTGCAAACCTGGTCAACGAGGCGGCTCTCCGAGCCGTGCGCAAAGGCCGCAAGCTGGTGACCCAGGAGGATCTGCTGGCCGCCTTCGAGCTGGTCATCGCCGGCACGGAGAAAAAGGGCAGCGTCCTCACCGAGTTTGAAAAGAAGCTGGTCGCCTACCACGAGGTGGGGCACGCCATGGTGGCTTACAAACAGAAAAACACTGAGCCGGTCCAGAAGATCACAATCGTCCCCCACACCCAGGGCTCTCTGGGCTATACCCTGCTGATGCCCGAAGAGGATAAGACGGAACTGCGCACCAAGGACGAGCTGATGGCCAAGATCACCGTCTCCATGGGCGGTCGGGCCGCCGAGGAAGTGGTGATGAACACCATGACCAACGGCGCCTCCCAGGACATTCAGGACGCCACCAACGTGGCCCGGAACATGGTGGCCATGTTCGGCATGAGCGACGAATTCGGTATGATGGCCCTGGCCTCCCGCCGCAACCAGTATCTGGACGGCGGTTACGGCATGGACTGCGCCCAGGACACCGCCGCCCGGATGGACCAGGCCGTGAAGGAACTGCTGGACAAGTGCTACAAAGCCGCTGTGGAAGTCATCCGGGAGAACCGGGACGACATGGACAAGGTGGTTGCCTACCTGCTGGAGAAGGAGACCATCACCGGTGCGGAGATGGTTGCCATCATCGAGGGCCGGGACCCCTCCACCGTGGAGGACGCCTATGCCTCTACCCGCACGCAGGACGACGGATTCCGCCCCTCCACCCCGGACGTCATCGAGCCGGCGGCCAAGAAAGTCCACATGATCTCCCAGAAGATCGAGGCCCCTGCTCAGCAGGAGGACGCCACGGCTGCGGAGGACCCTGCGTCCACCGCTTCGGACACTCCGGCCAAGGATGCGCCTGGTGCCCAGGACGGCAGCCCTGAAAACACCGCGCAGGACGGGGACTCCGCCCCGGAGTCGCAGCCCAAGGACCCGCAGTAAATCTCTCTGTTTTTATAAGAGACGCGCTTTCCGGCGCGTCTCTTTTTTTGCTCGGCAGCAGGGCGGGTGTACCGCATCCGGACGGACAGAGGGAACGCCCACCGGCAGGCCCCTGCTCCCGGGCCGCCACTCGTTCTCCGCAGAGCCGTGGTCCCGTACCCTTTATCTATGAGACGCGCAGCCGCCGAGAAAAGTTACAAAGTCTGAAATCCACTGCGCCCCAAGGAATTCGGGCGTCTGCTAACCGCGGGTTGACAGCATGCCGCCCGCCGGTTGGTTGCCATTTCAGGGGATTTTCCGGTATACTGGCACCAAGAAGGAGGTGCTGCCAATGACCATGGGACAGCGCATTGCGCAAAAGCGAAAAGAACAAGGCCTCTCCCAAGAAGGACTGGGAGAACAGCTGGGCGTGTCCCGGCAGGCCATCTATAAATGGGAGTCCGGCGCCGCCGTGCCGGAGATCGACAAGCTCATCGCCCTCTCCCGTCTCTTCGGTGTATCCGTGGGGTGGCTGCTGGGCGTGGAAGACCCCGGCCCGGAGGACACAGGGGACAACACAGCAGAGGCCGGGTCCGGAGTTTCCCCTTCCCCGGCGGAGCTGACGGATGCACAGCTGAAAATGGTGGAGGAAATCGTGGAGCGGTACACCGCCGCCCTGCCGAAGCCCCTCTCCTCCCGTCGGCGTCGGACGCTCAAGCTGGCGATGATCTTAGGTGCGGTGTGTCTCGTGGGGGTGCTGTACGGTCTTTTCGGCAGGCTGGACCAGCTGGACGATCAGTACGGCAACCTGCAAAGCAACATCATCCAGGTCCAAAACAGTGTGGACAACCAGATCGGCTCCGTCTCCAACCGGGTGGAGGAGATTCTCAAAGCTCAGAACAGCCTGGTGGCCGACTACGGTGTGGAGCTGCTGGCGGTAAATCCCGCCCATAACACCGCCACATTCTCCGTCTACGTGGTTCCCAAGACCTATGTAAACGGGATGACCGTGGAATTCATCGCGGAAAACGGCACCACTGCCAGCGACCGGGTCGCATCAGCCGGAGAAGACGGGTCCAATCAGCGGTTCTCCGGCACCATATCCATTGAACTGACGGACAACATCACCGTCTCTTCCCTGTTTGTCTCTCCGGACGGCACCCGCTCCACCCAGCTGCTGGAACAGTTCAGCGGGCTTTACAGCGATACACTGCCTGCCGTGGATCTGATGTGCTACGACAGCGGCGAACTGCTGGGTCTCCAGGTAGATCCGTCCGGTCTTGTGACATTACCGGAGGTCTATATGACCACACGGCCCAATGTTTCCACCGACGGCGATCCTGAATTGATCGAACAGTCAGCGGTCAAGGCAGTCCAGATGGGACTTTTCAAAAATAAGACGCTCATCGCCTGGCTGGAGCCCTGCGACAAACCGGAACGCTTCCAGGGGGACTACGAAAACGAGTCCTTCTATCACCTCCCGGAGGGGACAACGGCCATGCTGGCAAAGGACACCGATCAGCTTCAGTTTGCCGCTGTAATAACGGATGTGTATGGCCGACAGGCGGTGTACAGCGATATCCCCTACATTCTCTCCGATGGGGAGCTGACCTGGCCCAGCACCGCCGACCTCAGAGACCACGATCCCGCGAGCTGGGATTACGGCCAATAACCATGCCGCACCATGCATTTTCCTTCTTTGCCGCATTTCTGCCGTGCGAAAAAAAGCGCCTGTGCTCTTTTGAGCACAGGCGCTTTCTGCTGCGTTTAGTTGTTGGCGGAAAAGACGTCGGCCACCTCGCTGATGGTGATATAGGCGGTCTCATCCACCTCGTGGACCAGGTCCTTGAGCTTGGTCACCTGGAAGCGGTTGACCACAAAATAGATCATGCTCTTCGGGGTATTGGAATATCCGCCCCGGGCCTCCAGCCGGGTGGCACCGCACTCGAAGGTATCCGTCAGGACCTTGCACACCTCATCGGCACGGGTGGTGATGATCACCGCGCACTTGGCCCGGTCCAGGCCGTCCACGATGAAGTCCACGGTCTTGAGTGCCGCTCCGTAGGTAACGATGGAATAGAGCGGCAAAATCCAGTTTTGCAGTACGATCCCGCAGATGATATAGAGGATGACGTTGTAGATCATCACGAAGGTGCCCACCGTCACCCCCAGGCGCTTGGCAAAGATCACTGCCATGACCTCAATGCCGTCCATGGCGCCGCCGAACCGGATCGCCATACCGCTGCCCACGCCGGAGATCAATCCGCCGAAGAGGGCGCACAGCAGCAGGTCCTGCCCCGCAAGAGGCGAGGCGAAGCTCACATCCACCGGCAGCACATCTGTAATGAGCCACGCCGTCAGGGAGTAGATGCACACGGTGTAAATGGCATAGAGGGTGAACAGAGCCCCCTGCTTTTTCAGTCCGTAAAGGAACAGCGGAATATTCAGCACCAGCAAAAAGACGGACAGTGTCAGCCAATCCGGTGTCACCTGGGCCAGCAGCATGGAGGTACCGGAAATCCCGCTGTCGTACAGTTTTACCGGGGAGAGGAAGATGGTCACACCGATGGCGTTGATGATGCCCGCCGCCGTCAGGGCGGCCAGGTTGCTGAGACGGAATTTTTTCAGCTGCTCCATAGGACTCCTTTCTGTTCCGAACCGGTCAGGACAGCTCCGCCTGACCCGTGTAGAGTTGATAGTAACGACCGTGCTGGGCGATCAGATCGTCGTGGTCACCCCGCTCGATGATGTTGCCCTGCTCCAGAACCATAATGGCCTTGGCGTTGCGCACCGTGGAAAGCCGGTGGGCAATGACGAATACCGTCCGGCCCGCCATCAGGCGGTCCATGCCCTTTTCGATGAGCTTTTCCGTGCGGGTATCAATGGAGCTGGTGGCCTCATCCAGAATCAGCACCGGGGGATTGGCGCAGGCGGCACGGGCAATATTCAAAAGCTGCCGCTCGCCCTGGGAGAGGTTGCCGCCGTCACCGGAGAGCACGGTATCATAGCCGTGAGGCAGGTGACGGATGAAGGTATCTGCGCCCGCCAGCTGGGCCGCGGCGTGGACCTCCTCGTCGGTGGCATCCAGCCGCCCGTAGCGGATATTGTCCGCCACAGTGCCGGTGAAAAGGTGGGTATCCTGCAGCACCACACCCAGAGACTGACGCAGGGAATCCTTTTCAATGTCCCGCACGTCGATGCCGTCGTAGGTGATCACGCCGGAGCGCGTCTCATAGAAGCGGTTGATGAGGTTGGTGATGGTGGTCTTGCCCGCCCCCGTGGAGCCCACGAAGGCGATCTTCTGCCCCGGCTTGGCGTAGAGCGTGAGGTCCTTGAGGACCGTCTGGCCCTCCTCGTAGCCAAAGTCCACGTTGTAGAAGCGAACGTCGCCCTGGAGGGGCACGTGCTCGCCGTCGATGAGCCACGCCCAGCCCGCGGCGCCCGCCGCCACGCGTGCGGCCTCCACGTCGTCGGCGTGCTCGAGGCGCACCGTGCCCTCGTCAACCTCGGGCTCCAGACGCATCACGGAGAAGATGCGCTCGGCGCCGGCAAGCGCCGTGAGCAGGAAGTTTCCCTGCTGCGTGAACTGGTTGAGGGGAGCTGTGGCCTGGCGCACGAAGACGAGGTAGCTCGCGAGCGACCCCACGTCCATCTGCCCGTCCAGGGCCAGGACCGCACCCAGGATGGTGACGATGGCGTAGTTGACGTAGCCCACGCACACGGTCACGGGCACCATCGTGGAGGCATAGGCCTGCGCCGACGTGCCCGCCTCGCGCAGGCGCTCGTTGAGCTTGCGGAAGCCGGCGAGGTTGGCCGCCTCATGGTTGAAGACCTTCACGACCTTCTGGCCGGAGATCATCTCCTCCACGTAGCCGTCGAGCGCGCCGAGCTCGTGCTGCTGTCGCGAGAAGAACCGCCGGCTCCGGCCGCCCGAGAAGCGCACGTAGAGCGCGATGCCCGCGTCACACGCGATGGTCACCAGCGTGAGGCGCCAGTCGAGCACCAGAAGCAGCGTGAGCGTGCCCACGATCTGCACGCCCGCCTGGACGAGGCTCGCAAAGCTGTTGTTGAGCGCCTCGGAGACGGTGTCCACGTCGTTGGTGAAGTAGCTCATCACGTCGCCGTGCCGGCTGCGGTCGAAGAAGGAGAGCGGGAGGCGCTCGATGTGGTCGAAGAGGTCGCGCCGGATGTCAAAGACGACGCGCTGCGCCGCGCGCACCATCGTCTGCGTGTAGCCGGCGGCAGACGCCACGCCCAGGAGGTAGATGACCGCGGTCAGCGCGACGCCGGACGAGAAAGACGCGAAGTCGCCCTCCCCCACCGCGTTGACCACGGGCTTGATCATGTACGTGCCGAAGAGGTTGGCGAGCGCGCTCACGGTGACGAGCACCGCCACGAGCAGGAGCATCCAGCGCGCGTGGCTCATGTAGGAGAGGAGCGTCCGCAGCGTGGCGAGCGGGTTTGTGGGGCGCGCAGGCGCCGCGGTCTGACGGGACGGCATCTACGCCACCTCCCCGCTGATCCCAGAGCCTATCTGGGACTCGTAGATCTCCTGATAGATGGGGTCGCTGGCGAGAAGCTCCTCGTGCGTCCCGCAGGCGTGGACGCGCCCGTCGTCGAGCACCACGATCTTGTCGGCGTCCATCACGGAGGCCACGCGCTGGGCGATCACGATCTTGGTGACGTCGGTGAGCGACGCCAGGTTCTTGCGGATCGTGGCGTCCGTGGCCATGTCCACGGCGCTCGTGGAGTCGTCGAAGATGAGGACGCGCGGGCGCTTGAGCAGGGCGCGCGCGATGCAGAGGCGCTGGCGCTGGCCGCCCGA
>ENA-OPBO01001601-OPBO01001601.1-human-gut-metagenome-genome-assembly--contig:-NODE-1601-length-15416-cov-2.553870_pt1 | contig 15416 bp, 15 predicted proteins | sample MGYA00241071_ERZ501458 | MGnify/ENA primary metagenome ERZ501458 (study PRJEB25962, sample SAMEA2042509) | human gut metagenome | biome: human gut; feature: human-associated habitat; material: faeces...
TAAAGTTTCCGTCCATATCGGTTATAGTCCCTTGGGTTGTCCCTTTGACTGTGACATTAGCTCCAATCACAGGCATCCCTGTTACATCCAAAACCGTTCCTGTTACGATCTTAGACTTTTGCTGGACAATGTCTTTTACTTCTGCTTTTTTATTATCAGCAAACAGTACAATATTGTTTCCTTCTATAACATATTGTACTTTCTTCCCCAAGAACAATTCATCCAATATTTCCGTTACTGATTTATTATTCAAATCAATTGTTACCCGTCTATCGGCATCTATTTGCATAGGATTATACGTAAAATGATAAAAAATATTATATTTGATATTGGAGATGTTTTAGTAGGATATTCTCCTAAAACAGAAGCAAGTACTTCCGGTACTGTCACATCTTGCATCTTAGATGAAAGTTTAATAACTTGCTGACTAGGATTCATAAATGAATTAGCCCACAAATTGCTACCTTCTACAGTTAACAACAAAAACATACAGCCAGAAACTGTAATAACTTTTCTTAGATCTGAACTTTTTTCTTTAAATCCAGACCTACTTCTTTGTTTAAAATTCATACTTTTGTAAAAATTAGTTTGTAATTAGACTTAAGCTATCTCTATTTATGTACTAATTGATGACCGAAGATGCGCCAACATCTTCGGTTTTTTTCATGGAATATTTTTCATAGGCATTAATAATTTGAAATGATAATTTGATTCTTAGTTCTCTTATATTTTAACACGCGTGTTTGTTGTAATAAGTTTAATATCCGGTCTATACCTGCAGAATCTGCAAAATGACAGGTAAATATTTCAGACGACAATTCCTGCTCCTCAATCACTATCCGTACATTAAACCGCCGTTCCAGTACTTTTACGATATGTTCCAACGGTTCGTTTACGAAACTCAGGTTTCCGGTTGTCCAGGAAGAAATACGGTTGGCATCGACTTGCTGTAACTCTACTCCTTTACCTTCCGAATAAACGATTTGTTCGTTGGGATGCAAGATATAGGATTCTTTTCCGGCGTCACAGTCCACTTGCACTTTTCCTTCCTTCAAGGTTACTTTTGTTTCTTCCTTTGCATACGAAGAGACATTGAATTTCGTACCCAGCACCTTTACATCCAAGGCATTGGTCTGTACGATAAATGGGAGCGATTCGTCCCGTTGCACTTCAAAATAGGCTTCTCCTTCCAAACGAACCTGGCGATTATCGGTTGCGAAATGGGTTGGATATTCCAAACGGCTTCCCGAATTCAGCCAGACCAGCGTTCCGTCCGACAAACGCAGACTGGCTCTTTCGCCGATCGGTACTTCGATTTGATTTACATATTCCGTTATTTCTTGTTCATGGAAAACGATATACGAACGAATACCCACGAATATACCTAAGAATAATACAGCGGCATACTTCAAGAATGTCAGATAATACGAAGGATGATTCTTGAAATGCTTCTTTTCAAAAGCGCGATAGGCCTTGTCTATACGCTGGGGCTGCGCATAATACAACTCGTTCTTCAAACTCCACACCCGTTCGAGTTCAAAGAGCTGATTCCGGTTTTCGGGACTTGCCTGAATCCATTCATCTACCTCTTTCAACTCCTGCGGCGAACAGGATTGTTCGAGAAACTTGATCAATATTTCTTCGTTCATCATCTTCCTTTTTGGGTTTGTTTGTATAGACGACAATTCAAAAGGGAAAAACTACGCAACAAAAAGTCTGTTTTTTTCGCTTTTATGCCCTATAACATAAAAATCAAGAAGAAGATCGGGCGTAATTCATCCCGTAATACAAGTAAAGCCTGACGGATGTACCCTTCTACTGTCCGATTGGAAACTTCCAACCGTTCCCCTATTTCCTTTCGGCTCAAATCAGCAAAATAATAAAGGCGGAAAGCTTCTGCACATTTGGGAGGCAATTTGGAAATAGACTTTTCAACCAACTCTCTCAAATCCAGACTAAGGATATGTTTCAACACCTCACTCTGTTCTTCAGATTTCCCCATTGCTTCCAAACGGGCTTCTGCAATGCGTACCCGCTCTTCGTAATCTTGCACAACCATTTGATGTTTGATATGATTCAAGCAGGAATTCTGAAGCCATTTAAACAAGAAAGAATGAATGTCGTCGGCTTCTATCAGATGTTTTTTCTCCCAATACGACGCAAAGACATCCTGTACCAAATCTTCGGCTACCTGCGAATCGACAAAACGACAAGCCAATGCCATCAATTTGGGATAAAAATATCCGAAGAAAGAGCGGAATGCGTTCTTATCTCCTTTCTTTACCTTATTTAAATCATAAGGGACGTCCATTCTCTTTGTTCTACATTTCCATAAAAAAGATTTCTGCTTTCACAAAGGTAAGCATTTATTCCTAAAACCAACCACTTCCTGTTATTCACCTACCGGCTATAAGTATTTCCTCGCCGGAGGGAGATCTGAATCCTATAGGAAATTAATTTTTTGACAGCTGTGCTAAAGCTTTTCCATATATGTGCTAAAGCTTTTTGACTAATATGGAAAAGCTTTTCGACAACTGTGGAAAAATAACAAAGTAACGATCTTTCGGTTGACAGGTTCCTATACTGGAATTTCCGGATAGGTATGAATCTCGGATTTTATCCCTACCTTTGCAGCTCAGATTAAATCATTTTATAACATCAACAAAAAGACTTTATCATGAAAATCAGGCTATTTGCTTTATTCTGTGTGCTTTTTGCCACAACAGCTTTTGCTAAAACCAGAAAAGCTGTGTTTATCATCATCGACGGTGTTCCGGCGGATATGATTGAACGCTTGAATACCCCGGCTATCGACGAGATAGCAGCCCGCGGTTCGTTCGAAAGAGCTTATACAGGCGGTGAAGTTGGCGGTTATTCACAAACACCCACGATTTCGGCTATTGGTTATACGAATTTGCTGACGGCTACTTGGCTGAACAAGCATAATGTGGGCGGTAATTCCAACCTGAAGCCGAATTATAATTACTGGACCATTTTCCGAATTACCAAAGAGCAAAAGAAAGATTATAAAACGGCTATCTATTCGAGTTGGACAGATAACCGGACGGTCTTGCTGGGAGAAGGAAAACCTGAAACAGGAAACCTGAAGATTGACTACGTATGCGACGGATATGACCTCGACACCAAGCGTTTCCCCAAGAAGGGAAAAGAGCTGCATATCTTCGATATTGATGAATTCGTTACCAAACAGGCCGCACAAGGTATCAAGAATGATGCGCCCGACTTAAGTTGGGTTTATCTGTGGTACACGGATGATGCCGGACACATTGAAGGCAATGGTAAGTTTTTCGATGAATATACTTTAAAAGCCGACCAGCAGATAGCCCAAATCTGGGAAGCCGTTAAGTATCGGGAAGCAAATTTTGACGAAGAATGGATGGTGGTTGTTACGACCGACCACGGACGTTCTGAAAACGGTCATGACCATGGCGGACAATCGGAACGGGAAAGAACAACTTGGATCTCGACCAACCAACCGGTAAATCGTCATTTCCATAACGGACAATTGGCCATTACCGATATCACTCCGTCGATTTGCCGCTTTATGGGCTTTGAAGTACCGCAACCGGTGTTATGGGAACAAGACGGTATGCCGTTTATCGGTCCGGTAGATATCGCCAACATGAAGACTTCTCCGTATGATGAAGATATTATCCTCTCATGGGATTGCCTGAATCCAAATGCAGAAGTAACGGTTTATGCCGCAACCGACAACTTATATAAGACCGGTGGTAAAGATGAATGGATCAAATTAGGTACAGTACCGGCATCTTACCGGAGTTATCAGGTAAAAAGCGGACAATTGCCGGCGTCTAAGTTCTACAAATTCGTACTACAAACACCTAATAACCATCTGAATCGTTGGGTACAACGATAACAATATTCCCGGTTCATCATCACAGGATGGTGTTCCGGGAACCATTTGGGATAAAAAATCCACTTTTTTCACCACATTTTTTACATATCCATTGTTTTATGGCCAAAAAGTAATCAGTTATTGCCAGGAACAAGACCTATCTGACGTCCGAATCCAAAGGCTATTGATGGAGAATTACAACATATTGGGTAACAAATTCGGACGTGTCAGCGACAACTCGCAGGCAATCCATTATTATCTGGAAGCCTTTGAGCATTGCAAACGAAGTGACAAGCAACGCTCCCTGCCTGATATATGTACCAATATTGCCGATACCTATATAAGAACAGGCGACTTTGTCAATGGTGTCAAGTTCTATCAACTGAAATCTGCGCACTTAAAGAAAAAAAGGAGGAAGAAGATTTGCAGTATCAGAAAAAGTTCGTACTTTTGCACCGCGAAAAATATTAACAACATTATTAAAACAGTATTGTATGAATAATTACGAAACCGTTTTCATTTTAACTCCCGTTTTGTCTGATGCACAGATGAAGGAAGCGGTAGAAAAATTCACAGGTATCCTGAAAGAACAGGGTGCAGAAATCGTGAATGAGGAAAACTGGGGCTTGCGCAAGTTAGCTTATCCTATTGACAAGAAATCAACTGGTTTCTATCAGCTGATCGAATTCAAAGCAAAACCGGAAACCATCGAAACTTTGGAAGTAAACTTCCGTCGTGACGAACGTGTACTCCGTTTCTTGACTTTCCGTCAGGACAAATATGCAGCAGAATATGCAGCTAAGAGAAGAAATTTGAAATCATCTAAAGAAACAGTAAAGGAGAATTAATTATGGCAGCAACTCAATCAGAAATCAGATATTTGACTCCGCCTTCAGTTGACGTGAAGAAGAAAAAATATTGCCGTTTCAAAAAGAACGGTATTAAGTATATCGACTACAAAGATCCTGAATTCTTGAAGAAATTCTTGAACGAACAGGGTAAAATCCTTCCTCGCCGTATTACAGGTACTTCTCTGAAGTTCCAACGTCGTATTGCGCAGGCTGTTAAAAGAGCACGTCACTTGGCGTTACTTCCATTTGTAACTGACATGATGAAATAATAAGGAGGAATAAGTATGGAAATAATTTTGAAAGAAGACGTAGTGAACTTAGGCTACAAAAATGATATTGTAACTGTGAAGTCTGGTTACGGTCGTAACTATCTTATTCCGACTGGTAAGGCAGTGATTGCTTCACCTTCAGCTAAGAAAATGTTGGCAGAAGAGCTGAAACAACGCGCTCACAAATTGGAAAAGATTAAGAAAGATGCTGAAGCTATGGCAGAACAGTTGAAGGATGTAACCTTGACTATTGCTACTAAAGTGAGTGCCACAGGTACTATTTTCGGTTCTGTTAGCAACATTCAAATTGCTGAGGAATTGGAAAAATTGGGTCATAAGGTTGACAGAAAGATTATCGTTGTAAAAGACGCTGTGAAAGAAGTTGGTAACTACAAAGCTATCGTTAAACTTCACAAGGAAGTTTCTGTAGAGATCCCGTTCGAAGTAGTTGCTGAATAAAATCTGTAAATACTTTAAAGTATAATGATGCTGAAAAAGCCCGGTTCGTGAGAGCCGGGCTTTTTCTTTTTAATATGTTTGATTTATTAATTCAATCGTTTCTTTTATAACTTTTTGAGGAGTGGTAAAAGGATTTTCATTAAAAGTATTTGGCATAGTGAGGATCAGTTGTTTGATATCATATTCTTGTAGTCTGGCTGCCCATACTTCATAAATACTGTTATAATTTTTATGAATATTATTGCTGGTTTGGTGAGATAAATAGCGAGTTATATGGTCCTGTTTGTATTTATAATAGTCTTTGTTGTCTTCATTTATTTTTCTGCATCCTTTATAGGCTTGTAAAAGTTTTAAAATGAACTCTTTGTCAGGTATCTGCTGCATCAGCGCTGAGCTTTTCAGTACTTCTAGCGCATCTTCCGAATACTCACAATTTTCATACGCAAAAGGAGCATTGGCATTGTTTTCTAAAATAGAAGCTTTAATGGTTTGAAGTGAATCCTGTTTTTGTATTAACAATCGGAAGAAATTAATTTCATTTAAATATGCGGCTTCAGCCTGATTGATACTTTTTAAATTCTCTTCTAATTCCATTTTTATCATTTGCATACTTTTATTTATCTGCTTCTCTTGTGAGGCACTGTTTATAAAATCAGTTCCGGCAAGAGTGATAAATACTCCGGCAGTGACAATTGATAATTCGCGGAAATAATTTCCCAACTTCCAGTTTTGAAGTTTCTCTTTTAGATTTGTCTTTTTCATATTCTGCTTTTGTTTGTGGTTCGAGAAACAAAAGTAGATAATTTGTATTGTAAAGCAATGGAATGCTGGCAGAAAGGGAGAGGTAAAAACATAAAAAAAGTCTGTTGTGCTTTCGCACGGCAGACTTTCAATTCTCTCTAGAGTTCGTACTGAATTATTCAGCCTTAGTAGAGTCACAGCAAGCAGCTGTAGAGTCACAAGCAGCTGAATCTGCTACAACTTCTTCTACAACAGCAGCTTCTTCTACTACTGCAACTGAATCAGTTGCTTCTGCGTTGTTGTTAGCAGCTTTGTTTCCGCAAGATGCGAAAGAAACAGCTGCGAAGGCTACGAACAAAAATACTAATTTTTTCATTTTCTTTGCTTTTTAAATCTGTAATACTAATGTTGCTTTCTTAAAACGATGCAAAGGTATACACTTTTTTAATACGTTGTACCAAAAAGAACAACTTTTTTTCTAATTTTTTATGTTATACAACCTATTTTGCTGATTAGTAGCATGTTTTACAACATATTTATTCTTCGGTAATACTGTTATATAAGAATCGCTTGATGCTTTTTTTGGGAGTTTTTTCGAACTCTGTGGGATAAAGTTGTATTTTACTCACTTGTTCATAGTTTCCTACCAGTTTATTCAGATTCTTCAAGTTTTCATCCATTACTGTTTTTAGGTTTTCGGGGGTATTGAGTCCCAGACTGTCCAGACTTTCATAATCAGGATATACTAAAGCTACCAGTTTCTTGTTGCGCTCTATGATTAAACTTTCTAGAACGAATGGCATATTATTTAGCTTGGATTCTATCTCTTCAGGAAAAATATTCTGTCCATTAGAACTCAAGATCATGGTTTTACTACGGCCTCTTATATAAATGAATCCGTTAGCATCTATTGTACCTAAATCGCCTGTTTTCAACCAACCATCTTCAGTAAATACCTCACGGGTAGCTTCTTCATTCTTATAATAACCTTTCATTACGTTTTCACCACATACCTGTATTTCTCCGGTTATGTTATAAGGATCATCCGAGTCGATACGGACTTTCATGATATCCAGTATCTTTCCGGCAGAACCAGGTATAAATTCATTCCATGGAGCATAACTGATCAGTGGGGCGCATTCGGTCATGCCGTAACCGATGGTGAACGGAAATTTTATTTTGTGGAAAAAATCGGTGACTTCCGGATTCATGGCAGCTCCACCGATAATGACTTCTTTAAAACGTCCGCCTAATGCGTCAATCAGTTTTTTGCGAATCTGTGCATAAATCTGGTTGTCTAGTAAAGGTATGTTAAGCGCCCATTTCATGCTGCGTTTGTTAATGAGCGGCTGAATTACATTCTTATAAATTTTTTCTATAACTAATGGTACTGTAATAATAAGGTTGGGTTTTACTTCCTCAAAAGCTTTCATCAATATTTTGGGAGAAGGTGTCTTGCCTAATAAGGTGACATGTGTGCCGACAGCAGTAGCGGTTAGAAAATCAAAAGCACATCCGTATGCATGGGCCAAGGGAAGGAAGGAAAGTACCTTTTCTCCTTTCTTTAAAAGTTCTGTACGGATACCAAAGGTAACGTTTCCTGCCAGATTATTGCCCGTAATCATTACTCCCTTACTGAATCCGGTAGTTCCTGAGGTATAATTCAGTAACATGACCTTTTCATTGGAGAGTTCTGTATAATTGATATTTTCCTTATAGAAGCCTTTGGGGAAATTCTTTTTCATTGCTGCATCCATATTTTTCATGAATTTTTGGACAGTTTCACCGTCACGTTGATGCAGGCATCTGAAATCTGTTAGAGAAAATACAGCGCGTAATCCACTTAATGCTTCTTCTTCCAAATTTTCCCAAATGTTATCGCTGGTAAACAGGAATGTGGATTCGGAATGATTTACAATATGATGGACATCATTCGGCTTGAAGTCTTGTAGAATAGGAACTACAATAGCTCCGTATGTAACAGTTGCCAAATAAGCGATACACCAACGGGAAGTATTCTTACCTATAATAGATATTTTATCACCACGGCGCAGGCTGCAATATTGGAATAACAAGTGTATCTTAGCTATTTCTTCCGCTACTTGTCCGTATGTAAACGTGGTATCTTCACCATAATCTGTGTAACAGGGAAGATCCCAGTTTTCTTTGAAGCTATTCTCATATAGCTTGATAAAGTTTTCTTTTATCATTGCACAATTTTTGATGTAATGTGCAAAAATAAGCATAATTATTGGTATTCTAAAGAATTTAAGCAGAATAATATGTACCTTTGCTCGCTAATTAGATAAAAAGGTATGATTGATACGACAATTTTCCAGGATAAAACGGCTGTTTATTATACATTAGGCTGCAAATTAAACTTTTCAGAAACTTCAACCATCGGTAAAACACTGAAAGAAGCAGGTATACGTACAGCACGTAAGGGTGAGAAAGCTGATATTTGTGTTATTAATACTTGCTCTGTAACCGAGGTTGCGGATAAGAAATGCCGTCAGGCCATCCATCGTTTGGTTAAACAGCATCCGGGTGCCTATGTAGTAGTGACGGGATGTTATGCCCAGTTAAAACCTGACCAGGTGGCTAATATAGAAGGGGTGGATGTTGTTTTAGGAGCTGAACAAAAGGGAGAGTTGATGAATTATCTCGGAAATTTGGAAAAGCATCCTCAAGGTGAGGCGATTACGACAGCTGCAAAAGACATACGTAGTTTTTCACCTTCGTGTTCTAGGGGTGACCGCACTCGTTATTTTCTGAAAGTGCAGGATGGTTGCGATTATTTCTGCTCTTATTGTACAATTCCGTTTGCTCGTGGGCGTAGCCGGAACGGACGTATTGAAGAGATTGTGGAACAGGCGCGGCAGGCTGCAGCTGAAGGAGGGAAGGAAATTGTAATTACCGGGGTGAATATTGGAGACTTCGGGAAGACAACCGGTGAAAGTTTCTTTGATCTGGTAAAGGCTTTAGATCAGGTGGCAGGGATTGAACGTTATCGTATCTCGTCTATTGAACCCAACTTGCTGACGGATGAAATAATAGAATATGTGTCACGTTCACGTGCATTCATGCCGCATTTTCATATTCCTTTGCAGTCGGGAAGCGATGATGTGTTGAAATTGATGAGACGTCGATATGATACTGCATTGTTTGCTTCCAAGATACGCAAAATTAAGGAAATCATGCCGGATGCGTTTATTGGCGTGGATGTAATTGTGGGAACACGTGGTGAAACAGAGGAATATTTTGAAGATGCTTATCGTTTTATTGAAGGGCTTGATGTGACGCAGTTACATGTTTTCAGTTATTCGGAACGTCCCGGTACGCAGGCCTTGAAAATAGAGTATGTGGTGAGTCCTGAGGAGAAGCATCGCCGTAGCCAGAGATTGTTGGCTTTATCTGATGCGAAGACAAAGGCGTTCTATACCTCTCATATAGGAAGGGAAGCTTGGGTATTAATGGAAAAATCTAAGGCTGGAACTCCTATGCATGGATTTACTGATAATTACATCCGGGTGGAGATGGATCACGATGATCAATTGGATAATCAGTTGATTCGTGTAAGAATGGGAGGCTTTAATGAAGAGGGTACAGCGTTGAAGGGTGTTTTAGTCTGAATTATTCCATACATTTGGTATTAGTCTGAAAAGAAATGAAAAGGGTGTCTGTTGTTATATTGAATTGGAATGGGGTGGATATGCTCCGTAAGTTTATACCTTCTGTTATGGATAATTCAGTAGGAGAGGGGATTGAAATATGTGTGGCTGATAATGCGTCCTCTGATGGGTCGCTTGAAATGCTTCGTTCTGAATTTCCTGTAGTCCGTTTGATTGAGCTGGATCAGAATTATGGTTTTGCCGAAGGATATAACCGGGCTTTGGAGCAAGTTGATGCAGAATATGTAGTTTTACTGAATAGTGATGTGGAGGTTACTCCGCATTGGTTGGAACCTTTGCTGGATTATATGGACACCCATTCCGGAACAGTTGCCTGCCAACCTAAATTATTAAGTTGGCATAATAAGGAATATTTTGAATATGCCGGAGCGTCGGGGGGATTTATCGACCGGTATGGATATCCTTTTTGCAGAGGACGTATTTTTGATGTTGTTGAGAAGGATTGCGGACAATATGATACGGTAACGGAGGTGATGTGGGTTACAGGAGCTGCTCTTTTTATCCGGTTGGCTGATTATCGTGAAGTTGGAGGTTTGGATGGTCATTTTTTTGCCCACATGGAAGAAATTGACCTGTGCTGGCGTTTGCGCAGTAGGGGAAAAAAGCTTGTCTGTATTCCGCAAAGTGTGGTATATCATGTAGGAGGGGCTACGTTGAAAAAAGAGAATCCGAGAAAGACTTTTTTGAATTTCAGAAATAATCTGTTGATGCTTTATAAGAATTTGCCGGATAAGGAATTGGAACATGTACTTTTTATACGTGGTATACTGGATAGAGTAGCTGCCCTTGTTTTTTATCTGAAAAAGGATAGAGCGAATGCGCGTGCTGTAATGCAGGCGCGGAGAGAATTTGAGGATATAAGATATTCTTTTGCCGCTTCTCGTATAGAAAATATGATGAAGTCTACAGATGAGATAATTCCGGAACGGACTCATTTTAGCATTGTTATGAAATATTATTTGTTGGGCAAAAAACATTTTTCCCAGTTGAAACTTTTTTAAATTGCTTCTCTTTATATTTCTTTTTATAGCATTATTCCTGTATCTTTGTTTGATGAAATTTGATCAAAAAAGAAAAGGAGCTGTAAAATGAATGTTCATGAGGTAAAATCTATTGAAACAAAGTCTATTCTGTCACGTTTGAAAAGTAAAGATAATTATTGGGGAATTGCTTATAACATGAACTTGTATAGAGGGTGCCAACATGGTTGCATTTATTGTGATACACGTAGTTCTTGCTATGGTGTTGGTGATATTTCTCATATCTCTGTAAAGAAGAATGCTTTGGAATTACTGGATCATGAACTGGGAACGAAACGTGGAAAAGCAACCATTGGCACAGGTTCAATGAATGATCCTTATATGCCGTTGGAAAAACAGATGAAGCTGACTGGAGGTGCGTTGGAAATTATTGCCAAACATCGTTTTCCTGTTCATGTGATAACAAAGAGTAGTCTTGTGACTCGTGATGCCGATGTATTGCAGGATATAGGGCGCACTTATGCTGCCGTTAGTTTTACTATCACTACAGCGGATGACGAGATGGCGCGCAAACTGGAGCCTAATGCACCGGCATCTTCCGAGCGTTTTAAGGCGATGAAGATATTGTCCGATCGGGGTATATATACAGGAGTGGCATTGATGCCTGTTTTGCCTTTTATAAACGATTCTATAGAAGATATTGAGGAAATAGTAGAGAAGGCTGCCGAAGCAGGAGCGTCCTATGTGCTTCCTTTGTTCGGGGTAACTTTAAGACGGGGCTCCCGTGATTATTTTTATGATAAGGTAGAGCGGATTTTTCCAAAGATGGCCAAGCGATATCAAACTTATTTTGAAGACCGTTCTGAATGCATTTCTCCTAATGCTCCCTATTTGAATGAGGTTTTTTATCGCAGAATAGAAACATTAGGAATCAGTGCTACCATGAAATTTTATCATTCTGAAGGAAGAAAACAACTTTCTTTATTTTAATAAGTAGGGTCATGAACATGGTCTGTATATTCATTATTATTGGTTTGTGTTGTTATTTGCACGATAGCATATTTACGTTTTTAAGAGGAGGGCATGTAATAGGGTGAACTTAATTAAATGACTGGATGTTTGTCAGATAATTTTTTTCATCGTGTATAATGTACTTCTACTCCAACATTTCTGCAATCACTGCCCATAGGCGGATTTTCTTTTGACAACCGGATGATTATTTCCTGAATAGTTGGAAAATCATTAAACAGTCTTTGCCCTATGCGTTCACAGACATGCTCTAAAAGTTTGGATGGAGTTTTCATCTCTTTTTTGACGACTGCATATATATCAGCATAACTTACGGTGCCTTTCAGTTCGTCAGTTTGTGCTGCATGGGTGAAATCGGTTCTTAGTCTTAAATCAATTATAAAATTAGCTCCTACTATTGTTTCTTGTGGATCGACTCCGTGGTGAGCGAAAAACCTGGCACCTTCCAGATAAATATACATAGATGTTGCTTTCATATTTTTTCAGTTTGAGAAACAAAAGTAGAACTTTCGCTTCATATCTTAAAATTAAAAATCATTGTTCTTGTTTTCTTTTTTATCTGTTTTATTGGTCTATTTTATAGTATTAACACGAAATAAAGTTGATGGCATGGGTGTTTTCATTAATTTTGCATAATATGGAAAGAAGAATTCGTAAATTAATAAGGGTAAGTGCCATTACAGTGGGAGCCTTGCTGCTTACTGGGTTTGTGGTAGTGGCTTTTGTGATTAACTATGTATTTACACCAGATAAATTAACTCCGATAGTGTTGAATGTTGCTAATCGTTCACTGGATGCTGATTTGAAGGTAGAAAGTGTAGAATTGACTTTCTTTTCTACCTTTCCTCAATTTGGGTTAAAAGTTGACGAAGGTTTCTTGGTTTCTAAAGTATTGAATGATAGTCTTCCACAAAAGACCGATTCTTTATTGGCGTTTAAAGAATGTGTGTTGATAGTGAATCCTTTGGATTATTTTTTGAAAAATAAGATCAGTGTCTATAATTTGTCTTTGAAAAATGTTGCTGTTTATGCTTATCGAAATAAAACAGGTAAGGCGAATTGGGAGATAGTGAAAACTTCTTCGGATACATTGGCTGTGGAAAAAGATACAATTTCACAAAATAAATTTGATAGCGAGATAGATATCCGTCAGGTTGAGCTAGAACATGCCAATTTGATTTTTGATGATCGTAATACAGAGGTTTATTCACGTATAGATGATGTTGATTTGCGCCTAAAGCTGGCGTTGACAAAAGGAGTTTCTTCATTGGGAGTAGAATTTGAAAATAAAAATATTCTTTTTTGGCAGCAAGGTGAATTATTGATTAATAAAGTAGCGGCTTCCTTGCAGACTGATATTGAGATAGACAGGTCTACGGCATTGTGGACATTGAAAAATACAGGATTGACTATAAATGGTATCCGGCTGGATGTAAACGGTGAATTAAAACGTGATACAGTTACCAAGATGGTGGGTGTGAACTTGAAATATGGACTACATGCACCTTCCATGGAAACAGTCATGAATATGATTCCCGAGGCTTATGTGAAACGTGGACAAATTTCGGCAAAAGGTGAGGTTAAGGTTGATGGAACATTGGAAGGTAATTATGGAAACAAACAGCTTCCGGCGGTATCATTGAATATAAAGATTAATGATGCATCCGCCCGATATGAAGGACTTCCTTATGGTATTGATAATTTTACGGCTGATTTTGAATCGTATATTGATTTGATGCGTCGCAATCCTTCATTTTTGAACTTGAAAATTCTTCATTTTGAGGGAGCACATACCAAGATTCTAGCAGATGCCAAAGTGGAGGATTTATTGATAGATCCACTTATAACACTTCATACTGAATCTACAGTTGACTTGGATGCTTTAGCTAAAACTTTCCCTTTGCAGGAAAATGTAACCATCCGTGGTAAATTAGATGCGGGTTTAAATTTAAAATGTCGTCTTTCTTCTTTGAAAAAGCAGGATATTGGACGTATCAGGTTAGGGGGAAGATTGGCTTTAAAGGATTTTGAGTTAAAAGACACTGCTAAAGATTTTAATTTTTTAGGTAATGCCGATTTAAAATTCAGTGATAGTGAAACTTTGCAGGCTGAATTGGATATCAGAGAAATAATATTGAATAGTAGGAAATTTGTTTCAGAGATAGATCGGATGAAAGCGAAGGTTGTTTCAACCAATCCTCAAGATACCACAAAGATTGTCACTTTGCAATGTGAATTGGAAATGAATAAATTGCGTGCGAATATAGGAGATTCGCTTAAAATATATAGTGGCAAGACTACTGGAACTGGCGAACTTGCTCCGAAGGAACAAAATTCGGCAATGCCGATGATTAGCTTTTCCATGCGTACGGATTCTCTTTTCTTTAATGCCAATGAAACGAAGTTGGCGTTAGGCGTGGCAGGTATTAAGGCGAAATTGGAAAAGAAAAATGATTCGTTATGGATACCTCGGGGAATTGTTGGTTTTGATAGGTTGTTGGTACATACTCCTGAATTTGGTTTACCTTTACGAGTACGTAAGACAGCTGTAACAGTAGATGGTCCGAAAATAACATTAAGAAATGCCTCTTTGAAAATAGGGCATTCAGATATGGTTGCTACCGGTGAGGTAATGGGATTATATCGTGCGATGACTAAAAATGAAACTTTAAAAGCGCGTTTAGCAATCTCTTCTGAGATGATTGATTGTAATCAATTGATAAATTCATTCTCTTTATCTGAAGATTCAGTATCTGTGGCGGTGACAGACACAGTGTCTCCAACAGAAATGAAGTTGTTTGTGTTACCGGGTAATTTGGATTTTGAATTACAGACAGATTTGAAAAAAGTAGTGTTTGGAAAGGTGGAATTTGAAGATGTGTGTGGAAAGGTAGATTTGAAAAATCGTACATTATATTTAAGAAATTTGGAAATGCGTGCATTGGATGCTGATATGAAGGCGGTTATGGTATATCGTGCGGATTCAGTCAGAGGAGGATATACAGGCTTTGACTTTAAAATTAGGGATATAAATATAGCTAAGCTGGTAGATTTTATACCTTCAATGGATACCATTGTACCTATGCTGAGATCTTTTGAAGGAAGGGTTCAGTTTGATGTGGCTGCAGAGGCACGTCTGGATTCAAATATGAATATTCGTATACCTACTTTGCGTTCGGCCATGTATATAAAAGGGGACAGTTTGGTGTTGATGGATGGTGAGACCTTTGCCGAAATTTCAAAGATGTTGATGTTTAAAAATAAAAAGAAGAATGTATTTGATAGTATTTCGGTTAATGTAGTTGTTAATGACGGTAGTGTTCTTGTTTATCCATTTCAAGTGTCTATAGATCGTTATAAAGCTGCCATAGGGGGAGAGCAAGGACTGGATATGAATTTTAAATATCATATATCCATTTTGAAATCGCCTTTGCCTTTTAAGGCTGGAGTGAATATTTCCGGTAATCTGGATAAGATGAAAATACGTGTAGGTAAAGCCAAATATAAAGATGATGTGA
>ENA-OPBO01001603-OPBO01001603.1-human-gut-metagenome-genome-assembly--contig:-NODE-1603-length-15410-cov-8.473787_pt1 | contig 15410 bp, 12 predicted proteins | sample MGYA00241071_ERZ501458 | MGnify/ENA primary metagenome ERZ501458 (study PRJEB25962, sample SAMEA2042509) | human gut metagenome | biome: human gut; feature: human-associated habitat; material: faeces...
TCATCAATCAGATAAAGAGGCAGGGCTTTGACCGGTTTCACGGAAATATGATTCCCCTTCTTTCGGCAAATCAGGCATTCCCGTTTCAATTTACGGTGCGAAAAGCTGAAGACATAATTGGGATTAAAATGAACGCCATTAAAGCGAACTTCAAAATGCAAATGAGCCGTTGTTGCCCGACCCGTATGTCCGGTTAAAGCAATAGGCATTCCGGCTTTTACTTCATCGCCCGGCTTGACCAGATTCTTGGAGTTATGGCTATATACGGTCTCCAAGCCATTATAATGACGAATAACAATCACATTTCCATAGGCCGCATACGGTTTAGAAAGCCGCACAACACCATCGAATGCAGCCACAATCGTATCATTCGGACACGTCTTGATATCATATCCGGAATGATGACGACGCCTACCGCCATAAGGAGATATTACTTTTGCTCCCGGCAAAGGGAATGCATAATCGCCTTCCTGTATCAACGACAAGTCGATAATTTCCGTATCCGAATCCTGAAAACGGGCTGCATCTCCCACTCCAATATGATTGATCTCCCGACTGGTAAAATCGGTCGTAATCATCTTACGGGGAGAAGCCAGTAATTCCAACTTTCCTGTTTCCGGATATTTAGGAAACTCAACCATAGGGATCGTTATCTCTGTCGCAGGGAAAGAAGGCTTTGCCGGTGGTAAAACAGGAGGAAGATTCTTTTTCTTACCATATACATCCTGGGCCGAATGACTTAGCAAGAGTACAGCCAAGAACATTCCGCTATAAACATACTTTTTGATCCGAAATTTCATTCTTAAAAAAATTTCGAACAAAGGTAGTAAAAAAAAGAAACTAACTGCAATACAAAAAATGTTATATGTATTTCTGCTACAAATCATTCTGTTCAACGTATGCCTGCCGGTTCAACAAACGGTAAACATAGCATTGACTCATAATGACCAAAGGATAGGCTACCAGCAATCCGACTAGGAATAAAAGGGCTCCGATAATGAGGATAAACAATTGGGCCAGCATAAGCAGGAACAAAGATAATTCATACCCTTTCGTCAGATTCCAGCTTTTCTTCAAAGATTCAATGCTTCCGGCATTTTCATCGACAATAAACTGTCCATAAAACTGCAGACGAAGATATAGATAAATTCCCGGTATAATAAAGAATACCAGACCAATACAAAGTGACAAACTAAAAAGCAAACCGGCTATAAAGTAGTTTACTATCTTGGAAGGATGCGACATATAAGCCGAAAACTGAGGTTCATCGCCATCCATTGTCTGAAACATATTCTTGATATATCCCAAGGCAAATATTGAAGAGATAAGAATACTGATCAACGAAGAAATCAACATGCCTCCAATAGATGTGGACAAGGGAGACATAAGCAAACTGATCGTGAACGAGATCAAACACATCCCGATGACCAGACCAGCCAAAATCCAAATTTGAGACTTTACGTTTTTCCAACTAGTACTCAGTACTTCCGAAATAACAATCGTGGTATTCATGATGATTTTAATTTAAGTTACTAGGTCAAAAGTAAGCAATAATTATGGAAAAGCAAGTGTTTGCCATAAAAATATTACGTAAAAAGTGATTTTATTCTCCATTTTGATTTTAACGCATTCCTTTTTCACTACCGAAAAAGAGAACATTTCCGCAGACAAATCAACCATCCGTCTCCTTCATTTCAAGACAAAGACATACAAACTACGCAGGTTGTGATACAAACTTCACTTCCATTCATATTTTTGACAAATGTGATAAAGCTTTTCCATATATGTCAAAAAGCTTTATCACATATATAGAAAAGCTTTACCACATCTGTCAAAAATATAAAAAGTAACGACAATCGCATTACAATATGCGATGGAAATTATCCGGTGGTTACATGTTTCATAGCATATATTAACAACATATACTTTCTGTAAGTTGTTGATTATTAGATTTGATTCTATTTAATGCTATAAAATAATTTAAAATATTTCTGAATAAGAATTTGTTTTTTTAGATATTAAACTCTACTTTTGATACACAATAATAAATCAAACAGAAAAACACGAACAATAACATAAAAATTGATATACTTATGAGTTATCTTAAATTTGATAAGACAGTTATGATCAATTTGGAAGAGTCGCTAACACGAGAAGTTTTGAGGACAAATCGCTTAGGGGCTTACCATAGTAGTACTGTCGTAGATTGTAATACTCGTAAATACCACGGATTACTGGTGATGCCTGTGCCCGCTTTGGACGATGATAATCACGTACTTCTATCTTCACTCGATGAAACCGTAATCCAACATGGTGCTGAATTTAATCTGGGTTTACACAAGTATGGGGAAAATAATTTCAGTCCGAAGGGACATAAGTATATACGTGAATATACTTGTGATACGGTACCTCGTACGGTTTACCGTGTGGGCGGTGTTATCTTCTCAAAGGAAAAGGTCTTTTCCATGTTTGAAAATCGAATCATGATTAAATATACCCTTGAAGATGCCCATTCTGCAACAACTTTACGGTTCCGCCCGTTTTTGGCGTTCCGAAGTGTGAAGGAATTGACATATGCCAATGGTAATTTAAACCAGAATTATACAGTCGTTCCGAATGGAATCAAAATGTGCCTTTATCCTGGGTATCCGGAATTGTTTATGCAATTCAGCAAAAAGGTAAATTTTGTTTTCGATCCGAAATGGTATTACGGCATTGAATATTCAAAAGAACAGGAGAGAGGCTATCCTTATAAAGAAGATTTGTTTGTACCGGGATATTTTGAAGTACCTATAAAGAAAGGGGAAACAATTGTCTTTAGCGCAGGAGACAGTCAGGTAGCAACCACCCGTTTGAAGACATTATATGATACAGAAGTTGCGGCGCGTACACCACGAACTAGCTTTTATAATTGTTTAAAGAATTCGGCACAGCAGTTCTATTTCCGTCCTAAAAAACAGGATGCCTATTTGCTGGCCGGTTATCCTTGGTTTAAAGTAAGAGCTCGTGATTTGTTTTTAGCAACTCCGGGATGTACCTTATCTATTGATGATCCGGTACGTTTCGAAAAGATTATGGCCACAGCTTTACCGGCTCTAAGAGCGTTTATGGAAGATGGTGCTCAGGATCCGGTGATCCAGGAAATTGAACAACCCGATGTTATTTTATGGGCAATTTGGGCTATCCAGCAATATGCCAAGGTGGTTGGTATAGACAAGGCGAGAGAACTGTATAAAGAGTTTATAGATGAGGCTCTCGAATATATAATGTCGCAGAAACATCCAGGGTTGAAAGTGATGGATAGTGGTTTGTTGTTTGCCGATGGAGGACGCGACAAAGCAATCACTTGGATGAACTCAGTAGTTAACGGTCGGCCGGTAGTTCCGCGTTCTGGTTATATTGTTGAGTTTAATGCCGCATGGTATAATGCGTTGTGTTTCTCTCGTGAAATGAATGGCGAAGCAACAGATAAAAGAATTGATAAATTAATCACTGCGATCAATGTTTCTTTCCCGAATACCTTCGTTAATGGATACAATTATTTATTTGACTATGTAAATGGTTCGTTTGTTGACTGGAGTGTTCGTCCGAATATGATTTTCGCAGTAGCACTTCCTTATTCACCATTGACACGTATGCAAATGCGTTCTGTGCTGGATATTGTTACAAAGGAATTGTTAACGCCTAAAGGTATTCGTTCATTGAGTCCCAAAAGCGAAGGATATCGTCCTTATTGTACAGGGCCTCAGGTTGAGAGAGATTTGGCTTACCATCAAGGTACAGCTTGGCCTTGGTTGTTGGGTGCTTATCTGGAGGCTTATCTTCGAGTGTTTGGTAAATCGGGAGCAGCGTTTGCCGGACGTATGTTGATTAGCATGGAAGAAGAAATGACCAATCATTGTATTGGTACTATTTCTGAAATCTATGATGGAAATCCTCCTTTTACAGGTCGTGGAGCCATCTCGTTTGCCATGAATGTGGCTGCTATTCTAAGAATAGAAGAAATGTTGAAGAAGTATAACGCCGAATAAACTATACATACTATATGAAAGCATTAATGTTTGGTTGGGAATTTCCCCCTCATATTTTAGGTGGTTTGGGTACTGCTAGTTATGGATTGACTCGTGGTATGGCCATGCAACCTGATATGGATATTACCTTTTGTATTCCTAAACCTTGGGGAGATGAAGATCAGAGTTTCCTGAGGATTATTGGGGTAAACAATGTGCCTATTGTCTGGCGCGATGTCAATATGGATTATGTCAAAGAGCGCTTAGGCAAATTTATGGATCCACAACTTTATTATGATTTCCGAAATAATATATATGCTGATTTTTCATATCGGCACGTAAATGATTTGGGATGTTTGGAGTTTTCCGGACGGTACCCGAATAATTTGTTGGAGGAAATTAATAATTATTCGATTGTGGCTGGTGTTATTGCACGTACAATACCGTGTGATATTATTCATGCTCATGACTGGTTAACCTATCCGGCAGGTATTCATGCTAAACAGGTAACTGGAAAGCCATTGGTTATACATGTACATGCTACGGATTATGATAGAAGCCGTGGAAATGTGAATCCGGATGTTTATGGCATAGAAAAGAATGGAATGGACCATGCTGATCATATCATAACAGTTAGTAACCTAACCCGTCAGACGGTCATAGAGAAATATCATCAGGATCCGGCAAAAGTAACTACGGTTCATAATGCAGTAGAACCTTTGAGTCCGGAAATCTTGGCCATTCAGGATAAAAAAGGAGTTAAAGATAAAGTCATTACTTTCTTGGGCCGAATTACCATGCAGAAAGGACCTGAATATTTTGTTGAGGCTGCAGCCAAGGTATTGAAACGGGCTCCTCATGCTCGCTTTATTATGGCTGGTAGTGGTGATATGATGAATCAGATGATTCGTTTAGCTGCTTCCCGAAATATATCAGATCGTTTTCACTTCACCGGATTTATGAAAGGAAAACAGGTATATGAAGTCCTGAAGGCAAGTGATGTATATGTGATGCCATCTGTATCAGAGCCATTTGGTATATCTCCTTTGGAAGCAATGCAATGTGGTGTACCTACCATTATTTCTAAACAGTCGGGTTGTGCAGAGATTTTGGATTATGCCATCAAAGTTGATTATTGGGATATTGAGGCGTTGGCAGATGCTATGTATTCAATTATCACATATCCTGCTATGCACGAATTCTTGAAAGTTGAAGGCAAGAAGGAAGTGGATAATATCAAGTGGGAATATGCCGGACAGAAAGTTCGTCGTATCTATGATATGGTGTTAGGTAACAAATAAAACAAATTCAAACAGAAAACAAATAAACAGAAATTATTATGAAAACTATATGCTTCTATTTTCAGATACATCAGCCGTTCCGTTTGAAAAGATATCGTTTTTTTGATATAGGGAATGACCATTATTACTATGATGATTTCCAAAATGAGGAAATTATCCGTCGAATTGCAGAGAAATGTTATTTGCCTGCTAATCGGACTATTTTGGAAATGATCAAAGCAAGCGGGAATAAGTTTAAAGTGGCATTTTCTATTTCAGGTGTCGCTTTGGAACAAATGGAAATCTATACTCCTGAGGTAATAGATTCTTTTAAGGAGTTGGTTGCAACGGGAAATGTAGAGTTCTTGTCAGAAACTTATGCTCATTCTCTTTCTTCATTAGGAGATCCGGATGAATTTAAACATCAGATAGACAAACAGGAAGACAAAATCCAAACATTGTTTGGTGTAAAACCCAAAGTTTTCCGTAATACAGAATTGATTTATTCAGATGATATTTCTGAGATCGTTTACGAAAAAGGTTATAAGGGAATGTTGACAGAAGGAGCAAAACATATATTAGGTTGGAAGAGTCCTAATTATATGTATAGCTCAAGTGTACAACCTAATTTGCACTTATTGTTGAAGAACGATCGTTTCAGCGAAGACCTGTCTGAACGCTTCAGTGACTATAGCTGGAATGAATATCCATTGACTGCTGACAAGTTTATTTCATGGATCGCAGCAACACCTGAGTCAGAACAAGTAATTAATTTGTTCATGAACTATGAAGTGTTAGGTTCTTTGCATCCGGCAGAAACAGGAATTTTTGACTTCTTCAAAGCTTTGCCTCGTTTTGCGGCAGAAAAAGGTATCAGTTTCTCAACTCCATCAGAAGTATTTTCTCTCTTGAAGCCAGTTGATAGTATTTCTGTTCCATACCCTATTTCATGGGTGGATGAAGAACGTGATTGTAGTTCTTGGTTAGGAAATGTTTTGCAACAGGAAGCATTCAAGAAGATTTGTGAAATTGGTGAACGGGTTCGCTTGTGTGATTTACGAAGAATCCGTCAAGACTGGTATTACTTACAGAGCAGTGACCATTTCTATTATATGAGTACAAAGCATATGGGACGTGGCGGTTTCAGTCCATACGATAATCCTTATGATGCATTTAATAACTATATGAATGTGCTTTCTGATTTTATTGAGCGTGTCAATGCCCAGTATCCTCAAGATATCGATAATGAAGAATTGAATTCATTATTGACTACTATCAAAAATCAGGGAGAAGAAATTGAAGGATTGCAAAAAGAATTGGATAAGTTGAAGAAAAAGTCAACTTCAAGGAAGGCGAAAGATTCTTCAGCTGGAACAGACAAATAAACAAGTCGTCATAGTATTTTATATATTAATTGGACAAATAATTGCTTATACTATTTAAGTAGAAGTCATGTTTTTTGAGTTGGAGGGCTTATGGATGTAATTTTTTGTGATATAGTGGGAAGTTAGGTTTTGCCCTCTAGTTTAAAGGTTTTTAATAGTTGATATATGTGGAGCCGTTTCTTTGTGAAAAGAGACGGCTTTTTTGTGGAATGGGGTAACGTAGTGTGGAAATATTCCTCATTATAATGGTGCTCATGTTCGGCATTTGTAGTAAATTTGCACCATATAATTCTAAATATTAGGTTAATAACCAAATTGGGTGATTTTTAAGTGATATTTTGGTACGATTATTTCTTTGTTCTATGCGATGTAATATTAATTTTTTAGGTAGAAAAACAATGTTAGGTATGTTTGGAAAAAAGCAATGGCCGCTTTACGCTTTCTTGGGTTTAGCCGTTATAATGGCTGGTTGTAAGAAAAAAGTAGAGCCGCAATTGCCAATTGTCATCGTAGAAAAACCTGTTAAAAAGGATGTTCAGATTTATGGTGAATATGTCGGAACAATCAAAGCTGAGAGTTTTGTAGAGATACATGCTCGAGTAGAAGGTTATCTGGAAAATATGATGTTTGAAGAGGGTAAGAGAGTGAAGCAAGGTGATCCGTTGTTTATTATCAGTCCGGCTTTATATAAAGCTCGTGTAGAAAAGGCAAAGGCTCAGCTGAAAAAGAATGAGGTACAAGCCGCAAAAGCAGCACGCGATGTACAGCGTTTGACTCCTTTGTATGAACAGCATGCAGCCAGTCAATTGGATTTAGATAATGCAATTGCTGCTAAAGAGAATGCTGAAGCAGATGTATCTATGAGTAAAGCTGATTTGGATCAGGCTAATTTGGAATTGAGTTATACACGAGTGACTTCTCCGATTACAGGATATATCAGTGAAAGATTAGTGGATATTGGTACATTGGTAGGACCTGGTTCTAAGTCCAAGTTGGCGACAGTGGTAAAAAGCGATACTGTCAATGTTGATTTTAAGATGACAGCCTTGGATTATTTGCGAGCAGAACGGCGAAATGTTAAGTTCGGAGTTCAGGATACGACGCGTTCCTGGCAGCCGACTGTTACTGTAACATTGGCCGACAATTCTGAATATCCAGTCAAAGGTATTGTTGATTTTGCTGATCCTTCTGTAGATCCTAAAACGGGAACATTTACAGTACGTGCTATTTTGCCTAACCCGAACCGTAAATTATTGCCAGGTCAGGCAACGCGGGTAAAATTATTGTTGGATGTTCGTGAACGCGCTATAGTTATTCCTCGTAAAGCTTTATCGATAGAAAAAGGAGGTGCCTTCATTTATGTATTGCGCCGAGATGACGTGGCTGAAAAGCGTTTTGTGCAGATTGGACCGGAATTTGATAATTCAGTCGTAATCGAACGTGGTTTAGGTGAGAACGAACGGGTCGTAGTTGAAGGTTATAATAAGTTAGAGCCGAATGTCAAAGTACAGCCCGTATTGTCGAGTGATGATAAAGCTATTCAAGCATTAAGAGAAAAGGAGGAAGAATAATATGAAGCCTGGTTTCTTTATTGATCGCCCGGTATTTTCTACTGTTTTGTCTATTTTGATCGTATTGGTAGGACTTATCGGTCTGATTATGCTGCCTATTGAGCAGTATCCCCAGATAACACCTCCGGTAGTAAAAATTGGAGCAACTTATCCCGGTGCAAATGCGTTGACGCTTTCACAAGCTGTTGCTACGCCGATTGAGCAGGAATTGAATGGAACTCCGGGAATGATTTATATGCAGAGTAGCAGTTCTAATTCCGGTTCATTAAACATTACTGTGACATTTGATGTTTCTGCTAATCCGGATTTGGCGGCTGTTGAAGTTCAAAACCGTGTCAAATTGGCCGAAAGTCGTCTGCCGGCTGAGGTGATTCAAAATGGTATCACCATTGAAAAACAGGCTCCGAGTCAGTTGATGACGTTGACATTGATGTCTGATGATCCAAAGTTTGATGAAATTTATCTGAGTAACTTTGCGACAATTAATGTATTGGATGTTATTCGTCGTATTCCTGGAGTAGGACGTGTTTCTAATATTGGTAGCCGATATTATGGTATGCAGATTTGGGTATATCCGGATCGTCTGGCCAATATGGGATTAACGGTAAAGGATTTACAGGATGCCTTAAAAGATCAAAACAGAGAATCGGCTGCCGGAGAATTTGGTAAACAACCGATTCTGGATGTAGATGTGACATTACCTGTTACCTCTTCCGGTCGTTTGTCAACTGTTGAGGAGTTCGAAAATATTGTGATTCGAGCTAATTCGGATGGTTCTATCGTCCGGATGCGAGATGTAGCCCGAGTATCATTGGAAGCTTCTTCTTATTCGACAGAGAGTGGTATTAATGGTAAGAATGCTGCTATCTTGGGAATTTACATGTTATCAGGAGCGAATGCTTTGGAAGTAGCTAAGAGTGTACGTGCAGAAATGGCTGAAATCAGCAAGAACTTCCCGGAAGGAGTAGAATATAATTTCCCGTTTGATATGACGGAATATATCTCCCAATCGGTACATGAAGTTTATAAGACATTGTTTGAAGCATTGTTCTTGGTTATTTTAGTTGTATTCTTGTCATTGCAGAACTGGCGTGCGGCATTAATCCCAACTATCGCTGTTCCTATCTCTTTGATCGGAACATTTCTGCCTGTAAACGGCGGCAGCTCCACATACATTTTCTTTTCCATTATCTTCACCTCCTTCCGGATTCGATATCCGTATTTTTAGTGCACTTTTATTCTTGCTATTTCCTTTCTCTACACGCGAACCGCACTATTAGTTCGTATTTTATTATACGCATTAAAATTGCGTGCGTCAAGATATATTTCTAAAAATCCGCACTTGTAATTCGTATTTTAATATGATAAGATGGACGAAAGAGAGGTGAATTCAATCATGAAACATGATACGAAACAGATCGGACTGAGAATCCGGACTGCCCGAAAACAAAAAGGCATGAATCAGACGCAGCTGGCAGCCGCACTTGGCAAATCCCTCCGCACAATCCAGAAATACGAAAGCGGAGAGATTGAAGTATCGCTCGCCATGATCAACGAACTTGCCGGGGTACTGGACACCACTTCTACTTATCTGACCGGCTATGACACGCAGGAGAAGCCGCTGACCAATATGGCAGACGTCATGCAGTTTCTCTTCCAGCTGGATCAGATCCGGGAGCTCGGCTTCCGGATTGATGTGAAACGTCCGCCGGAACACGACCGCTGGGAGTGCTCCATTACCTTCAACGGCAAAGACCTGTCGTCCTCTGAAAATGCAGATATGTGTTTATTCCTGGAAGAATTCAGGGAAAACAGAGAGGAATATGCTGCATATGGCCATTCTGCCAGTTCCTATCAGGACTGGAAAGACAAGACACTGGCCTACTATGCAGCTGTCCCGTTATCCGAAACGGAAACGGAAGAACTGACAGAGGAAGAGCGCATCAGCCGCCGGAACGCCTTTTTAAAGGAGCAGTTCAGATCATAAGTCCTTCAAAGGAAAGGAGCAATGACTGAATGAAATTACCAAACGGCTACGGAAGTGTAGTGAAATTATCCGGAAAACGGAGAAAACCATATATGGTCCGCAAGACAACAGGATACCGGATCGATCCCGTAAAAGAAAAGAAGATTGCAGAATATATTATCATCGGCTATGCCCGGACAAAATCCGAAGGGCTGGAGATGCTGGCTGATTATAATCATAATCCTTATGATACGAAAGCCGCAAAAATGACTTTTTCCGAGGTGTACGAAGAATGGTCAAAGAAGAAATATCCGACCGTATCTGAAAGCAATGTAAAAGGATACACAGCCTCCTACAAGGCCTGTACCCTCCTTTACCACCGGGTTTTCAAAGACCTGAAACTGGCGGATCTTCAGCAGGTGATCGATACCTGCGGCAAAAATTATCCGACACTGAAGAAAGTAAAGATCCTGTTTAACCAGCTGTACGGATTTGCCCTGAAGAATGATATCTGCAACAAAGATTATTCCACCTACGTGGATATCGTGCAGTACAAAGACCGGAACCCGAACAAACACAGCAGGAACAAATTTCCCAGGGAAGAGATCGACAGGATCTGGACCATGCAGGATGATAAGTATTACCAGATTGTCCTCATGCTGCTCTATAACGGCACCCGGATTTCCGAATTCCTGTCCCTGAAAAAAGTAAATGTACACCTGGATGAGCAGTATTTTGATGTGATCGACAGCAAAACAGAAAACGGTATCCGGAAAGTGCCCATTGCCGACAAGCTGCTCCCGTTCTACCGGAACTGGTACAACTCCTGCCCGGAATGTGAATATCTTCTCCATACAGAAGACGGAAAACCGTTCAAGTACCGCAACTACTTTGACAGTTACTGGACACCCCTGATGGAGCAGATCGGTATCCAGCGGACACCGCACTGCACCCGCCACACCTGTATCTCCATGTTGTCCGAAGCCGGTGTGCAGGAAACGGTCATCAAGAAAATTGTGGGGCATTCCGGAGCCATGACACTGACTGAAAAGGTCTACACCCATCTGGATGTACGGATCCTGATTGACGCCATAAACAGGACTCTTGAGTAAAGATATTTTTGTTGCAAACGTGTTACAAACGCGCTGCTAATCCGGTGATTTTCACCCGGTTTTCCCCCATTCCACCGCGTTTCCAGGGCGAAAAGAAAAACCCCGGAAACGTGATGTTTCCAGGGTTTGCCTGCAATTTCAATAACTGTTCGGTTATCTCTTGGGTAATCCCGATTAACGCTTGCTGAACTGCGGAGCTCTACGAGCTGCCTTGAGACCGTATTTCAATCGTCTGAGCGATGATTTTCCTTGATATTCCGGGCTTTTTTGAGCCTCGGCCCCTCGGTTGTCCTATTCCTTAACCAAAAAACAGGCCACTTTTACGAGGGGACAGCTTGATGAAATGCAGAATTTACTACATCGAATAGCTGTTCTGGTTTATTATACTTTACTCTTGCATAGATGTCCATAGTTGTCTTGCTGTTCTCATGTCCGGCAAGGTACTGGACCGTCTTGGGGTCAACACCTGCATACAGAAGATTGGTGATGTAGGTATGCCGCAGCAGGTGCGGTGTCACATCGAAGTCCAGGCTATACACAATGTTGGGATTGTTTTTCTGATGTCCTCCCAGACTCGGCTGAACAGTGTACTTGATGCTCTGTCCGTTCACATACTTATAATAGGTACGCTCCTTGGTAGACCGAACAACGATGTACTGCCAGACACGTTTGAACTGCGAATATGACAAGGGCTGTCCCTCACTATCGGCAATCACATATTCCGATTTGGAGGCAGCCTTGGCTTCCCGCAGACAATTCACAAGGCATTTGGGAATGGGAATATCCCTTCTTGCTGCTTTCGTCTTAAGCGTTGTAGAGATAACCGGTCTGTTATGCTCTGATCGCCATGCGCGCCGCACAGAGATATATGGAGTGGGTGCATCGAGGAACACACAATCCCATTGCAAGGCGAGAGCTTCTTCTCGGCGCAGACCGGCATATAAGCCGATCATGGTAAACAGATACGGCGGAAGTCCTTTGACGGTTTCCAGCAGCACTTCCACCTGCTGGTCTGTCAGCGAATCTTTCTTTTGGGTCGGTTTCCCTCCTTTTGCCGAAATCCCCTCACACGGATTGTATTCCAGCAACTGGCTCCGCTCTGCCGAGTAAAAAATGCACTTGAGGAGCATATTCACCGTATTGTGCAGGCTCTCGGACTTATTGGACAATGGGATCAGCGCCAGACGAATATCATCCGCTGTTACTTCCTCCATATACATATCTCCCAAAGGCTTGATAATGTAGTTCTTCATATTGGAGGCGTAGCCCTTCAGTGTAGCCGGCGACACTTTTGCGGATTGCATCAACAGCCACTTCTCACAATACTCGGCCACAGTAGGATGCTCCCGGTGGAAGATGATCTCCGCTACCTGGCGTCTCGCCTCCTGCTCTTTATCGTACAGTTCCTCGCAGGTAGTCCCATACAAGCTCACCTGCTTGCCGTCTGCGTCCAGAATCCGGGTTCTGTAATACAGGACACCCTTTCGTGTGACGGTTCCATATTGAGGTATGTTTTTTTTCTTCTTTGCCATAATTAATTTCCTTTCTCGCGTGGTGATGTATCTACACCTCCTTTTTATCAGAGATTTCAAATTGAATCAAAGATACGGCCAAGGAAAAACTAAGAGCGAGACATCCTTGTCTCGCTCTTACTTCATTTTCTGAATTGTTCGGAACTTACACAGCGTCCCATAAGTCAAAGGCACAGCCCATTGCTTTGACAAGATCATCCGGCCTGTTGTATTTGACCTTTGCGTAAATGTCCATCGTGATTTTGCTGCTTTCATGGCCCGCCAAATATTGTACCGTTTTGGGGTCCACCGAAGAATGAATCAGATTGGTGATGTAGGTGTGCCGCAGCTGATGCGGTGTCACTTCAAAATCCAGGCTATATACCACATGGCCGTTATTCCTGGCTTTTTCTCCAAGTTTCGGGTAAAGCATATATTTTACATACTTTCCGTCCACAAGTTTTCTGGCCATTCTCGGCTTTGCAGTCCGCGTCACAATATACTGCCACAGCCGCTTAAACTGTGTATAGGATAGCGGATCACCGTCCCGATTGGCAATCACATAATCCGAAGTGGATTTTTTCTTTGCATCTTTCAGACATTCAACCAGACAGACCGGGAGAGGAATGTTTCTTTGTGCCGCTTTGGTCTTTAGCTCGGTAAGAATGACCGGCCTGTTATGTTCTGTGTGCCATGCCCGCCGTACCGTTAAGTACGGAGCCTCTGCATCCAGATACACAGAATCCCATTGCAGCGCCAGGATTTCTTCCCGGCGCAGACCGGCATATAAACCGATCATCACAAATACATAGGGCGGCAAATCCCGGATCGTGTCCAAAAGCCGCTCAACCTGTTCATCCGTCAATGCCTGTCTTTCTTCCTGGGGAACTCCTCCCTTTGCATCCAGGTATATGGTCGGGTCCTCGTCAATCACATGGCTCTCCTTGGCCGCCCGGAAAATGGACTTGCAGAGAATCACCACAGACTTATAAACCGAAGCCGACTTCTTGGAAACAGGTACGAGGGCAAGTTGGATGTCATCCAGGGATACATCAGCCATTCTCTTGTCTCCCAGCCCTCCAATAATGTGCCGCCGCACCTTAGAGGTATAATCTGTCAAGGTGGTGGCCCGAACATGGACGGACTGCATCAGCAGCCACTTCTCACAGTACTCAGCAACCGTAGGCGATCTTCGACGAAACGTAGTACTGTCAATCTGCTCTAACGCCTCCAGTTCCTTGTCATAAAGCTTTTCGGGCGTCTTTGCATAAAGCGCCACTCTGTTTCCATCCGAATCTTCGACTCTGGTTCTATAATATTCAATGCCGTTAAGCACGACCGTACCATATTGAGGAATTGCCCTTTTTCTTTTTGCCAATTCCGTCACCTCCTAAGAATAATGTCCAGCGCTGTACCTTTGTTTTATCAGACATATTAGGTTCCAGCAAGGATACGGAACAGCTCAAGCTCGGACACTTCGCAGCTTGCGGTATGTAGCGCTTTTTTCCACTGGCTTTGCACGATGGGTGCATTTTGCGATATACTCCTGAAGGCCAGCATCTGTAAAGTACACGCAACCATTTTGCACATACTGAACATAGGAAATTAGCCCACTGTTTCGAGCTGCATCCAAAGTGGCAATGCTAATCCCCAGTAATTTGGCAGCCTCTTTCCGCGAAATCAATTTTTCCATAGGTGGTCCCCCTTTCTGTCAAAGATGTGGTTGTTGCTTTCAAAATCACATGAATGCGCTGGCAACCGAAGCTGCCAGCGCATGGTATCTGACTTTGAAAAATTTACTCGCCACATTTGCCACGCACCCCTGGCGATGGGGACATTCCGGTCTCCGCTGGCGCGGCTGTCATAACTCCACAGCGTCGTTTTACTCGTGCGCCGCAGAGTTCCCCCCAAGTCTTTAGGAGGCCGTGAGGAAGTATCTTTAACCCCTATGCAGTCATCGCGCCCTGAAATGCCACTTTCGGGTATCAGGCTGACGTGGATCGCTCGGAACAGTCCTATTCATCACCTCCTGGGGCTGTCCATCTTCGCGGCGTGCCTGATTCGCTCGTACATAGGTTATGTACCGGAAATGCCGTCTATGAAATTGTCAAGCTCCACATTGGGAGAATGTTCTTCCCTCAATGGGTAGGCACTGATACGCTTCATTTGTTAAGTGTTATTCAAAAATTTTTTTATTTTTTTAAATCTTTGTGCAACAGCACTTCTGGAACAATGCCAAAGACGTGCTACATCAATTTGACGATAACCATCCACAAAAAGTAATGTCAATAGCTCCAAATCTTTCTTCGACAGCTTCTTCAATCTCAACAGTAGTTGTTCGTTTTCCACCGAAGCCAACCATCCATATCGCGTTTGATCAATCTTATCAACATCCCATTGATAAGATAACGATGCAAACTTTCGGAACAGCTGTGATTGACCACATACTTCATCATATTGTTCACAAGGTATTGGTTGCGTATGGTTTTGAAAAACCCTTTGACTGCAAAACCATGCCCAGTCATATTCTTTCATGGCAGCAATCTGTTCTTCGCTCATCCCTGCATCACAATAC
>ENA-OPBO01001607-OPBO01001607.1-human-gut-metagenome-genome-assembly--contig:-NODE-1607-length-15400-cov-3.814663_pt1 | contig 15400 bp, 9 predicted proteins | sample MGYA00241071_ERZ501458 | MGnify/ENA primary metagenome ERZ501458 (study PRJEB25962, sample SAMEA2042509) | human gut metagenome | biome: human gut; feature: human-associated habitat; material: faeces...
CGCCCGCCTGCGGAGATTTATGCCGCAGGCGGGCGCACTTATTTCAGCTGTTTTTCCACGGCAGTTTGCCCGTTTTGCAAAAGCTGTCCTTTTGCGCTGCAATATGTGGCATATTGGCGCCCGAAAGGATAGCTTTCGCATCGCCGTTTGCCGCTTTTTGCGCGGTGATGCCTGCCGCCGTCGTGTGGCGGTGCCGCTTGGCAGCATTGCCGGCCGTCTCCGTTGCCGCTTTTTCATGCTCAGAGTCTTGTTTCTGATGTTCACATGATGTTCCCAAAATGTCAGTCTTCCTCACTGCCAGATGCGCCCTTTCAGTGCCGCCGTGGCAGGCTGACATGGGGGCAGAACACGGCAAAAGACAGTGAAGACGGCGTTTTCCGTTTTTTGGGTACATTTATCTGTAAATAATATACCATGCCTCATGCAGGAATATAATAATTTTGTAGCGTCAGAAAAAGGCATGCTCCGCAGCGCTCTTAATCGACTGACGCCATGCAGGGGCATAAGCCTGAAGAGACAGCAAGAGCAGTTGTTGAACCAAAAAACTATGTAAGTATGAAAAAGTTTCTTTATTATGTCGTTGCGTGTTGCCTTGCCGTATCGCATATCTCGTGCGCCAAGGACAACGGCAGCGACGCCGCCGGCACCACACCGGCAACGCCTGGCGGACAGGCGGACGATGTAATGGTGGTGTACTTCTCGCAGACCGGCACCACCGAAGGCGTGGCGCGCCACATAGCCGACATAACCGGCGCAGGCACATGGCGCATTGAGGCGGCAGAGCCTTACACCGCGGCAGACCTCGACTACAGCAACACGCAGTCGCGCTCGTCGCTCGAGCAGAACGACCCCGACGCACGCCCGGAGATCAAGGGCAGCGTGCCCGACCTGAGCAAGTGCCGCACGATATACCTTGGCTACCCCATATGGTGGGGGCAGGCGCCGCGCGTTGTCTACACCTTCGTTGAGAGCTGCAACCTCAGCGGCAAGACCGTAATACCCTTCTGCACGTCAGGCTCGAGCGGCATAGGCTCAAGCGCAACCCTGCTGCAGGCGCTCGCGCCCGGAGCCACATGGACCGCAGGACGCAGGTTTGGCGCAGGCACTCAGCGCAGTGAGGTGGAACAATGGATCAAGTCGATGGAAACCGCAACAGATGAAGACAACAACATAAATTACAGTAAGATGAACATAAAAGTGAACGGCCGCACCCTCACGGCCACAATGGCAGACAACAGCTCGGCAAGAGCGCTGATAGACCTGCTGAAAGAGGGCGACATCGTGATAGACATGAGCGACTACGGCAACTTTGAGAAGGTGGGCAGCCTGGGCCACACGCTGCCGCAGAACAACGAGAACATAACCACGGAGGCTGGCGACCTGATACTGTATCAGGGCAACAATTTCGTTATCTACTACGACACCAACACGTGGAACTTCACGCGTCTGGGCAAGATAGACGGCATAAGTAAGGCAGAGCTTAAAGAACTGCTCGGCAAGGGCAATGTAACTGTAACACTTTCGGCACGCAAGTAAGCGTGCCTTTTTTATTTTCCGCCGCTGTATATCATCTTTGTTATCGCGCCTATCTTGTTCTGTCGGTCGATGGAGAAGGTGCGGCTGTGGGCGTCGATAAACCTGAACAGGCTGAGGGCCATGTCGAGCTGCTGCGTCCTGAACGGCTCGGGGCGGTCGTCGGCCTCGGCATAATACAGCTCGGCAAGCATCTCCATGCGGCTTATGCGCTCCTCCTCGGGATACTTTTCGAACGATGACATTATCTCGTCATGCGTTGCCGTGTGATAAAACTCATACGAGCCGAAGTACTGGCGGAACAGGTCTTCGGCCGTCTTGTGGCGGGCTCCCGCCTCGTTCTTCTCGAGATAGCGCTGAAGCGCCGCCATAAACTCACGTATAAGTCGCGAAATGTAGTCTCTCTGAAGCATGTCTTCCTTTGTTTGTTATGTTTCGATGTCTGCTTTTTCTGATGTCTTTATGCTGCCTAAATGCCGGCAGACTCCTGCACGTAGCCGTACAGCTCCTTATAGAAGGCGTGGCGAGTCATGGTCTGCACGCTGCCAACTATTATCAGTTTCATGCGTGCCCGGGTTATTGCCACGTTCATCCGTCGCAGGTCTGACAGGAAGCCTATCTGCCCGTCGTCGTTCGAGCGCACGAGCGATATTACGATGATGTCGCGCTCCTGCCCCTGAAATCCGTCAACGGTGTTCACCGTTATGCAGCCGCGGTAGGGCTTGAAGAACTCCGCCTTGCGCACCATTCGGCGCAGCAGCTGCACCTGGGCGCGGTAGGGCGATATTACGCCCACGTCGATATGCTCGTCGGCTATGCGCTGACGGCCTATCTTGGTGAAGTAGTTTTTAAGGGCTTCGAGCGTCAGTTCGGCCTCAGTCTTGTTTATCCTGCCGAAACTCTCGCCCACAAACTCCTCCTTAGCGTCGCTCTCCGACGTGTCTATCCATGTTATGGGGTTGTCGTAGTCGAGTATGCCGCGGTACTTAACCTCGGGCGCCGACTCCACGCGTCCGTCATAAAACCAGTTGCTCGAGAAGCGCATTATCTGTTCGTTCATGCGGTATTGCACCGTCAGCAGCGTAACCACCGACGGCTTGCGCGCCACGATGCGCTCCATGAGCGTGGTGCCCAGTCCGCCCTTCAGCGCCGCAATGCTCTTCACCGTGGGCGGAAGCTGACAGTGGTCGCCCGCCAGCACCACGCGCGATGCCCTGCGTATGGCTATCCAGCATGCAGCCTCGAGCGCCTGTGCCGCCTCGTCGATGAACAGCGTGCCGAACTTCTGCCCTGACAACAAGTGGCTCGCGCTGCCCGTAAGCGTTGAGGCAATGACCTTGGCCTCGCCGAAGAGCTGCGAGTTTATCCTCAGTTCGAGTTCCACGGCACGGCTCTTCAGGCGGTCCATCTTCTGGTGCCAGCCGTTGTCGCGGCGCTTGCGCTCCTGCCGCAGCTTGCGTATGGCCTGGCGTATGCTCCACAGCTGCGGATAGTCGGGATGAGCTTCGAAGCGCCGTTCGTATGTAAACGACAGCATCTTGTCGTTCACCTTCGTCGGGTTGCCTATGCGCAGCACGCTTATTCCGCGGTCTACGAGCCGCTCGCTAATCCAGTCTACAGCCATGTTGCTCTGCGCGCACACCAGCACCTGGCTCTCGCGCCGCAGCGTCTCGTATATGGCTTCAACGAGAGTGGTGGTCTTTCCCGTGCCCGGAGGTCCGTGCACAATGGCCACGTCCTTGGCGCGCAGCACCTTGTTGACAGCCTCCTGCTGCGCCTTGTTGAGCCACGGAAAGCTTATCGGGGCAAAGCTCAGTTCGGCAGCCGGCACGCCCGAATAGAACAGGTCGCGCAGATAGGCAAGGCGGTTGTCGCGTGCGCCTATCACACGGTCTAAAGCCTCGAACATAAGCCGGTAGCTCGTCTCGTCGAAAAACAGCTGCACGCCCAGTCCTTCGGTGGCCTGCAGCTCTGCCACGGGTGCGTTGTCGGGCACGGTGACCACAAGGCGGTCGCCGTCGGCATAGCTCACCGTGCCGGTGAAATTAAAGTATCTTATCGACTTGCCTTCTGCCCCCTCGCTCATGCGGAAGAAGCACACGGGGCGTCCGAACTCGAAGTTGTGCTCAATGTCGGTGTCGGCAGTGCGCACAACCTCAACAGAAAGCTGGTTGAGCGAATTGTAGTAGCTGCGCACGAAGCGCAGCGGATGCCACGCGTCGCCACGCTTCACCTTGCGCGCCAGTCCCGTGGTCTCGGTCTGACGGCGAAAGGCCTCCTTCTCGCTGTTGTACTCTATCTCCAACAGCAGGCGTTGCTGGCGCAGGACCTGAACGGATGATGACTGAATGTTGTTCACAGATGCAAAGTTAACAATTTTCAGTCAACGGCAGCGCTTCGGCGCTCATATTTGCGGCAGAAACAGATAAAAGCCACGAGTCCCATGACGACGAAGGGCACGCCCACGAGCGCCGACCAGCGCGGAGTGGCCCCGTGCTCCATGGGCAGGCCGCCGCAGAAGGCCCCTATGGCGTTGCCCAGATTGAACGCCACCTGTATGGCAGCGCCGCCAAGCAGCTCGCCTCCGGGCGCATGCTTAAGTATAAGAAACTGCTGCGGACTGCTCAGGGCAAACAGGCAGCCCGTGCACACCACCATCAGTGCGGCCGATATCCAGCCGTAGCCGGCCAAAAGGAATATCAGCAGCAGCGTGGCTATGGTTATGGTCTGCGTGACGGCGGCCACGTGTCCCGGCCGATGACGGTCGCACAGGCGGCCGCTGATAAGGTTGCCCGCCACCATGCCGAAGCCCGCGGCTATCATCAGTGCCGACAGGGCCTCATGAGGGAAGCCTCCTACCGACGTGAGCAGCGGACTGACGTAGCTGTACCAGCAGAATATGCCTCCGTTGCCCAGCATCGTGGCGGCAAGGATGAGCCATGGCGCGCCGTGGCGAAGGAAGGCAAACTGATGACGGAAGCCCTCGTCGGGCAGGGCGCCCACCGATGCCGGAATCCACTTCCACACATAGTATATCACGATGATGCTGATGAAGATGAGCAGCATGAACGGGAAGCGCCACGATATGTGCGAGCTGAGAGCCGTGGCAAGAGGCACGCCGAAGAGGTTGGCCACGGTCATGCCCGCCACCATTATCGATACGGCACTCGTCTTGTGCGCCTCGTCGGCCAGCTTTACTGCCACGATGGACGCCACGCCGAAATAGGCGCCGTGGGGCAGACCTGAGATGAAACGGGCCACGACAAGCATGACGAAGCTCTGCGCCATGGCCGAGAGCGCAGCCCCGAAGAGGATGAGGCCGGCAAGAAACAGCAGCAGGCGCTTTAGCGGATACTTGTGGAACGCCACCAGCAGAGGGGCGCCGCAGCACACGCCCAGGGCGTAGGCCGATATGCAGTGGCCGGCAGTGGGGATGCTGACATCAAAATAACGCGACACATCGGGCAGGATGCCCATCATGACAAACTCGGCTATGCCCAAGGCAAGTGTGCCGAAGGCCAGAGCCACCAGACTTTTCTTCATTTGCTTAGCTTTGATTATTTATCCTGAAAAACGCATGCAAAGTTAATGCAACTGCATTAAAACGCAAAGCCGCCGCACCCTCATTTTTGCGCCACGGGCAAAAATCTTGACATAGGCCTAAGCCGCCTGATGGCGTAGGGCGAGAAATGAGATAACCATGAAGGCGCAATGCCGCGTGCCCGTGCCTGCGTATAGGGGCAGCCGCAGGCAGCCCAGTACATGCCGCAGGAAGATGCCGCTGAAATGTAAAGATATATTACCGGGCATGGTCGTGCCGCCCAATATGTGCCCTTTCAGGGGCTGAAAGGTGGCCTTTTACAACGCAAAACACGGCCTTTTGCAGTGCAAAAAGCCGTGTTTCATAACATGCTGGATATCAAAACATTACGTCGGCTGCCAACAGCGGTGCCGGTGTCAGGTGTTCTTGTCGTTCTTGTTGCCCTTCACTATCTCCGAGGCGTTGATGTATCCGCGGTCGATGGCCTTCACTATCAGGTCGGCAATGTTGCGTGCGCCCAGCTTCACGAAGAGCCGCTTGCGGTGGGCTTCAACCGTGTTTTCAGATATGAAGAGCATGTTGGCTATCTCCTTCGAGGTGTATCCTCCGGCTATCGCCCTCAGTATGTCGGTCTCTCTCTCCGACGGATGCTCTATGCGCTGCGTGTATCTCGATATCTTGCGCTTCACTCCCGGGCAGAAATACTGCTCGCCGCACATCACGGCCGCTATGGCGCTGACCATCTGCATGAAGTCGGTCGACTTGAACAGTATGGCGTTGACGTCCTTGTCGAGCATGCGCCTTAGCAGCCATATCTCCTCATGTATGGTGTTGACTATTATCCTTGCCCCGGCGTGGCGCGAGCGTATCTTGTCGATAAGCTCAAAGCCGTCGATGTCGGGCAGGCCTATGTCTATTATGTATATGTCGAAGCTGTGGCGGCCCATGGCGTCAATCAGGTCGGCCGCACAGCCAAACGTCTCGACGTTTTTGGCGTTGCAGCCCTGCATCAGACTCTTGAATCCCTCAAGAATCAGCGCGTGGTCGTCGACTATTGCAACCGACAGGTCCTGCAGCAAATATTTTTGTGCCTCGTTCATCGGGGCAAAATTATACCATACATTCATATTTGCAATAACGGAAATCCGTGGTTTTTTAAGAAATTTTATGTCTTACGGCCTTGTCTTCTTTTCGGGCAGACTGCTTATGGTTAGTCTGACGGTGGTGCTGCCGCCCTCGCTCTCCGTGGTTATCTGTCCGTTGATGGCCGCCGCGCGCTGCCTCATGGTGCGCCGGCCGATGCCTGCCGATGCGTGCTGCTGTGGCTGTCCGTTGTCGCTTACGGTCAGACTGAGGCTGTTGCCTTCAAGCCTCATGCCCACGTCTATGCGCGTTGCGCCCGAGTGCTTCATGGCGTTGGCCACGGCCTCCTGTGCTATGCGGTATATCTCGAGCGCCGTAGCGTCGGCCACGCGGCTCCAGTCGGCGTCCTCGGGCACGGCCTCATACGTTATCTCACACTGCCCTGCGCCTGCCGCCTGACACAGATAGTCGTCGAGCACCATGCTTATGTCGGCATAGCTGAACTCCGGCGGCATCATCTCGTGCGAGATGCGCCTCACCTGCTCGCGGCAGTCGTCGAGCATGGCGGCCTGTCCTGCGGCGTCGCCGTTGCCCGCGGCAATCTTCAGCTGCACGGTGTACAGGCTGTTGCACACGCCGTCGTGAAGCTCGCGCGCCAGCCTTTCGCGCTCGTTCTCCAGTCCGTCCACATACTTCTGCATGAGCCTGCGGTCGGTGTCGGCCTGCAGCCTGCGAAACTCCTCGGCCTGCATGCGCGCCCTGCGCCTCTGCCTCATGATGTAGACCACGGTCAGGGCAGCCAGCACCGCCACAACGAGCAGTCCTGTGCTGACATACATGCGCGTCTCGGCCAGCTCGGCCTTCTTCTGCGCCAGCTCGAGTTCCTTCTCCTTGGCCTGATATTTCACGGTAAGCTCGCGCATGCTCTCGGCCTTCTGGCTCTCAAACAAGCTGTCCTTCAGGGCCACGGCCTTGGTCATGGCTCCGTAGGCCTGCTCCCACTGTCCCAGGCGTGCGTAGGCCTCGTGCATGTTGTTGTAGCAGTCGTACACCACGAAGGGCATCTGCTCTATGCCCTTGATTGTCAGAATCTTCTTGAACAGCGGCAGCGCCCCGTGCCAGTTTTCGTGATTTAGTTCAATGCTGCACAATATCTGATAATATGCCACGAGCGTCATCGTAGATTCCACCTTGGGCTCCAGCGTGCGGCACCGTCCGCGCCACATGTCGGCCCCCCGCCTGTCGCCCAGTCTGTCGGCCGTGGCCACCATATATGCCGCCGCGCTCATGGCAGCGTCGGTCTGTCCCAGCTCCATGGCGTAGCCGTAGCTACGTGTCAGCATGTCGGCAGCCTTGTTGTTGTCGCCCGCCATGAGGAACATCAGGCCGTTCTGCGACAGCATCTGCGCCTTGAAGGCCTTGTCGGCACACTTCTGCGTCCAGTCTGCCGACAGTCCGGCGTAATACATGGCCTCCTTCTTGTGCTGCATGTCTATGTGCAGCGTGGCGAGGTTTAGGTAGAGGGCAGCCGCCTCCTGGCGTGCGTCCTCGTCGGCCTTGGCCTTAAATTCGGCAGTGGTGCAGAGCTTCATGGCCTCGTTATAGTGTCTGAGCGCCTCGTCGGTCTTGCCCATGGTGCGCAGATACACGCCCATCGACGAGTTAATGCCCACTATTGCCGTGGTGTTGCGGCTTTTCTGTGCCACGTCGAGAGCCTCGCGCGCCACTATAAGTGCCGAGTCGTTCTTTCCGCCGGCATGCAGCGCGTCGGCCTTCTGCCTCAGTTCACTGAGCTTGTCGGCAGCCGCCATAGGCACAACAGCCATCATTGCGGCCAAAAATAAAATCAGTCGTAATCCTTTCATGGTAATAACAGGTTAGGGTTCATTAATATAAGGCTTGTCTTAATAGCAGCAATAAAGAGGATGGCACGCACATCAGGCGCGGAGCCTGCGTGCCGTAGTGTGTTCTGTGGGCGTGCGCAATAACAGCCGTTGCACACGCCTCGGCCGGCGGTTAGCCCAGAGCCTTTATCTCTTCGTCGAGCTCACGCCTTATCTGGCGCATCTCGCCGGCTATCCTTTCGCACATTTCCGCCATGTCGGCGTCGGCCACGCTGTCTATGTGTTCGGGCGACAGGGCCTTCAACTCGTCGACAGAGCGCGCCCCGATCATGGTCAGCATGGGCAGCGCCTTGTGTGCCACGCGGCTTATGGCGGCGCGGTCGGGCCCAGCCTTGGCCTTGTCGAGCGTGGCCATGTGGCCGTCTATCTCGGTCATGAAGCTCGAAAGAATCTCGCGGCACGCCTCGTTGTCGCCTGCGGCAAACTCGGTTACGGCCCCGAAGTCGTGCCCTCTGGTCCTGCTGCCGTCGTCGTCTCCCGTGGCGTCAGGTGCTTTGTCTGTGCGGCATTCATCGTCGTTGCCGTCTTCATCGGTGCCCCCGCCGCCGTCAGCATCAGCCTTTTCGGCAGCCGTCTTGCCGCAATCAAGCTCAATGCCTGTGGCAGCCTGGAGCGTGGCACACAGGCGGTCGGTGTTGAACGGCTTGAAAAGGCACGCGTCGAAGCCAGCCTCCAGCAGTCTTGGTTCTATGCTCGGCTCGTGCGCCGTCATGGCTATGAGCAGCGTGTCGTAGCGTCCTGCTATGCGGGCAGCCATCTCCGTGCCGCTCATCTCGGGCATCTCTATGTCTATGAAGAACACGTGCGGACGCAGGTCGACAAGTTGTCTCAGTGCCTCGTCGGCATGGCTGCATGCCGTTATGTGCCATCTTCCGCCCGAAATGCCCGTGAGCATCTCGCGCAGAAGCTGCAGCTGCAGGCGGTCGTCGTCAACAATCAGTATGCTGATCCTGTCGGCCGTCATGCCCTCAGGTCTGTGTCCGGGCTTTCTGCCGGCGCCTGCCGGCCTGCTTTCGGCTGCCGCAGACCCGTCGTCGGCTATGCCGTTGCCGTTGAACTCAAGCGGCAGCGACACATGGAACGTTGTGCCCTTGCCCTTGGCCGACTCGAGCGTGATGCGCCCTCCGAGCAGAGTGGCCAGCTCGCGGGCTATCGACAGGCCCAGGCCCACGCCTTCGGTGCCCTGCGCTCCGGGCAGACGCGTGAAGGCGTTGAATATGCGGCGCGCCTCCTCGGGCGTCATTCCGCGTCCCGTGTCGGCCACATCCACCTGCAGGCGGCTGCCCTGCATGCGCGCCGATATGGCTATGCTGCCCTGGTCGGTGTATTTAAGGGCGTTGCTTATTATGTTGTCGAGTATCTGCTTTATGCGGAAGGCGTCGCCCAGACACAGGCGTGAGCCGCATCCGGAGGTGTCGCTCTCGACGGCAAGACCCTTGGCCTCGGCCTGCGGACGTATGCCTTCGGCACAGCTGTCGACGAGCTGTCGCGGACTGAAGCTGACGCTGCGCGTCTCCACCTTGCCGCTCTCAAGGCGGTGATAGTCGAGCAGTGCGCTGACCAGATGGAGCAGATGTGTGGCCGAATTCTTGATGTTGCTCAGGTAGGATGCCGCCTTTCCGTCTCTGACATATTCGCCGAGCAGCTCTATGAAGCCCGATATCGAGGCAGCCGGAGCCTTTATGTCGTGGGTGATGGTGAGCAGCAGACGCTCGCGCTGCGCCATTATGCGCTCCGTCTCGGCCTTTGCCCGCTCGAGGTTCTCGCTGTAGATGCGTGCCCTGCGCATGTCGCGCCTGACGTAGAGCAGCAGCACCACGGCCGACATGACGGCCACCAGGGCAAGCGATATTATCTTGAGCATGACGCTGCGGCGCCCCGACAGGTCGGTGTCTATAGCAGCCTGCAGCGCGCGGTGCTCCTCGTCGCGTATGTCTTCGAGCAGCTGCTCTATGCGCCGGGCCAGCTGCACGCCCACCAGCTGCTGCGTCTGCCGCTTCTCGTCGAGCTGCTCCTGGCGTGCCCTGCGCGCCTTCAGCTCCTCGCGCTTAATCTCCTTGAGCACTCCGGCCACGGTGTCGGCTATGTTGATGCTGTGGCGTGCAGAGTCGGTTACGGCCTTGCGGCTGCGGTTGCTCACCTGTATGGTGTCGGCGTGCTGCTTGCGGAAGGCGTCGGCAAGGCGTGCAAAGAAGCCCTTCTTGCTCTTCACGATGTCGTAGACCACCTCCTTCTTCTCCTGCACTTCTACCGATTTAGGATGTATCACAACCGAGTCTTGCCCCTCCTGCAGCTTGATAACCTTCTCGCGGAAAAACTTGTCAGGGTTGTTTCTGGCCATCTCGTCGACAATCATCAGCGTGTTTTCGCGCTTCAGCAGGAGCATGCTGCGCAGCGAGTCGATTTTCAGGCACTGCGAACTGTCGCTGACCATGGCCTTCAGCGAGTCGGCCAGAGCCATGGTCTTGCGGAGCGATGCGTCGAAATTGTCGAGCTCGTCGGTGTTGCCGAGGCACAATGACCTCTCGCAGTTGTCGGTTTCGAGAAAGCAGTAGATAAGACTGTCAACCACGTCGCGCCGCTCCATAAACTCGCGCTCGGCCTTGTCTATCTGCATGAAGGCCCTGGTGTTGCCGTAGACCAGCCACACCGCCAGGGCGAGCACCAATATTGCAAGCGTGTATCCCGCCGCTATTTTAAACTGTACGCCTGTCTTCATCCGTTTCAAGTATTAGCCCAAGCGCAGACATCAGCGCTGCCTGCGCATCGTATTGCATGCCAACCGGGCGTGCCGGGAGCAATGTCCCATTTTTGCAAAGATAAAGTAAAAATATGTCAACGATGCATTATTTTGGCAAAAATAACCGCAAAATGTTCACTTTTTGTAAGTTTTATGCCTTTTTTAGTATCACCTTCGGGCATGAGGCATATAAACAAGGCAAACCCCGTCAGCTGGCTGTTACAGCTTCCGGGGCTCGCTTTTGAGATAAAACGCCTTATCTCCGAAAAAATGAATTAACCTATTATTCTTGTCTTAACCGAACTTTTTATTCAGCTGTAGCTACTGTGTCTGCAGGAGCGGGAGTTGTTACTGTTGTGTCTGATACTACTGTGTTCTGTGCTTTATTTTCGTTCTGACCTGCAAATACGTTGCTAACTGAAACCAATGCGAGAGCTGCTACTGCAGCGAAAACTAACTTTTTCATAATGCTTTCTTTTTTTATTGTTAATAATTTTATTTTCAACGTTCTCGCTTATTCATATTGCAACAGCCGTGCCAAACTATGCTAGAAACAGCTATATCAGTGATTATCAGGCGGTTATGACATTTTGGGGAATTGTGGAATGTGTGGAAAAGTGTGGAAGAGGTGTGGAATTTTTCCACAAAAAAGTGTGGAAACGCCGTTCCACACCTCTACACACGCTCCGCTTTGGCACGCCGGTGAAGATTTTTCGGGGCGTGATCTGCTGTAAAATCTATACCGGTCATCAGGCCGGTGTAAGGTTTAGCCGTGCGGGCATGCTGACGCCTCCGGCCGCCTTATTATATTAAGTCATCGGCTTGCCGCCTGAGGCCATTTTCTAAAAGCATGCCTTTTGCCCTGCGATATGTGGCCTTTTGCAGCCCAAAAGCATACCTTTTGCAGGCTGATTTGCGGTCTTTTGCATCGCACGCGCAAACACCTGTCAGTCAGATACTTGCAACAAGGGTGTTGCGGATGTCTGTGCCACGGCACGCATGAACTGCCGCCCTGCGCCAAGAAACATGGCAGGGCAGCCACGCGGCTACATGGGCCGGATGTTGAACTCGCGCCACACGGCCGCCTGGCGGTAGGCATCGAGCGAGGCTGAGGGCACAAGCACCGCTGTACGGCGCGACACGCCGAAGAAGGCGTCGGCACCCACTGCGGGCGGCTCCGTTGCCCCTACCGTTATCTGGCGCAGCGACGTGCACACCCTGAACGCCCTGTCGCCTATGGACGTAACGCCTTCGCCTATGACCACGTTGCCAAGATTCATACAATATTTGAACGCCTCGCTGCCTATGCTGGTGGTGCCTGAGGGCATGGTTATGCTGCTTATGCTGCGGCACTTCTCAAAGGCTCCGTCGCCAATGCTTATCAGACTGTCGGGCAACACTATCGAACTGAGCGATACGCAGCCGCTGAACGCCTTGTCGCCAATGCTCATGAGCCGGGCAGGAAGCGATATCCGGGTAAGGCTGCCGCATGAGGCAAAGGCCTCGTCGCCGATGTAAGTCAGTGAGCCGGGCAGGGATATCGAGCTGAGTGAGCCGCACTCTCTGAAGGCAAGGTCGTCTATAATGGCAAGACCTTCGGGCAGGCTAATCTCTCTGAGCGAGCTGCATCCGCCGAACGTGGCTGCCTCTATGATGCGCACACCGGCCGGAACGGCAGCCGACAGAAGCGACCTGCAGTCCATGAACGCGCCGCTGCCTATGGTCCTGACGCCGTTGCCCATGCTCACGCGCGATAGCATAAGGCATCCGCTGAACGCCTTGCTGCCTATGCTCTCCACGCTGGCAGGCAGCGACATCGACGTAAGCTGGCTGCAATAGGCAAAGGCCTCTTCTCCGATATGCCGTATGCCCTCGGGCAGGCCTATGCGCCTGAGGCTGCTCTTGACGCTGAATGCAGTTATGCCTATGCCTGTTACCTTATAGCTTATGCCGCCGTGGCTTACCGTGGCGGGCACGTCTATCTCGCTCTCGTAGCTCTCGCACGAGCTGACGTCAACCTCGCCGGCAGTCTTGTCGGTTACGGAGTAAGTAAGGTTACCTACGCTGAATGTCTGCGCCAGGGCGCATGCCGATGCCGACAGAAGGGCTGTCAGCACTACTAATGTCTGTCTGATGATCATGGTATGAACTGTTGAAATGTTTTTAATAATGTCGTATCGACTTGTATGTATGCACGCCGTATGCCGTTATGCAGGCTGGCAGAAAGGTTACTGCGGCTGCTGCGGCATAAAAAAAGAAGGTGAACGGCCAAAGCATCAGTGCCCGGTCTTCACCTTCAATATTGCTTGCGGCAGGATTCTGTCAATTCGGCCGATGCGCTTTTTGCATCTTAGCAAGTGTATCTTTGTAAGCCGACGGTAGAGTATAGCTGACTGTACGCCCGACAGGACTTGACAAAAAGACACCGGTAAAGTCAGAAAAGCGGCCCGAACGGATGACGGGAATATATGCATCCTTTATAATCCGAAATTACAGACTCCGCCTTATATATAATACGTCAGAAGCAGCCGGTGCCGTCGAAGCAGTGAGTGCAGAGCTTGCACTTGGGCAGACCGATGGCGTCGACGAGGTTTTCGAGCGTGTTAAACTTGAGCGAAGTGAGGCCCAGGCGCTCGCGTATTATCTCCACCATGCGCTCATATTCGGGCGAGCCTGTGGTGGCATATTTCTCAAGATTCTTGTTCTCGTCGCCCTCAAGCTCCTTTATTATGCGGCGAGTTATCAGTTCGAGGTCGCTCTTCGACGACGTGAAGCCGATGAACGGACAGCCGTAGATGAGCGGCGGACAGGCTATGCGCACGTGAGCCTCGCGCACGCCGTAGTCGAACAGCACCTTAACGTTGTCGCGCAGCTGTGTGCCGCGCACGATAGAGTCGTCGCAGAACAGCAGACGCTTGTCCTTGAGCATGGCGCGGTTGGGTATCAGCTTCATCTTTGCCACGAGGTTGCGCAACTCCTGACGGCTTGGAGTGAAGCTTCGCGGCCATGTAGGCGTATATTTAGATATGGCGCGGTGGTAGGGCACACCCTTGCCTTCGGCATATCCGAGAGCCATGCCCACGCCCGAGTCGGGTATTCCGCAGGCGCAGTCTACCTCCGACTTGTCCTGCTGTCCCATCTTCTTTCCCATCTCGAAGCGCACCTCCTCAACGTTGCGGCCTTCGTAGCATGACGTGGGGAATCCGTAGTAAACCCACAGGAACGAGCATATCTGCATCTGCTTCTCGGCCTTGCGCATCTGCTCTACGCCGTCGGCCCTGAGGCGCACAATCTCGCCCGGACCAAGATAACGGTCGATTTCATAGTCGAGGTTAGGAAAGCTGCTCGACTCGCTCGTGGCTGCAAACGCGCCTTCCTTGCGGCCTATCACGATAGGCGTGCGGCCCCACTTGTCGCGCGCCGCTATAATTCCGTCCTCGGTGAGGAGCAGCAGCGAGCACGAGCCTTTTATCTTGTTGAACACATTCTCTATGCCCTCAACAAAGTTCTTGCCCATGATTATCAGCAGCGCTATGAGCTCGGTCTGGTTGGTCTTGCCCGAACTCAGCTCCGCCAGATGCATGTTCTTGGCCAGCAGGTCCTGCTCAAGTTCGCTGATGTTGTTCACCTTGCCCACGGTTACGATGGCAAAGCGTCCTAAGTGTGAGTTGATGATGATAGGCTGGGCGTCAGTGTCGCTGATGATGCCTATGCCTGAGTTACCTGAAAACTTGCCGAGCTCGTCTTCAAACTTAGTGCGGAAGTATGTGCTCTCAAGGTTGTGGATTGAGCGCATAAACTGTTTCTCCTCCGCATTATAAGTGGCAAGTCCGCCACGCTTTGTTCCCAAATGCGAATTATAGTCAGTACCGTAGAACAGGTCTGTAACACAATTCGACTTCGAGATTGTTCCGAAGAATCCTCCCATAAGATATGTTTTTGTTAGTGTTCAAGAATCCGAATGGTTTTCGGTGGCTGCAAAGTTACAAAAATATTGGCTAATCATAAACAGACGGCATGCAGTTTTTTAACCCATACAGGGCTTTATTATTCAGCCAGGATTCTCGTTTAATGTAGGGCAGACGGCCATAAGCCCGATATAAAACGGCAACACAGCCGGATGTAAAATGGCTGGTCAGGGATAAAAAATATCCGGCCCGGACACGAAGCCCGAACCGGAATGTGAACTATGTAAAACAAAAATTTATTATTATGTCATCGTAACTTACGGCCATATCTGCTGTAAGGCGAAAGCTCAATCCTGCACTTTCCAGTCGGATATAGTTCCCGTCTCCGACGAGAAGCTAGCGCCGATTTTGAACACACGGCGCGCATCGGCCGAATATTCGCGGGCATAGCCCTTGTCTTCTATCTGACTGAGAGCCTCGTCTGCCGTGCCGTCGAGCTTGAACTCAAAGATATATACATACTGCGGAGTCTCCACCACGCAGTCAACACGCCCCTGGCTCTGCACTTTCTCCGTGTAAACGGTGTAGACGCTGATAAGCCGCATGATGAGATAGAACGTGTACTGGAAGTAGCGCTCGCGCTCCGCCTCGTTGTCCTTGCGGCGCATGGTGTAGGGGATGCTCGACAGGA
>ENA-OPBO01001611-OPBO01001611.1-human-gut-metagenome-genome-assembly--contig:-NODE-1611-length-15384-cov-2.970709_pt1 | contig 15384 bp, 13 predicted proteins | sample MGYA00241071_ERZ501458 | MGnify/ENA primary metagenome ERZ501458 (study PRJEB25962, sample SAMEA2042509) | human gut metagenome | biome: human gut; feature: human-associated habitat; material: faeces...
GCCTGAGAAAGAAGATCGGCAGCCACAAACACCGGGTTGGCAGATTCGTCAGCCAGAACCTCTACCTCCGACGGCCCCGCAGGCATATCAATGGCGACATCCCGCAGGCTGACAAGTTGCTTGGCAGCGGTGACATACTGATTGCCGGGACCAAAGATCTTATAAACTTTAGGAATACTCTCTGTCCCGTAAGCCATAGCGGCAATGGCCTGTACTCCACCAACCTTAAAGATTTTGCTGACTCCAGCCAGACGAGCGGCAAACAGGATAGCAGGATGTACCTTTCCATTCTTATCAGGCGGTGTACAAAGTACAATCTCTTTACATCCGGCAATCTTAGCAGGTATAGCCAACATAAGCACAGTGGAGAATAGAGGGGCTGTCCCTCCAGGGATATACAATCCGACCTTTTCAATAGCAACAGCTTTTTGCCAGCAAGTAACACCTTCCATCGTGTCCACCTTTTTCCCCTCAAAACGCTGTGTAGAATGAAATGTCTCAATATTACGTTTAGCCAGATAAATAGCTGCCTTCAGTTCGATGGGTACCTCCTTTTCAGCTTCTTCTATTTCCGCAGAAGTAACAGCCAATGAGGTGAGTTCAGCTTTATCAAACACAGCCTCATATTCCATGACTACCCGGTCCCCTCCGGCTCTCACACGGTTAATAATATTGCGTACAGTATCGAAAAGATTTTCTGTCTCAAGCACAGGACGCTTCAAGATCTCATTCCATTGCGACCGGTCCGGATATTTAATCAGTTTCATAATTTTTAATTTAAGAGTTCAACCAACAGATTTTACTATATAATCATCTTCTCAATAGGCAACACCAAAATACCTTCCGCTCCCAGCGCTTTCAGCTTACCTATGATCTCCCAAAACCGTTTCTCATCGAGCACTGTATGTACAGAGCACCAACCATCTTGTGCCAACGGCATCACAGTAGGACTCTTCATACCCGGTAGCACAGCAATAATATCTTCCAGTTTATCTTTAGGAGCATTCATCAGTACGTACTTTTTATCTTCAGCAGTTTTCACAGCATCCATGCGGAAAAGCAATTCGTCCAATATCTCTTTTTTCTCCTTACTCATATTCTTGTTGCCTATCAGCAAAGCTTCTGATCTCATTACGACCTCCACTTCTTTCAGGCGATTGCTGACTAGAGTAGAACCGGAACTGACAATATCGAAAATAGCATCCGCCAATCCGATGCCGGGAGCAACTTCTACAGAACCGGTAATGACATGCACTTCAGCCTTCACCCCGTTACTTTTCATAAAAGCATCTAAAATTCCGGGATAGGAAGTAGCTATCTTCTTTCCGTTAAACCAACTCAAACCGGGATATTCAATGTCTTTGGGCATAGCCAAAGACAAACGGCATTTGCTGAACCCGAGACGCTTAATGATTTCGGCATCTTCCTGCCTCTCTACAAATTCGTTTTCTCCTACTATACCCAAGTCGGCAACTCCTGTAGCTACAGATTGGGGAATATCATCGTCACGGAGAAAAAGTACCTCAACCGGAAAGTTGGACGATTGTACGAGTAAAGTACGTTTGGTTGTGCTCAGTTTGATGTCTGATTCTTCAAGAAGGGCCATCGTTTCTTCAAAAAGACGCCCTTTGGCTTGTACTGCGATTCTTAACATAATTACAATATCTTAATTTACAATTTATAATTCGATATATAGAAAATAAAAAAGGCTCACCTTATCGGTAAGCCTCGTATTCTATCATATATATACACAATACCATCTTGCCCACCGAGTTATTCGATTGAGTAATGATGATGGCGATGTGTAATAGTAATGTTCATATCTTTATTGTTTATGCGACAAAAATAAAGTATTAGTTCTGAATCACCAAACAATTATCAGAAATTCTTCTATTTTTCTTTCATATTAAAGGAAGAATCTCTTCATCTTCTACTTCGCATGACAAAAAATGCATCTCTTCTCTGGCTTTCTCCTTCGGAAAAGTAAAGTAAGTGCAGAGAGCTTCTGTACACAATTCCTCATCTTTATTATAAAGACGTGCCTCAATTATCACAATGTTACGCTTCACTTCTTTAATATGTGCTTTGAGCACTACATGTGAATCATTAGTACTGATTGATTTACGATAACGTGTCTCCATTTTTGATGTCACCCCCGTAGTCTGTAACTTCCGGAGAATAACCCATGCACAGATTTCATCCAAAAGTACGGCCTGGATACCTCCATGTAGCGTATCAATCCATCCCTGGTATTCGGGACGGGGACGCCAGATGCTAATCACTTCATCGTTATCCTCATAAAATTCCATTTTCACACCGGCTTCATTGTTAGGGGCACAACCAAAGCAATTATATCCTTCCATCCCCTTCCACGGGTTAATAATCTTTTTCATACCTTTTTCGTTTTAGAATGCTCAAAGATATAAATCTTTTCGCAAAATGCACCCATCTCACCACTAGAACTTTATCTATAATCCGTTTGTTATACAGATGTTCTATTAAGAAAGGAAAAGTATGAAAACAGTAGTAGACAAAGCCTCTTCAAGGGGTTATTTCAATCATGGTTGGCTGAAAACCCACCATACATTTAGTTTTGCAAACTATTATAACCCGTCAAGAATGCATTTCGGCGTATTGAGGGTACTGAATGATGATAGCGTTGACCCTGAAATGGGATTCGATACACACCCTCACCAGAATATGGAAGTCATTTCTATCCCCCTGAAGGGGTATCTGAGACATGGCGACAGCGTAAAAAACACCCGGACAATCACACCCGGCGATATCCAGGTTATGAGTACGGGGAAAGGTATCTTCCACAGTGAATATAATGGAAGTGACAAAGAGCAATTGGAATTTTTGCAAATATGGGTATTCCCGAGAATTGAAAATACAGAGCCGGAATATAACAACTACGATATTCGTCCTTTATTGAAAAGAAACGAACTTGCTCTAATTATTTCACCGGACGGTAAAGTACCCGCTTCCATTAAGCAAGATGCATGGTTTTCTATGGGAACATTTGACGCAGGAAAGAGTTTCGAATACAAGTTGCATCAGGAAGGTAACGGAGTTTATCTTTTTATCATCGAAGGAGATGTGGAAGTTGCAGGCAACCGATTGTCACGACGTGACGGCATCGGTCTTTGGGATACAAAGAGCTTTAAAGTGGAAATAACCCAAGAAGCGACCTTATTGCTAATGGAAGTACCAATGCGATAAAAATGAGTATTCATTTCGCAAAAGAATAAAAGGCTGCCTCCAATAGCGAAGACAGCCCTTTATTTATTGAGAACACTGTATTATCTATTTCTCTTTCCGATAATTTTCAAGTCCTGTTTGCAAGAAATTGATATACTTGGATATATCCTCATCATAAGCATACGACTTGTTCAGCGGATTACCCTCATTGTCTATCAGAACATAGAAAGGCTGGGCATTGGCACCAAACTTCACACGCTGCAGATAACTCCATTTATCACCTACCGTACGCAAAGTGCGTTCTGTACCATTTTCCATGATCTTCACCGGTTCAGTAAGCGGAGTCTTATTGTCAACGTAAAGAGTAATCAGTACGTAGTCATTATTGATGATGCTGCTAACCTTCGGATCGGTCCACACGGCAAGCTCCATTTTACGACAGTTCACACAACCATATCCTGTAAAGTCGAGCATTACCGGCTTGTTATGCTGACGGGCATATTCCATACCTAAATCATAATCATCGAACTTGGCATGTACCTCATTGGTATAAAGATTAAAATCCTGGGTTTTCATAGGCGGTGCAAAAGCACTAACCGCTTTCAAGGGTGCTCCCCATAAGCCCGGAACCATATAAACAGCAAAAGCTAATGAAACCAGTGCCATGAAGAAACGAGATACACTTACTTTCGTATCATCGTCATCATGAGGAAATTTAATCTTACCCAACAGATAGAAACCAAGCAGAGCAAAAATAACAATCCACAAAGCAAGGAAAGTCTCACGATCCAGAATTCTCCATCCATAAGCCAAATCGGCAACAGACAGGAATTTTAAAGCAAAAGCTAATTCCAGGAAACCCAATGTCACTTTAATCACATTCATCCAACCGCCAGACTTAGGCATTGACTTCAGCCAAGACGGAAATAAAGCGAATAAAGTAAATGGCAGAGCCAATGCAATAGCAAAGCCCAACATACCAATCGCGGGAGCGACTACACTACCTGTAGTAGAAACCTGTACCAACAAAAATCCGATAATAGGACCTGTACAAGAAAAAGATACAAGCGATAATGTAAACGCCATCAAAAAAATACTCAATAATCCGCTTGTAGCTTCCGCCTTGCTATCCACTGCCGTACTCCATTTTGCGGGAAGTGTCAGTTCGAAAGCTCCGAAGAAAGAAGCAGCAAATACGATCAACATCAGACAGAACAAGATATTGAAAACAGCATTAGTGGAAAGGGCATTCAAAGCACTGGCACCAAATATCAAGGTAATGGCAAGGCCAAGCGCTACATAGATTACCACGATGGATGCCCCATAAGTCCATGCATCCCGGATACCTTTCTTTTTGTCCTTGCTTCGCTTCAGGAAGAAACTTACAGTCATCGGAATGATAGGCCATACACAAGGAGTGAACAAGGCCAGCAAACCTCCTAAAAATCCTGTAATAAAAATATAGATCCATGACATATCTTCCTGAGAGTTTGCCTCACCGAATTTCTTCAAATCATTAATTACAGGCTTCCATAAGTCAACACTGCCTATCGCAGTGGTAACAGTTGTAGCTGTCGGTTCTACAATACTGTCTGTAACAGTGGCGACTGGCTCTTTTACCGGAGTTGCAGGGGTTTCTTTTGCCGAGACTTCGGCAGTAGCAGCGGCTTTACCCGAAAATTTAAAGGGAACTTGTGTAGGAGGCAGACAATTTTCATCGTTGCATGCACCATATTCCAGATACCCTTCTATTGAATAGTCACTGCCGGTAAACTTTATCTTCTGTATAAATTGAGCCGTTTTTTCAAAATAGCGTACTTTCATTTCGAACAGTTTGTCAAAGTCCGAAACTTCTTTTCCCCGAGGGGTTAATTTACCAACAACTTCGGCACCTGACATCTTCTCTACATTAAAAGTAGCGGAGATAGGACCACCATCACCTAAATCGGTAGAATATACATGCCAACCGGCATCGATCGTACCTGTAAAAACGATTTCCGCTTCGGCTCCCGACAGGGTTTTCAGCTCCGTTTTAAACTTCACAGGCTCTTGTATCTGTGCCTGCGCCGTAAATACGACCAGCAACAAAAGCAGAAAAGAGGATAATTTCTTTAAAATTGTTTATGATGTTTCTAGAAATATAACAGCTATCGGATTTTCCCGGTTTGAGGTTTTGGCTAATCTTAAAAAGCTATTATTTATTTATAACTAAAATTCATAATCTACACAAGCCCGACTTTCTTTTGTCTCTGCCAAAATCTTACCGGCAGCCACATGCTCGGGATGGGTAGCATAGAACTTCACATCATCCAGATTATCAAATTCACTATACAACGCAATATTCCAGGTTTCTCCCGGATTCATATTCAATCCTACTTCAATTTTGCGGATCACAGAGATTTTAGCAGGTAATGCTTCAATAGCCTCCTTAAAACTATTCATCACAACGAGTTTCTCTTCTACAGGAACGTCGTCTCTTAACTTAAATAATACAATGTGTTTTACCATTACGTTGTTATTTTAATTATTTGTTTTTATATTTGTCAGCCAAAGCTGTTTTTTACAGTTGCAAAATTACTCTATTTGTTTCAAATATACACTATAAAAGGATGTTAATAATAGGAATAGCAGGCGGAACAGGCTCGGGAAAGACCACCGTCGTACGGAAAATCATTGAGAGTCTACCAGCTGGTGAAGTAGTATTGCTACCTCAGGATTCATACTATAAAGACAGTAGCCACGTACCGGTTGAAGAACGCCAGAATATCAATTTTGACCATCCCGATGCTTTTGAATGGAGCCTTTTGTCTAAACATGTTGCCCTGCTTAAAGAAGGCAAGTGTATCGAACAACCCACCTATTCTTATTTGACTTGTACCCGCCAACCCGAAACGATCCATATTGAACCACGTGAAGTGGTCATAATCGAAGGTATCCTGGCTTTATGTGACAAAAAGCTGCGCAATATGATGGATCTGAAAATATTTGTAGATGCCGATCCGGACGAACGGTTGATCCGTGTGATCCAACGTGACGTAGTGGAAAGGGGCCGCACTGCAGAGGCTGTAATGGAGCGATATACGCGCGTGCTGAAACCTATGCATTTACAGTTCATCGAACCATGTAAACGCTACGCAGATTTGATTGTTCCCGAAGGAGGGAGCAATCAAGTAGCCATCAATATATTGACCATGTATATAAAAAAACACATCGGTAGGCCATGAAACGGCATCTGATAATTTACTCCCTGCTTTTTCTTCTTTTCTGTGTATTGTCTTGCCGCAACAAACAAGCAGTAGCTATAGAGGAGTCCTCTGCACACGATCTGGAACAAATCAAAGATAGCGGAGAACTCGTTGTTCTGACTCTTTATAGTTCTACTTCTTATTTCATCTATCGTGGGCAAGACATGGGTTTCCAATACGAACTCAGTGAACAATTTGCCAAAAGTTTAGGAGTGAAATTGCGAATAGAAGTAGCCAAAAACGTACCGGAACTCATCCGAAAGTTACTAAATGGCGAAGGAGATATTATCGCATACAATATTCCGATTACTAAAGAATTAAAAGACAGCCTGATCTATTGTGGCGAAGAAGTAATCACCCACCAGGTAATTGTCCAACTAACCAATGGGAAAACAAAACCGCTAAAAGATGTAACCGAGTTGGTCGGAAAAAACATATATGTGAAACCGGGCAAATATTACGAACGATTGGTTAACTTGAATAAAGAGCTGGGAGGAGGCATTCTGATTCATCAACTAACCAATGACAGCATTACCGCCGAGGATTTGATAACCCAAGTTGCACAAGGTAAAATTCCTTATACAGTGGCTGATAATGATGTCGCTAAGTTGAATGCGACTTATTATCCTAATCTGAATACCAGTCTGTCTATCAGTTTTGACCAACGCGCTTCCTGGGCCGTACGTAAAGATTGTCCGCAACTGGCAGCAACAGCAGACGAATGGCATAAACAGAATATGACTTCGCCGGCATATACCGCAAGTATGAAACGATATTTTGAGATCAGTAAAGCAATGCCTCTTTCTCCCATTTTATCCTTAAAAGAGGGTAAAATCTCTCATTATGACAACTTATTCAAGAAATATGCGCAAGAGATAGGTTGGGACTGGCGTCTGTTGGCATCCTTGGCCTATACCGAATCGAACTTCGATACAACTGCCGTATCATGGGCCGGAGCAAAGGGACTGATGCAATTAATGCCTGCCACCGCCCGTGCAATGGGGGTTCCACCGGGCAAAGAGCAAAACCCGGAAGAAAGTATCAAAGCTGCGGTGAAATACATTGCAACGACAGATCGCAGCCTAAGCATGGTGCCGGATAAACAGGAACGGATTAAGTTTATACTCGCTTCATATAATGCCGGGCTGGGACATATTTTTGACGCAATTGCACTGGCAGATAAATACGGTAAGAATAAAACCGTATGGACAGACAATGTGGAAAATTACATCCTACTAAAAAGCAATGAAGAATATTTCACTGATCCGGTATGCAAAAACGGATATTTCCGTGGAATAGAGACCTACAATTTCGTCAGAGACATTAACTCAAGATATGAATCATATAAGAAGAAAATAAAAAGTTGAAATAGGGCAAAAGCTCGCAATTATAAGAATTGCAAGCCCTTGACAGCATATAGTATATTTTATTTTTTCCCTTTCTCTGTTAACAAACTCACAATAATAACGGCTGCTACCGATAATGGCAATGCAAACAATATCGGATCTATCATCGGAAAAGGATAGGCTTCGATCAACACATCCTTACCGAAAAGCCACCTGCATACCCCCATTGCCGCAGCCTCTTTCTGGTGCAGAAAGGCCAGCGCAAACAAACTACCTATAGTCCCTATCCAAAGGCTTGCCATCACTCCCTGACGGGTAGCACGTCTCCAATATAAAGCACAAAAATAGGCCGGCAGGAAAGCTGCAGCGCAAATACCCATAAAAATAGAAGTTCCACGGGCTATAATATCGTTGGGCAACATATAGCAGATAATATAACTCACTAAAATTGAAAATAAAACTCCCAAACGGATCACATTAGTCAATTTACCACGTGAACGAGGCTTGTAAGTACCATAAATATCGGAACCAACCGAAGCTCCCATCGTATGAAACTGTGAACTCAGTGTAGACATGCTGGCAGAAAGGATACAGAGCATAAAAAGAGCGGCAAACCAATCCGGCATTGCCTTATTTATAAAGTATGGGATGATTTTATCCATATCTTTGACTGCTTCCGTAGCTACAACACCTTCGGTCTTAAGAAAGAAAAGATTGCTCAATGCACCTGCATGATAAATAGCACCTACGGTAATAATCAGAAAAAAACACCCGATAAAAACCCCACGGTTTAGTTGTTTGCTACTTTCAACCGTCATAAAACGCACAACCAACTGAGGCTGCGCAAGACAACCGATTCCAACTCCCAAGATAAGTGAAGTGACTAATGTATACCATTGAGGTGAACCGGTAACAGGCATAGCCGTCCACCCTTGATGTCCCAACGCCTTAAATTTTTCAGGAACTAAGGGAGCTATGTCCGTCAGAGCCTGATTGGCTTCAGTAAAGCCCATATCCAGTACCCGATACAACGAAAAAAGCAGAAACAGCATACAGCCAAACATAATAACTGCCTGTAAAGCATCTGTATACATTACTCCTTTCATACCTCCTGCGATCACATAGGCAGCTATTACCAATGTAAATATTAAAAGTGAAATATTAAAATCAATCTGGAAAATCTGTTCGATAAAGACAGCACCACCTTTCATAACCACTGCGGCATACAAAGGCATTCCGAGGAAAATCACTGCGGCAACAAAGACTTGTATTCCCCGTGAACGATAATGCCTGCCTAACAATTGAGGAAATGTACTTACATTCAATTTAGCACCCATTCGCCGCGTCCGGAGTCCGAAAAAAATAAAGGCAATCACTACACCTATAAACATATTCAAAAAGCAAAGCCACTGAATACCCATACCAAAAGCTGCTGCTACCCCACCAAAGCCGACAATAGCAGAGGCTGATATAAAAGTGGCACCATAAGAGAGTGCCATGACAAACGGATTCATCTGTCGACCTCCTACCAGGTAATCACTGGCGGAGGATGTTTTCTTATAACCTAAAAAACCAAGATAGGCCAGTGACAGCAGATAGGCTATCACAATCAGTCCAAGTGTAAATGTATTCATCGTGTTTTATCTTTTTCGTCGTCTTTATTCCAGTATTTGAAGCCAAACCAAGCAGCAAAGAGCACACATACTACCGAAAGCAAGTATGGCAAAATGATAAGTGAGTCGCTAATTCCAAACATTCTTGTATCAGATTTCGATTAATATTGGTGCAAATGTAAGGAATTTATTGAAATAGAGAAACAAAATGCAGAAATTATCAGAAGGAAAGGAATAAAAATAAAGAGTATAATCCAGCCGGTATTTGTCCTGCGGAAAGATATGAGTTCCGCGTATCCCCAACATATAGAAGCCAACAGTGGAAACATCTCCGAATAAAGACACATTGGACGGAGGAAGAAGCATGTCATTTCTATCGGTACGATAAAGCCCCGCCGCCACCAGTCCCAGCCCCAGTTTGGTATCCGTACTGTAATGTGGTCCGCCAATAATACTGAAATCAAATTTCTTATGATTCTTATCTTTATTAGCATCATTAAAATAGTCCAGAAACTTTTTGAAAAAAGTCCTTTTCTGTACTGTGCTGTCTTTGTGTTGCGTTGTCGTATCTTCAGGCAAATAAAACAGCCCACCCTCTTGCGTGACTGCCAAAGCCGCATCTGCCATACATATAAAGATTACGATCCAAAATGATATTTTCTTCATTGTAATCTATTCTTTTTTCCACTGTTAAAACAAGCTTTACAGTAAACATAAACTGAATAAAAACAAATAAAGCAGGTCTGAATACAAAGATAGCCAAACCTGCTTTATTGTGACTTTTTTATATAATAAGAATCTGGTCTGAATTTACCTATTTCTGTCCTAAATACCTTATACCGGTTGCTTTTCTGTAATCAGCCAACGCAATCTTCTGCTCATAATAAGATTGGATAAGGTTTGTATATGCCTGTATCCATGTCAGCTGTGCAGAAAGCACATCCAAAATAGTCAACTTACCTTCAGTATAACTAAAAGTGTTCAAATCCAAGTTCTCTTCTGCCAGTTTGCAGTTCTCCTCGGCAATACTTATCTGACGGGTATTCTCGGTCAGACTAGTCCACGCCTTCGCCACTTCTTTGCTTATTTGGTCTTGCTTATCTTGCAATGCATACTGCTTGCTTAATAAAATAGCCTTCTGTGCAGCCGTCGATTTAAAGCGGGCTCCCCAATGGAAAATCGGCAATTTAATAGAGGCATACACATTACTATTAAACATAGTTTCGCCCGAAATGTTCAACATCTGTGTTCCCCATGTCTCTTTAAAACCGATAGAAAGAGAAGGATTGTACTTGGCGGCAGCCAGACTTACCTGTCTTTTCTGATAATCCACATCCAACTGTGAGATAGCATAATCGGGACGCACATTCAAGGCTGTTTCCGCTCCAATAAAGGCAGGCATAGGCAATATGGTAGAAATAGAATCCGTCAAATCCATTTCAGCCAGCGGTTCCAATCCCATCAGCACATTCATATTCTGCAAGGCGACCTGATAAGACTGGTAGCTGCTGGAACGTTGCAATTCAGCCTCTTTCAAACGGGTCTGCATCTGAATGAGATCCGTCTTGCTGATATAGCCATCATCGTACTTGTCTTGCAGCACTTTGGTCAACTGCTCAATAATCTGCACATACTGGCACATCGTTTCATACATTTCTTTTTGTGCGGCTGTTCCCCAATAACTGGCTTCAGCAGCATAGATAATATTATCCGTTGTCAAATCCACCGACTTATCCGCCATCTGGGTTTGTATTTGGGAAGCCTTGTAATTGTGATAGATGCTTCCACCGGCATAAATAGGTTGTGATACCCCTACTTCGGCACTGTATGAATCGTGCTCCATAGGAACAGCCATTCCGCCAAAATCCATCTCGTATTTGTTAATACGATACTGATAGCTTCCCGTTGCATCAACAGCCGGGAAGAAAGCGGTTTTTGCCGCTTTCATAGCCTTCTGCATAGCTGTACGTTGTGCCACACTCTGTTTTAAGGTTTGGCTATAATCCAGTACCTTTTGTTCAAAGGTAGAATAATCCACAACAGTCTGAGCCGAAAGTGTACCGGTCATACAAGCCATACCTATAATATAGATCATCTTAGTTTTCATTATCTGTCTGCTCTGATTTTAAAGAAAATACAATAAGTTACCGGAAGAACAAAAATGGTCAGTACCGTCGATACGAACAAACCACCCATAATGGTAGCCGCCATACCTGCAAACATGGCATCGCCCAACAATGGAAGCATACCCAGAATAGTAGTTCCGGAAGCCATGGTCACCGGAACGATACGTGTCTTGGTAGCCTCGACCACGGCAGGCACAGCCCCCTTTCCATCCTTCAACTGAAGTCCGATTTCATCGACCAGCACAATGGCATTCTTGATATTCATACCAATCAATCCCAACAGACCGAGGATGGCAAAGAAGTCCAATGACTTGCCAAACAAGAGCAATCCCCATACCACACCGATAAACACCAGCGGCAACATAAGCATAATCAATACCGGCTTGCGGTAGTTGCTGGGGAAAAGAAACAGCAGAACCACATAAATCAACAGGAAAGTCAGCGGAATATTCTTCGCCAATGCAGCGTTACTTACATCCTGTGTTTCCTGCTCACCGAAATATTTCATTTTATACCCTTCGGGCAACTGCATCTGCTCTTGTACGGCAGTAAGCACCTGTTTAAACGCAGCCATCGTATTGGCTCCACGTTTAGGTTCACATTGCATCATCATACAACGCTCGCGGTTAAAGCGACGGACTACATTATAATCATAACCCAAAGCGAAATTATCGATTACCTGTTCCACTTTCACGGAATTTCCTTTCGTACTGAATACAGGCACACTTTTCACATCATTCAAGTTCATTTTTTCCACATCCTCATCTTTCAGCAGGATAGGCAAGGAAACATCCCCCTCACGATATTCTCCCAAAGGCAAACCATTGGTAGCCGTACGGAATGAGTTGGCAACCTGCTGACGGGTAATCCCCAAGCGTAAACCTTTCTGTTGAGAGAACATCGGTTTCCACACGGGCACCTTATCTCCCCAGTTGGAACGGATATCCGTCACCATATCACACTGGCGGGCTATTTTTTTCGCCCTTTCAACCAATGCGGTCAATGTATCGGGATTTTCACCGATAAAACCGATCTCAATAGCAGCTTCAGGCACCGGAGACAAAGCAAAAAGTGCCGAACGGGTAATGATATTGGGAAAGTTCTGAGTCATGTGCTCATAAAACTGCTGTTCCACTTCGGCTGCATCTTCGGGGTCTTTAGTTTCCACCATCACATTGGCATAGTTAGACTTCGGTCCAAAAGAAGAACTTGCCAAATAGTAACGCAACGGAGTACCACCCAATGTCACCGAATATGATTTAACTTTCTCATGATTCTTCAAGTAATCCTCCACCTTCATCACATCCTGATCTACCGCATGAATACTAAATCCCTCAGGGAATACCAGATCAGCACGGAAATAAGGCTTATTCATTTTCGGGAAAAAACTCTGAGGCATAACAGCCATAATAACCAAAGAAAGCACCAAAGTCACAAAGACGGTGGTCAATGTCACAAAACGGCGTTTAATCAGCAAGGTCAGAAACTTCTCGAATTTATGATAGAGTTTAGTATCATACGGGTCTTTCATCGCACCGCCGGGAACAGCTTCTTTCAAAATAAAATTACCAAAAGTCGTAGTCTGGCACAAAGCCAGAATCCAGCTCAATCCCAGTGATACAGCCAATACAACAAATAGCGGTTTCACAATCTCAGCCACGGATGCCGGTGCCAGATACAAAGGCAGGAAAGAGCAGATAGCAATAAAAGTAGCGCCCAGCAATGCCCATTGCGGCTTGATGGCTCCCTCTATCAATGACTGATAACGTGATTTTCCGCGCTTGATACCTATCTGCGCATTATCTGTCACCACAATGGCATTGTCCACCAGCATCCCCATGGCGATAATAAATGCCGCCAAGGAAGTACGGTTCAATCCTACCCCCCACATCAACATAATAAGCAAAGTACCACCTACTGAGAAAAGTAACGAACTACCTATCAGCATACCGGCACGCGATCCCATCACCACAAAGATAATCAGGATAACAATAACCAATGATTCTATCAAATTCAGGATAAAGCCATTATTCGCCTCATCGGCAATCTTGTCCTCAGGATAAAGCGAGGTCAGTTCAATGCCGATAGGCAACAATTGCTCTATTTCCGCCAACCTTTCGTCCACTGCTTTACCCACAGCTACCACATTATCCTTTGCTCCACTGGCCACACCTATACCGATAGCACGTTTACCATTGACCCGCATCAAGGTTGAAGGCGGATCATAATATCCACGCTCCACTGTTGCAATATCCCCCAAACGGGCTTCCCGTCCGTCCTTGCTGATAATCAACTGGTTTTCTATATCTTCCAGACTGGTATAAGTCCCTTCCGTACGCAAGCGCAACTGATAAATTTCTGTCGCTATATCTCCTGTATTCACCTGTATGTTCTGCTTCTGCAAAATGCCCATAATCGAAGTGGGATCAATACCCAATGCCGAAAGTTTGGAGGTAGATATCTTGACATTGATCACTTCTGTCTGTTCCCCATACAACATCACTTTCTGCACTCCCTCAATCGGAGTCAACTGAGTACGGATACGCTGTGCCCAGTCACGCAAATCGGTATACGAGAAGCCCTCATCAGCTGTCAAAGCATAATAAATACCATACACATCACCAAAGTCATCATTTACAGTAATGGTAGACGCCCCACTGGGCAACTTAGGTTGTATATTCGCCACTTTACGACGTAATTCGTCCCATTTTACAGGCATATAATCCGGATCAATCGTAGGCTGAAGTTCAATAGAAATCTTAGACAGTCCGAAATAAGATTCCGATTTAATCTGATATACATCTGTCATGGACTGAATTTCACGTTCAATCGGTTCCGTAATCAGTTTCTCCACTTCATGTGGATTCGCTCCCGGATACTGGGTAACCAATACCGCAGTCTTTATCACGAAAGGCGCATCTTCTTTCTTAGGCAGCTTGAAGAAGGAGATTACTCCGCCTATCAACAAAATAGCCAAAAAGAAATAGATAACCTTCCGGTTCTCCAAAGAATATTTTGGAATATTCATGATATGCTCTCTCCTTTTTTATTCTGTTAATATTTTTACTTGCTGGCCATCTACCAGATAAGACGCTCCGGCAGACACAACCTGTTCGCCCGGTTCAATATTTCCGGATACTATCAGGTCGTTACGTCCTACAATAATTCCCTCATCACTGACTTTACGCAGTTCTACCACATCATCGGTTACCAGACGATGACCTCTTCGGATCAGCTCCAGTGCTGCCTCGGACTTACCGATGCCGCTCTCACCAGTGATCAGGACACCTTCACCGTAGACATCCACCAGTACACCGTGCACGGAAATGCAGGGAGCCAGCTTGACATTTAACCACCGGATGATCTCAGACATAAAGTCAGAGGTGGATTTTTTCGTAGATAATAACGGAATCTGATGTCGGATCGCCGTCTCCAGGAATATAGGATCCGGTTTCAGGTCACGGCTGAACACAATGCAGGGAATGTCATAGGCCATCAGCTTCTCATACGCCTCCCTGCGGGTCTCGTCTGTCAGTCCCTCCATATAAGTATATTCCACAAATCCAACGATCTGCAGACGCGTGGCATCAAAATGCTCAAAATATCCTGCCAGCTGCAGTGCCGGACGGTTGATATCCGGCTGTGTGATCTTCACATGTTTCACATCAATCTCCGGTGTGAGATTTTCCAGTTTCATTTTTTCGATAACACGGGTTAAACTTACACTTGCCATACTAATTTCCATACCTTTCTGCGAAAAACCCACCCCTGCATTTTTTCTCGAAGGTTCCCCGCCTCATTATCGTGCTGTAACTTTTGAAGTTACCATATTACTTATGATTGTACCACAGGC
>ENA-OPBO01001616-OPBO01001616.1-human-gut-metagenome-genome-assembly--contig:-NODE-1616-length-15355-cov-4.370261_pt1 | contig 15355 bp, 20 predicted proteins | sample MGYA00241071_ERZ501458 | MGnify/ENA primary metagenome ERZ501458 (study PRJEB25962, sample SAMEA2042509) | human gut metagenome | biome: human gut; feature: human-associated habitat; material: faeces...
ACCATGCGGTACGGTCATAGTCCTTGAAATCTGCGGCCTTGCGGGTGGTTGCGCCTGCCGCCGACGCGGAAACTGCCAGCGATAAGCAGGATACCGCCGCGAGGAATAATGCGAGGATTCGTTTTTTCTGCACTTGAATACCTCCTTGAATCAGGTAAGGGGAACGCTTTTGGCGTTCCCCTTTGCAATAGTGAATAGATTAGACTGCGTCCCACGCGATAACAAAGAGCACGGACGCGACAGAAGCATTGACAACTGCTTCACTGACGGGCGTAACGATGGCATCGTAAGTGATGCCGATAGAGTTGGCAGAAGTGTCACCCACGCCGCTCATGTAGCAGCCTTCAACAGCGGCGTCCAGAAGCGTCTGCTTGCTGGCGTTCTTGTTGTCGGTCAGCTTCTTTTCGCCGTTGCCGAGCGAAATCTGGAAACCGAACTTGTTGGAGTTGACCTTTTCGTGCGCGAGGGTGGATTTATCGCCAAACGCCGCAAGACTCCAACCCTGTGCAGCTTCGATGGAAACGCTGTTGACCTTGACCGCGCCGAAGCTGTTATTAACGATCTTTGCATCGGTAGCGGTGGAAACTGTGCCATCCGTGCCGACTGCAATGGGCAGAACAGTGGGGACGGTCACGGACATCTTGGTGGCAGCGGGATCGCCGCCGATGCTGCCATCCGCAGTGGAGGACAGGGTAACGCTGGATGTACCCGTGCCGCCCGAAGCGTCAACCGTGTTGGCAGCAGAAGCGGAAATGGCAAGGGATGCGAGCATACAAATTGCGAGAACGAGGGAAATGATCTTCTTAGTGTTCTTCATAGTAAAATCTCCTTATAAATATTATAGTTTAAATTGGTTGTTGTGTTGTGAAATCAGTTTTTCACGGTGATGGTGATGATGGCCCCGGCTGTGCCGATGATTTCGCCACTGACCGGATCAAGGTTGTGGAACATAGCCGTGCATTCGTATGTACCAGCCGGAAGCTCCACATCAAGGGCAGCACGTTCGATCTTGCTGCCCACAGGGATCGCTTTGGACTGATAAATGACCTCCTGCGTGTCATTGCGGATAAACTCCACCTGCTGGGGATAGTTGTTGATCGATTCGTTGACGATCATGACATTGCCCTCAGCCTTGCCGTCCTCGAAGTACGGCGCGGTGTTCATGGAAATGTTGATCATGCCCTCCGCAACCTTTTCGTTCAGCTTCTCCGCAATTTCTTCCGGGCTGAGATTGTCCCAGCCACCTTCAATCGCAGATTCATCGTAAACGATGCCCGTCTTGGGACCGTTCTTGGATGCAGCAGGCTTGCGGATCAAACGAACAGCAGTAAAAATGCCGAGCGTGAGCGCAGCGGCAAGGCCGACAACGGCGAGGATGACGAGGGTTCTGGACTTTGCGTCCCGTTTTTCAATTTTGTGCATAACTGTTTTCCTTTCTGTATTGGGACGTGGAGCTGCTCTGCGGCTGGTCACGCGCCCGGTATGATGGATATTGGGTCATGAGGTCAAGCCCCCTTTCTGGCGGGCAGAACCGTCTGCCCATGAAAAAAGCGCCCACCTTCAGGGCGGACGCAGACAATGAACGCGATATTTCATTGGAAACCTCCCGTTTTTTATTTCGTCGCTTTTCTGTAAGCGTCGATGACTGCTTCCTTGAGCGCTGTGCGCGCTCCGGACGTGATGGGGTGGAAAACATCCGTGTACAGTGTCTTGCCATTCTTGTTGAATGCTTTCTGCGGCATGAAGATGTTCAGCCCCTGCTTGGATTCTGCCAGCCGAACGCCGTGTACCTTGAACATCCCGTCAAAGGTGACGGTCGCGTAGGCTTTGATCTTCGCGCCCGCGTCGGCAATGTGGTCGATGGTGACTTCCATATTAGAAAAGTCCATGTTTCAAATTCCTCCTTGTCATGCTTCATAGACGGTATCGCCCTTGACCAGATGTCGCGCGAGTTGCCGCAGGCACAGACCGCGCCCGCGAAGGCCATACAACAGCACGTCCGGGATCTTCTGCAGCACTTCTTTTTCGGCGCTGTCCGTTGGAAGGGCTTGTGCCTCGCAGACGGAATCACAGCGCCCACAGGCATCTTCCAAAACCGCCATCAGCTTTTCTTCTGCGCAGCGCAGCGTTTCCAGCGTATCCAGGATCTCCGCTGCGCTTACAGACCTGCTGATCAGGATGATGCATCGCTTGCCAATTTTCAATCCCATCATTGGAAGCATCTCATCCAGGCGATACTCCTCCGCCATCTCTATTGGGGCAGTCAGCCCGATCTCATACATTTCATTGTGATCGTCCATATTCCCACCTCCTTCTTCTGGGATCGATCTCCCGCAGTGACCCGCAGGTCGGTTCATGCACCAGCACAAGATCGCCGTTTTCGATCTCGGCCGGAAACATACTGAACTGCGGCTGGATGTACGGGCGCGGGTCATAGTTCGTAATAATAAGTTCGCCGTAGGTCGCGCCGGGCTTCTGCGAGAGGGGATTGTTCCTTCGGAACGCAAGGATATAAAAATCGCCGTACAGACTGCGGATGAACGGGCAGTCATTGTACGACACGACGATGTATCCCTTGCATTGTGAGAGAATCCAGTGCAGTTCCTCGTGCTTCTCTTTTGGAAAATCGACAGCATATAGACTCTCGGCATCAAAGTACGGCGGGTCACAGTAGATCAGGCTGTCCGGCCCGTCGCGCTCACGGATGATGTCCAGACAGTCCTTGTTTTCGATAACGACATCCTGTAGGCGTTTGGACGCATCGTCAAAGAGATACAGGAAGTTTATAATGTTATTCGGCTTGACCCCGAAGGACGTAGTCGTGCCGCTGAAGCTGCCGCGGCAGACTTTGTAATAGGCTGCGGCGCGCTGGACATCAAACAGGCAGCTTCGCTCCCGCAGAATTTCCAAAAGTTCTTCCCGTTCCTCGCCGGAGAAGCATTCCATCACGGCATTTCGCTCGTCTGCAATGCGCTGCTGTAAAAGCTCTTTGTGCTTCATAAATTCTTTCAGGAGATCGAACTCGGCTCTCGAATGGAACGGGATAAATTTTAATTCCCGCACAAGCTGAACCGTACATTCCCGCGCACACAAAAAGAGATTTACAAGATCGCAGTTGAAATCGTTATAGATGTCCATGCGGCTGACCTTTGGCTGCATTCCCAATAGCAATGCGCCACCGCCGCCGAACGGCTCCAAGTACAGCTTCGGGTTTGGCGGAAAGACCTGCCAGATGTACGGGATCAGCTTTTCCTTGCTGCCGATCCACGGAATAAACGGTTTAGCGATTCCGCTCACCCCCATCTGCCGGTTCCGAGAATTTCTCCATTGCCTGTTCCAGCCCGCAGATCGCCGCGTCCAGACCAGCGCGCATTTCCTTGAGCTGGCGGATGGTGGAGTAGAGTTCTGCGGCGTTGCTGGCATAGAAGTATCCCTCGCGGCTGCTGGCAATGGGAACGGCTTTGCGCCGCAGGCGGTTGACCTTCTTGCGCAGATCGCTCTCTCGGAGATTCTTCTGCCGCACAAGGTCACGGCTGCAAATGAGATGCTCGCGCCCAAAGCAGAAGCGTTTCAGATAGTCGCGCAGTTCTTCATCGTTCATAAAAGTCCTTTCCGGGCCGATTTCCCGGAAAAGGGCGCAAAAAAGAAGGGCGGCTTTCCTCACCGGGAAAACGGCCCTTCTGCAATTTCATTATTCACTTGGGTGGTTCGAGCGGTTTGCCGCCCGGAATCAGTTCAAAGAGCTTCTGCTCCTGCGGCGGATCGCCGCCCGCCGAGCGCCATCCGGCAAGGAACGCAGCGCGGATGATGTCATAGAGCGTCTGATGCGCTTCGTCTGCATCGGCTCCCTCCAGAAAAGCGTCCAGCGCCTTTTCAAATTCGTTGCTCATCATGCTCTTTCACCACACAGTTTCAGTATATACTCGTTTCATGTGGTATTTTACCATGATTTTCTCCAAAATACAACATAGTCTGCGTATTTGCGCAAAGTATATCGACGAATACTATAGGCATCTCTCGTAAAATAGAGGCAGCAGGGAGGTGCGTCATGGATAAGCACTACAAGGATTACATCCAGATTGGGTTGAATATCATGCGGTACCGCAAGGAGCAGGGACTGACACAGGATCAGCTTTCCGAGATGGCGGGCTATTCGCGCAATCATTTGCAGCGCGTGGAAACTGCCGTCTGCAAGCCAACGGTCGGTCTGCTTCTGGATGTGTCGGAGGTTCTCGGCGTTCCGGTGGAACGGCTGATGGAAATACGGAAATAAGACGAGCGTCTGCTTCGGCAGGCGCTTTTTACATCCCCATCTGCGGTTCCTGTGTCTGCTCCTGCTGCTGTTCCGAGATCGGCTCGTGCAGCGGGCCGAAGTCCTCGCGGTTGACCATGCCGTAGGGTGTGATCTCCGCGCCGTACTGTTTGAGGACGTCTTCTGCGTAGGCTTCGCGGTTCAGATGCTTATAGATCAGGTCTGCATCCTTGCCGCCGAGAACAAATTCCAGCTCATCACGCACCAGCGCGTCCTTATCACGGATTTTTGTCTCGAAACAGTATTGCGGCAGCTTTTCAATGCGGTCGAAGACATCGTCCAGCGTTTCACACTGCGTCGCGCCGAGCACCGCCTTGAGTTTTGTAAGTTGCCCGCTGGCTTTCAGCTCCAGAAGTGAGTGTGCCAGTTCGTTGATCCGCGGAAGATCCTCCACATCGGTCAACATGGCGTTTAGCTGCGGCACGATGGCATCGCAGCCGGTGAACTGTGCGTCATACCACTCCGGAGCGTCCAGTTCTTCCTGCACCTCCAACAAACGCTGCTCCGTTGCAGGCAAGTCCAGAACGGCTGTTTTCTGCTCGTTTTCGTGGTTCATGAGCGTCAGGCGGATCATGTAATTGATATCACGCTGCGGCTCATAGTCCGGCAGCGGCTGCAATTCCTCCGTGCGGACAACGTAGCCGTGCGGAGTGAACACGCCCGATTCATCTTCGCGCATTTGCTTTCCAATTTTGGCGTAATCCAGGAGGGCATAGGCGCTGTCCGGCAGGGCATCCAGATCATCCCGAAAGCCGTTTTCTACATAGAATTTTCCAAGTGCTTCGTCCGAATGCACATCTGCAAGCACATGGCAATGCTCCACATTGGAAGCCAGCATCATCAGCTCCGGTACGGTAATGATGCCGCTGTGCTCCTGCATATGCTTTTGCACTGCCATATTGAGAAGCCCCTCCATTGCAATTTCCTGACGCTCATCCAGTTTGGAAAGCTGCTCGGTCAGGGAATTGAACTCGAAGATGGACATGTTCTCGTCCAAATGGGGCGCAAGGTAGTCAAAGCAGTAGAATTCATCCACCTGCCAATACACGTCCCCCGGTGACTTTGTGCGAATCTGCTCGAAGGCGTCCATCATCTCGTACTGGCTGACAGGAAACGTCAGCTCCACGCCGCGTTCATCTGTGGCGCTGCTGCTTACCAGATAGACCTCACATACTTTGCGCAAGGGTCATTCCTCCTGTCTGCTCCTGCTTCTTCTGCATTTCTTCCACGAAAGCCGGGTCCGCACCGGGAACGTTCCATCCGTGCATACTCCCGCAAACCATAGCTTCCTCCTGCGCCGGTGTCACACCGAGGCGCTGGTTCTGTTCATCCGCGATCTGACGGTTCTGCGCCCGATCCGGCGTGTTCCAGTCACTTGGATAGTAACCGCTCTCGCCGCGTTTGATACAAATCAGTGCGCCGGTGCTGGGCAGCGTGGAAAAGCAGAGTTCCGGCAGACCTTCTGCATACTTCTGACTGAATCGCTCCTGCTCGGTTCGGATGCTCCAATTATCGCAGTTCCAGAGATGAACATATAATTCATCGCCGCCGTTCACGCGAATTTCCTGCTGCTCGAAGTTCTCGCCCCAGCCGTCAGACATTTGTCCGGAGAGGTATTCTTTCAGTGTTTCCAGTTCTTCTGCGTCCAATTTGCCCGCAACGCGGCATTCTGCCACGCCCCAGAGCTGACCGTTCCGTTCTTCCACTGCGAAAACAGCCGAATGAACCTTACGATTGACGCTGTCCGTTTCGTCATACCAGTGCATAACGCCGCGCTCGGTTTCCTCCGGCATCCGGCTCTTGAGAAGCGCCGCCGCGATTTTTTCCTGATATGTCTGCAGCGACCGGCCATCCAGCACGACACTCTCATTTTCGAGATCACCGTAGCGGTTACGCTCATAAAGATCGGCGGTCAGCGGCGCATAGAGCTTCAGCGTTTCCAGCTTGGGCGGCAGCACCGTGAAGCTGTCCTCGCCAGGGATCAGTGCCAGCGTTCTGCCGTTGTCCCACTTTATGTGAAGCTGTCCGTCGTCATCCACCAAATCCACAATGCCCTCCGTACCGGGGGTAACCGGCGCATATGGGTCATTCATGGAATTGAGCCGGATGCGTGTGTCGGGTGGATACTGCTCCTTGATGAATTTTACCATTTTTCTGTCCAAATTTACATTCCTCCCATCTGCATTTCCTGTTTTTCTGCCTGTTCTGGCCGCTGATACTGCTTCAGGCTCTCTTTCGCCCAACCCGGCAGATATTCGTCTTTCAGAACTCCAACAAAATCATTCCGGTTCCAGCGCGTCTGCTCTCCATCACCGAGACAGGTGCAAAGAATGGAGCGACCGCGTGCAGTCGGGCTGCACCCAAAGCCGCTTTCCGCCAGCCAGAGCTGATTCTCCGGCGCCCAATAGGACTCCTTCAGCGTGAATGGACTCATGACCAGCACCTTGCCCTCCAGCTCCTGCCCGGTCATATCGTCGCAGTGGGAGCGCACAAACATCCCAAGCGCATCCTGGGCGTCGCGAAACTCATTTACGAAGATGTCCAGAACACCGGCGTGACTTTCCACCATGAACTCATAGTTTCGGTCGCTGCGGGGGATAAAGGTCGCAGCGGCCCATTCCTTGTTCCGGCGGCTGAAGCGCCCATCCTCCGGTTTCAGCTGAATGGTGGCGGCCAGCACCCATCCCACACGCTTGAAGCCAAAGTCCTCGATGACGCCCCTGGCGCAGTCGTGACTCAGGTGCATCCCATCAAAGCCCTTGCGGATGGCCTCCTCGATGACCTGCTTACAGGCGATATTCTCCAAGTGGCTTGCCCGCCAGAGAGCCACCTCGTTTTGCCGTTTGGCCTCGGAGATGGAACTGAGGTAGAGGTAGGCGTGATCCTTAGTCATCGTTCTCGTCCTCATCCAGCTCCATGACTGCCTTGACCAGCTTTTCGAAACCGGCCCTGTCGATGCCGAGCTGTTCCAGGCTCTTGTCCAGCTCGGCCGCCCACTTGGTCTTGCGGTCATCGGATACCACCAGAACAGCGCCATCCACGCTGACCACACGGAGGTTGTCGTGCAGGATGCCGGCATCCGCAAAGGCCTCAGCAGGGATAGGCAGCATATCCTCGCCGCAGCCAGAGCAGCCATCGCACGGGTCCGCATCGCCCTCCTGGTTCTCCCATCCGGCCATCATATCCGCCCACAGGCTGTTGACCAGACGAATCAGCGCCATCATAGCGGCGGCTTTCTCCACCGGCTCCATCTCCTGCTTGAGCAGGACAATGGCGTTTTCCAGGGTATGCATCTCCAGCGTTTCCTCCTGCTCCAGACCACTCAGGGTGAGGGCCGCAGGCTGGATAACGGCCTTGCCGTCGTTGGTGTACTTGATAAAGGTCATCTTCATTCCTCCGTTTTATCAGATTTTGTTTTCGGTTCGTGGATCAGCGTGTAGCGCCCGTCGTCTTCCTCCGCGGCTGACAGATTGAAAATGCTGAGCTGCCAATGCCTTGCGGAGTTGTAGAGACGGGGATCGTAGTTGGTGATGACGATCTCCTCGTATTCGCTTCCGGCTTTCTGGGACATACTGTTGGGGCGTGTGGTGTAGAAGATGTAAAACTCCTTGTACAGATCTACGATGAAGGGACAGTAGTTGTAGGAAACCATCACATACCCCTGGCACTCCAGAAGTGCATCGTGGAGGCGCTGGTGGTCTTCCTTGGGAAAGCCCACCGCATAGCAGTCCTCCGCATCGTAGTAAGGCGGGTCACAGTAGAAGAATGCGTCTTCCCGGTCATATTGACGGATGAGGTCGACGCAGTCCTTGTTCTCGATGACCACCTCAGCCAGCCTGCGGGAGCACTCCCAGACCAGATGGAAAAAGCGGCGGATGTCGCAGGATTTTCCGGCGAAAGATTTTGCGCCGCCGCTGAAGCTGTACCGGATGAGCTTGAAATAGTCGGCGGCTCGCCGCACATCTCCGCGAGGCGCCCGTTCCAGCATCATCCTTCGGATGGTTTTGGCATCCGGCGGTTCCAGATACCGCTGGGTCAGCTCCATCTCCTCGTCCAGATAGTCATCGGTGAATTCCTCACGGGAGAAAAACTTATACAGCACATTGAAGTCATCACGGGTGTTCAGCGGCAGAAAGCCAAGCTCCAGCAGGAGCGCCATGGTTCTGTTTTTGACACAGCAGAACAGATTGGTCAGATCACCGTTGAAATCGTTATAAACCTCCATGCATCCCTGCTGGATCGGACGGCTCAGTGTTACTGTCCCGCTGCCGCCGAACACATCGATAAACCGGGAATAGCGCGAGGGGGACAGCTTATGAATCAGCCAGAGCAGCTTGCTTTTGCCTCCCACCCAGGGGATGAAGCTTTTCAAGCGGTATCACCTCCCTCCAGAGGGAGGGACATCTGCCCGCTGTCGGTGAATTGTTCCAACGCTTTTGTGAGGCCGCGCTCCGCATGGGCGATCTTCTTGATCCTGCTTCGGAGCTGCCGGATCGTCCTCCGCAGCTCCTCCTCGGTGCCGGCGTAATAATAGCCGGCATCAGAGCTGCAAATGGGGATGCCGTCCCCGCGCAGGCTGTTGATCAACCGTCGCAGGTCGGGTCCGCGGATCTGAAAAGCGGCCTCCAGCTCACGGCTGGGGACGACTCTCAGCTCACCGCAGTGATACTCCTTCAGGTGTTTGGCAATAGGGTTGTCCGTCGTCATGAAGACTCCTTTCCGGGACAGTTACCCGGAAAGAGCGCAAAAAAAGAAGGGGCCGTTCGTCCCTTTCGGGTAACGGCCCCTGTAGCTTTCAGGCTATTTGACTCTTTTTATATCATCACCTCCGTTGGGGCAAAGCCTGGTCTGTGTGAGGGCTTCTCACATGGACATGGTCGGCTCCATCTCCGGTTGACTGTACTCATAGACCGGCTCTGTGCCGTTCCAGGATACAAACCCATGTTCGGCGGCGGACAGGCCCATGCGCTTCATTCTCTGATTGGCATAGCCCTCAGCGTCAAAGCAGGAGGCGAGCAGTTCGTCCTGGGGATAGATGCCATCCCGTTTTGCCAGCTCTTTTCCGTAATCGGCAAGATCCATGTCACGGGGCATGAAGTGATAGCAGTGGAGGTTCTGCGCCAGATCTAAGGCGTAATCCAGGCGGTGGCAGTCCTCCAGCTCCATGACTGCCTGCCACTTATCCAGCCATCTGGGCTCTCCCTGTCCCTGCTCGCCCCAGATGTAACCAAAGTCGATGGCATGGCGGACAAGTTCCGACGCGGAGCCGTACTGGGAGAGGATGTCCTTCAGCTGCGGGAGGCAGCAGTCCACATCCACAGCAATGCACTCGGTCACGGATTCGACCTCCAGTGCGTCCAGCGCCAGGAGAAGTTCGTCCGGGTGTGCGGCGTCCATGTATTCGCCGGTGTCCGGGAAGCCCACCCACACGCCGTCCATGTTGGTTCGGCTGGCCAGCTTGACTCGGATGCCGTAGTCACCTTTGTCGGGATTCATCGAAGGGTTACTGTCCAGAAACGGATCGATTAAAGAGGTGCCCTTGATAAAGTGCCCGTCGCAGAAAGTGTTTCCGCCCTTTTGGCGGTAAGCCGCACCCACTTTTTCCGGGTCAAGAAACTCCCGCGCTTGATCAGAGGGACGCTGGATCTGCTCCATGATGAATTTGCCCAGCTGAACATCATCCCCGGCCCCATAGAACAGATCATAGTGATCCAATTGACTTGCAATCAGCATCACATCGCAGGTCATCCTCGGCTGCTCGATCTGCATTGCTCCGCGGAACAGAAGGCTTTCTTTTACCGTCATGTTCTCGAATCGCCGTTCCAGCCAGTCGTGTTGGGATTTGGTCATTTCAAAACCGTCCAGAAGATCCAGGAGTTGCCTGGTTTGCCGACTCGCCATCACATCATCTCCATTCCGGCATTTTCTGCCTGTGTTTCTTCATTGCGGATCGGCTCGCCATCTCTGCGCTGAACCAGCCCGTAGGGGGTCAGCAGAGCGTTGTGTGCTGCCATGACATCCTGACCATAGTTGTAGAGGACGACGTGCTTCTGCAGAATGGACCGGGAATGCTCATCCACAATGAAGCGAAGTTCCTCTATGGCTACCTCCTCGGGGGTTCGCTGATCAGGCTCGAGCAGATAGTCATCCAGATTTTCCGCAATCTGGACAGCGGCAGCGATATCGTGACAATCTGCCGCAAGGATAACTGCCTTGAATTTGGAAAGTTCTCCTTGTGTGCTCAGCTCCTTAAAGCATTTGGCCAACTCGTTCAGTCCATGGATATCGTCGCAGTCCGTGTTTTCCAGAAGCGCAGGCATCGCGCTGTCCTCCACCTGGAAGACCATTTCCGACCAGGAGGCGCCTCCGCAAGCCTCCAGCACGGCATCCAGCCGTTCCTGCGTGGCTGGCAGATCCAGACACATCATGTTATCCGGCTGCTCATTGGAGTGGAAGGGATACCTGCCGACCGTCAGGCGGATGCCGTATTCCGGCGCTTCGGGAAGCAAGGCCAGGCTGTCATATACCTGCTTCAGCTCGGTGTGCTGCGTGACATACCCGCCGCTTGCGAAAACGCCGCCCTCCTCAAACCTGGCTTTTCTTCCGAGCATCTCAAAGTCAAGATACTCGAAGATGGAATCCGGAACTTTTTCCAGGGCAGGGATGAAATCGTTCTCCGCATAGAACCTGCCGAGCTGCTCGTCCGTCGTGGCGTTGACCACATGACAGCAGTCTGCGCTGTAGGCCAGGTCGATCATGGTGGCAACGCTGATGGGACCGTATTTTTTGGCCACCTCCATGTTGAACAGCCCTTCGAAGGCCGTTCTTTCTCTGCCGTTCATCTGTCCCAGGCAGGTTGCCAGCGCATTGAGCTGATACAGATCGCATTCATGGGTCAGATGGACATGGAGGAACTGAAAACCATGGTGTTCAAGGAATTCCCACCTCGGCTTGGCGCCCAATGTCATTTGGAGCTTGTCCAGTGCGTCCGAAAGGCCATAGTAGGTAGCCGGAAGCTCCAGATCGCACCACCGATCCGTTTTTCCGCCGAACAGCTCCACACGGAACACTTCATTCAAGGGTCATCCCTCCCATTTGGGGCCTGTAGTCCTCCTCATATTTGGCGGGATCGGCACCGGGGACATCCCAGCCACACATACTGCCCACTTCCATAGCCTGGCGCTGGATGGGGTTGACTCCCAGCTTTTCATTCATCTTATCCGCCAGCTCCACATTTTGCTCCTTGTCGCCGGTGTCCCAATCGGAGGGGTAGTAGCCGGACTCGCCCCGGCGGATACAGATGAGGTCACCGGTGGACTTGAGAGTCGAGAAGCACATCTCCGGCAGCCCCTCCGCCACTCTGGGCGCGAAGCGTTCTGCCTCGGTCTGGATGTCCCAATCATCCTCCACGCTCCACAGATGGACATACAGCTCATCGTCGCCGGCGCAGATCTCCCGCTGTTCGAAGCCCTCGCCCCAGCCATCCGACGCCTGTCCGGAGATGTACTCCTTCAGGGTAGTCAGTTCCTCCGGGGTGAGGGTGCCAACCACGCGGCACTCGGCAACACCCCAGAGCTGGCCGTTCCGATCCTCGACGGTGAACACGACAGATTTGACCTTCTGGTTGATGCTGTCATCCTCGCCATACCAGTGCATGATGCCGCTCTCGGATTCTTCCGGCATTCGGTTGCTGATCAGAGCTCTTAGGATCTCGCCCTCATAGCACCGCAGCATCCTTCCGTCCAGCAGCGTACTGTCATCCTCCATCTCCCCATACTCGTTGCGGGTGTAGAGATCTGCGGTCAGGGGCATATATAGCTTCAGCGTGGTGGGCTCGGGCGGCAGGACAGAGAAGCTGTCCTCTCCGATGGTCAGCGCCAGGGTTCTGCCATTGTCCCACTTCATGTGGAACTGCCCGGCGTCGTCGATGTAGTCCAGAGTCCCCGTACTGCCCGGCTCCAGCGGGGCATAGGGGGCTTTCATCTCTCTGAGCTTGATCCTCGAACCTGCGGGGAACTGTTCCCGCAGGAAGCTCAGCCATTCTTTGGGTACTGACATTTACATCCCTCCCATACTCATGCCCTGGTTGGGCAGCTGCAGCTCTTGCCGGAGACGGTCTACCGCCTCCAGAATTTCCGGATCATTTTGAAAGCTGTTCATCTTCTGATAGTCCTCGAAGAACCTCTGCTCACCGTCCTGTGTGTGAACAAGGTCTACCGTGGCGATACCATCCTTCGTGACGCCAATGCGCTTTTCAGGCCGGTCGCTGGAACAGTAAACCAGTATGGCATCCGACAATGCCAGGCCCCGATGGAACTGCTCTGCCTGGGTGTTGCAGTCGGTGATTACAAACCAGGCGTAGGTGTGAGGCAGAGTTGGGTCGGCGGCGTCCTGCATGGCTTTGATGCCCTTTTCCGTCAGGCCATAATTACAGGCTCGCCTTGGGTTTTCCTCTCCGGCAAAGTCCAGCAGGATATCATCCGCCGCTTTTCGGATGTCCGGGTCATCGGTCAGGAGCTCATAGCGGAAGCCGGTAGTGGCCATATAGGGTAGCTCCTCCCGGATGGTCTGGAGGAATGCTGTGGCATCCGTAAACTCCGTCTGTTCACCGCTGGCGAAGGTAACCCGCCCCACCGGCTTGTCCTGCTGAACCATCTGCTGCTGGCGCAGATCGTAGCAGTAGAGATAGCCCTGATAGTCGCCGGGGGAAGGGGTGCAGCGGAGGCAGTAGCGGTAATGCTTCGTTTCTGCGATGTAACCATAACTCCGGCCGTCCTGCGTAATTGCTCCGCCGTTCTGATGACAGTAGGTACTCATTGCGGACAGATCCTTTAGAGGGCCATCGGCACGAAGGGCATCCACAACATCCTGAAGGTCATCCTTAAATTCCCCAGTGTTGAATTGGTCTTCGTTATGAGGCCACCAGGTATGGAAAAATTCTTTCCCGCCGGAGCCGAAGTCCATACGGAGATGTCCTACCGTACCCAGCGCCTCATCCAGTGCCTGGTTCGGCTCCGAATAAAAGAGACCCGCCTCCTCACGAGAAGCGGGCCTGAATTGGCAGAATCGTTTATGATGCTCCAAAAACTCGGCAATCGTTTTGTTGTTCATTTTCTCACTCCCTTCGTGCTGGTATAGCTACACAACATACCACAGCTCAGCGGAAATAGCTATGGCAAAAAGGCATCTTGCCGGAGAAGTGGAGATAGCTGGCGACAGCAGCCCCCAGTGCTGCCAGGGATGCCACCGTAATCATGATTTTCTTCTTCATTTATATTCCTCCCAATTATCGGATCATGTCGTTCAGGTCATTTGCATATCAAATCCCGGCTCCGGGGACTCGATGATCTGTTCCAGGTGCCGCGGGTCTACGATGACCTCGCTTTCATTCCTGCCGGTGAACAGGGCCAGGATGTGTTCCTTCCGAATCTGCGCCTCATACACCGTTCCCTCCTCACCGAAGCGGTGGGCGAACCAGTCTGCCGTTTTCCGATCCAGGGTCCAGGACAGCGCCCTGATATTTTTGGCGTTGTAGGGGGTAACGCCCCGATAGACCGTCGCCGTATCCTCCATCGCCTGATGTGCGGCGCGCTCCTCCTCATCTATCAGGGACTCCGGAGGGACGGATCGGAACAAGGCTACCAGTTCTCGTTTGCTCACATTGCAGTCCTGATTGGGGCATTCCTCCTGGGCCCAGGCGGTGGATAAAAGCTTCCCCAGATCCTTCTCCGAGAGAGCGGAGGCGGCAAATTTGATAAAAGTCAGATAATAGGGCGGGTTGAGCAGTACGAAGATCTGATGGACATTTTCGGCACTGTCGATCTGCTCTCCAACCTTTCTGCGCCACCTTGTGCAGTCATCCGAATTGTTGATCAGGTCGACCATGGAGAGGCTCCCATCCTCATTCCGAAGCGCGGAGATCCCGGAGTTTGTGAAGGGGTGGCTGACGATCACCGGGGAGAGGGCCGTTTCCTGGATCTGCACATCGAGGAGGGTGTGCGCCACCAGCTTTACGCGGAGCAGATTGGTTTCACGGGGCATCAGGAAAGGCCTCCCATCTCCATCGCCTGGGTTTCCTCAGCGAAGGGGCTACTGCATCGGCGGATCAGGCCAAACTCGGTTCGCCGGACGCCGTCTTCCACCATGGCATCCTCACCCAGCTTCTCAAAATCCATATATCCGTCGATGGTATCGATCAGCTCGTCATCAGCACCGATGCGCCGAAGGACGGTTTGCCCGTATTCGTAAGTGTCCTCCGGAATGCGCTCATAGTCGTCCAGATTCATGGCACAGCGGAGAGCCTCCTGCATAGTCCCCGGCTGTTCCACAGAAAGAACCGACAGATATTTCAGCAGTTCACCATCTTCACACTGCATCCCCTCAATGGCCCAAGCCAATTCGTTTGCATCTTCCACGCAGACCCCTGTAGTGGGAATGTGCTCGTCCATATAGGGAACGGAAAACGACACCTTGGTTACTGCTGCCTCTGCAAAACAATCGATTCCCAGTGTTCTTTTTACTCGCTCCAATTCTTCCTTCGTTGCCGGAAGGCAGATACTCACTTGCGCTTGGGAAGAGGAGAGGTCAAGCTGGATCTTCGATTTTTTCTCTCTGACAAGCTCATCATCCTGCTTGCGGAGCACATAGCCTGCATAGGTATAGGCGCCGCCATGCTCGGCATAGTATTCTGCGCCGATTTTTGCGAAGTCCAGATAGGGCCAGGCTGCTTCGGGGAATCTGGGGTCACCCTGAATCTGACCGGCAACAGCGACATAACGGCCAAGAGTCACATCTGAATTGACATTGGGAATGAGGATGTAGTCCGACACCTGTTCCGCCACACGAATCATATCGTTCAGATCATTGATGCTGTTGCCATCCAAGGCGCCGGCATAGATATTTCGTTCGCGGGAGTCCATTTTGGCAATGATGCTCGAAAGCTGATTCAGCCGTGCAAGCTGTGTTCTGGAATCAGGGTCGAGTCCGCCGAGGTACGACGGCAGATTGGCGATCACGCTTTTGATCTCAACGATCTTTGTTTTT
>ENA-OPBO01001617-OPBO01001617.1-human-gut-metagenome-genome-assembly--contig:-NODE-1617-length-15350-cov-4.882968_pt1 | contig 15350 bp, 14 predicted proteins | sample MGYA00241071_ERZ501458 | MGnify/ENA primary metagenome ERZ501458 (study PRJEB25962, sample SAMEA2042509) | human gut metagenome | biome: human gut; feature: human-associated habitat; material: faeces...
CCGAATGGCTGACCTGCGATACCCCCATGCCATTGGAGACAGGGTTGCCATGGAGGCCGGGGCAAGCCAATATATGAACCTGCAGGGCATAGCCCCCAGGCGCATATAGATGGCCTTGGCGGGCGGGATACTAAACCTGCCCCATCCTGCATAGGATGGGGAGAGAGGGCGGCGGGACCATTCGTTCCCCGCCCCGTTTTTATGGAAAAGGATGTGAGAGCGTGTCCCTACAGATCATTGCGCCCTATGCGCCCTTGTATTGCAAGCCTTGCCTCAATGCGGAACGGGACGATGAGATCTGGTTCGGCCAGGGGGTGGAGGTGCTGGAAGAGCTGGAGGATGGCTGGCTGCGGGTACGGACCTGTTATGGCTATGAAAGCTACCTGGAATCCCGGTATGTGGGGGAGGAGCCCCAGGGAGAGCCCCAGATGGTGTTATCTCCCTGGGCGGATGTGCTGGCAGCCCCCAAGCATCAGGCCCAGATCCTGCTGACTCTGCCCCGGGGCAGCCGGGTGCGGGCCTGGGGAGAAAACAAGGGCTGGGCCCGAGTGGCCCTGCCTGGGGGGGGAGCGGGCTACATCAAGGAAGCGCACCTGGGTCCCCTGCCCCAGCCTTTGGATATGGAGGAAAGCCAGCTGCGGGCCAAGCTGGTGGAGCTGCAGATGCAGGAGAAGGCGGAGAAGATCTCCGACCTGAAGGGGGTCCAGCTGAAGATCGAGTGGGGCAGCCAGATCCGCTCCTATGTGTTCATGCCCTACACCCTGGCCAAGGACACCCGCACCGGCTACGAAATGGGCAACATCCAGGCCGTCATGGACGGCGATATTGATGGTTTCATTAATGCCTATCTGACCGCCGCCAACGGCGAGATCAAGAAATAAGGGACGCCAGCCGTCCATGACATCGCCGCTGCGCGGCGTACAAGCGTTTTGCCTGCGGCAAAACCTTGGCCGGGCGGAATTCATTTCCGACCGGCATGGTTTGATCCGGGGGCCCCGCAAAGCCCCGCTTTGCGGGGAAACGGCGATATTGATGGGTTCATTAATGCCTACCTGACCGCCGCCGCCAACGGCGAGATCAAAAAGTAATTGTATTCGACTATACCCCCAGAGGCGGACCGCCGGTCCGCCTCTGGCTTTTTGTTCCGGTGCTCTCGGGCCGGGTAGAACCCGGCCCCTACGGACGCATCCCGGAAGCCGCCCCGTTCCCTGCGGCGGGGCCCATGTGCTCCGCCGAAAACTGCCGATTCCGGCAGATTTGCAGCTTTTTGCGGCAGGAACCCCGCAATTTTGTGCAGTTTATTTTGAAAACGTCTTGCATTTTCCCCCGGGCAATGGTATAGTATCCCCAAGAGTTAAACAACTCTAATTCAAGTCATCAAACCACAGGAGGTAACATCATGAAGAAATTCGGTCTGTTCGCCGCCGGTGTGCTGTTCGGCACCGCCGGCATCAAGGTCCTGTCCAGCAAGGACGCCAAGAAGGTCTATACCCACACCACCGCCGCCGTGCTGCGGGCCAAGGACAGCGTCATGGAGACCGTCACCACCGTCCGGGAAAACGCGGAGGATATCTACGCCGACGCCAAGGCCATCAACCAGCAGCGGGCCCAGCAGGAGGCCGACGCCGTGATCGAGGATGCTTCCGAGGCGGAATAAGCCATGAAGTGCAGCATTCTCCATGAGTCCGCCGGACGGCTGCGGGTCCGCCTGCACTGCCCCGCCATGACCCTGCGCCAGGCGGACGTTCTGGAATACTATCTGCGGGCGGTGGACGGCGTCACGGAGGTGAAGGTCTATGACCGGACCCGGGATGCGGTGGTCTGCTTCGCCTGCGGCCGGGGGGACGTCATCGCCTCCCTGGCCGCCTTTTCCTTCCCCCGGGCGGAGGCCATGGACCTGGTGCCGGAGCACACCTCCCGGGCCCTGAACCGGGAGTTTGAGGACAAGCTCACCATGACCGTGGCCCGCCGGATCATCTCCCGACTGTTCCTTCCGGCGCCGGTGACCACGGCGCTGGCCGTCATCCGGTCGGTGAAGTACATCCGGGAGGGGCTTTCGGCCCTGTGGCATGGCCGCCTGTCCGTGGCCGTGCTGGACGCCACCGCCGTCACCGTGTCCATGGCCCGGGGCGATTTCGCCACCGCCGGGTCCGTGATGTTCATGCTGCGGCTGGGGGAGATCCTGGAGGAATGGACCCACAAGAAGTCCGTGGCCGATCTGGCCGGGGCCATGTCCCTGCATGTAGACCAGGTCTGGCTCCAGACCGGCGGCACCGAGGTACTGACCCCCATCGACGCCGTCCGGGCCGGGGACCGCATCGTCATCCGCACCGGCAGCGTGATCCCCCTGGACGGCCGGGTGTCCGATGGCGAGGCCATGGTGAACCAGTCCTCCATGACCGGCGAGTCCATGCCCGTGGCCAAGCGGCCCGGCAGCTATGTATACGCCGGGACCGTGGTGGAGGAGGGCCAGTGCGTGGTCTGCGTGGAAAAGACCTCCGGCGGCGGGCGGTATGACCGCATCGTCCGCATGATCGAGGAATCCGAAAAGCTGAAATCCACCGCCGAGGACCGGGCCTCCCGGCTGGCGGACCGCCTGGTACCCTATACCCTGGGCGGCACGGCGCTGACGTATCTGCTGACCCGGAATGTCACCAAGACCCTGTCGGTGCTGATGGTGGACTTCTCCTGCGCCCTGAAGCTGGCCATTCCCATTGCGGTGCTGTCCGCCATGCGGGAGTGCAGCGAGCACCATATCTCCGTCAAGGGCGGGCGGTTCATGGAGGCCGTGGCCCAGGCGGACACCATTGTTTTTGACAAGACCGGCACCCTGACCTATGCCACCCCCAGGGTGGCGGAGATCGTGCCCTTCGGCGGCCGTGACCCCCAGGAGATGCTGCGGCTGGCCGCCTGCCTGGAGGAGCACTTCCCCCATTCCATGGCCAACGCCGTGGTGGAGGAGGCGAAGCGCCGGGGCCTGCGTCACGAGGAGTACCACTCCAAGGTGGAATATCTGGTGGCCCACGGCATCGCCAGCACCGTCGATGGGGAGCGGGTCCTCATCGGCAGCGCCCACTTTGTCTTTGAGGATGAGGTCTGCGTCATTCCGGAAGGCGAACAGGAGCGCTTTGACGCCCTGCCGCCGGAGTATTCCCACCTGTATCTGGCGGTGGGGGGACAGCTGGCCGCTGTGATCTGCATCTCCGACCCGCTGCGGGAGGAGGCGAAGGAAGTTCTGTCCACCCTCCGTGCTCTGGGGGTCACCAGTACCGTTATGCTCACCGGAGACAGCTACCGCACCGCCGCAGCCATTGCCGCCCAGGTGGGAGTGGATGACTTCCGCGCCGGAGTCCTTCCGGCGGACAAGGCGGAGTATGTGGCACGGCTCCGCCGGGAGGGGCATACCGTCCTGATGGTGGGCGACGGCATCAACGACTCACCGGCCTTGTCCGAGGCGGATGCGGGCATTGCCATCAGCGACGGCGCCGCCATTGCCCGGGAGATTGCGGACATCACCATTGCCGCTGACAGCCTCTGGGAGCTTGTAGAGCTGCGCCGGATCGCCATGGCGCTGATGGCGCGCATCCACTCCAACTATCGCTTTGTCATTGGCTTCAACGGCGCCCTGATCGCTCTCGGCGTGGCCGGTGTTCTACCGCCTGCCACCTCCGCCACGCTGCACAATCTTTCCACCCTGGGCGTCAGCTTACGGAGTATGAGTGCATTACCACTTAGCAAAAAGAATACACCATGACGAATAAGGAGAGGCAATCTACAGAGATCGCCTCTCCTTATTTTACTTCTTTCTAAATAGGTAATTATTTGCCTGATACATGCCTCTATATACCCAACGCCTGTGCATGGAAAAAACCGTGCTGCTTGTCACGCATGATCCCACAGAGCTGGATATGCTGGGTGTGCCGAATTGCTGACAGGACTGGAATAAAAAACGGGCTTCACAGATGTCAAAATGCTTCTATGGAGTCCGTTCTTTTTCTGTCAGCAGGACGGGGTCTTCACGACCACCAGGTACATCTTGAACGCTGTCACCGCCTGTACTGCGTGAGGGATGCCGGCAGGCATGATAATGGCTTCTCCTGCGTTTAGGGTGTGGGGAACGCCGTCAATGGTAATTTGTGCCGTTCCTTCCAAAATAGTCGCCATAGCGTCTCCGGGAGCAGCGTGGGTGCTAATGGCCTCACCCGCATCAAAGGCAAACAGGGTGATCCCCGCACCGGGCTGTTGGGCCAGGGTCAGGCTGACAACCTTACCCCCTTCATATTCCACTTGCCCCTTCAAGGCAAAGGGCTGCGCATGAGGGACATTCTTAATCAGAGTTTCCATGAGTTATTCCTCCTAAATCATTATGAAAGCGTGATCTGCAGCAGCTTGCAGCCATCCGGAGCAACTACTGCGTGGGGGGTATGGGCGGGAACTGCCAGGCAATCGCCCGTTTGAAGACAGCGGCTGTCCTCCCCCACAGAGACATAAAGCGCCCCCTCCAGAATGTAGTAGAGGGTATCGCCAAAATAGCATTCCTCACTGATACTCTCTCCGTCGCCGAAGGCCAAAAGAGTCATTTGGCAGTGTTCCTGCCGGCTCATAGCCATACTGACCACGCGGCCAGGTTGAATCTGAATCAGCTGGGTGAGCTGCTGGGGCTGCTGTGTGGGCAGGTTGCGTAAAAAGTCCATTGCTCATACCTCCATGGGTCGTTTTATCCTTATGATACCCCAGGAAACGGGATCATTCCATTGCCACAGCAACAACGATCAGGCTGTGATGCGACCAATAATTTCCCGCCGGATCTCCGTCAGTTCCGGCGCCGAGGCATCCCGGCCTTCCCGGCCAGGCAGGGTGATCCATGTTTGAATGGTGGTTGGCCTGGGTGTCAGGACAGCAATTCGGGTGGCCACGGTCAACGCCTCATCAATTTCGTGGGTGACAAACAGAACGCCCGGCTTTTTGATCTTCCAGATCTCCAGAAGCATATTCACCATCTCCATGCGAATGCCGTAGTCCAGTCCCTGAAAGGGCTCATCCATCAGGAAGAACTCTCCGCCGAAATGGAAGGCCCGTGCCAGCGCACATCGACGGGCCATGCCCCCGGAGAGCTGCGTAGGATAGTATCCCTCAAAGCCTTTCAGCCCTACATCCGAAATGAGGGTACGCACAGCCTCCGGCTCAGCATCCTCACGAACCAGACGGATGTTTTCTTCCACCGTTCGCCACGGCAGAAGGCGGGGACTTTGAAACATATAGCTCAGCCGAGTATCGGTTGCCTCGATGGTACCCGTGTCAGGTGTCGCCAGGCCTGAAATCAGGTTAAGAAGCGTGGTCTTTCCGCAGCCGGAGGGACCGATCAGAGCCACGATCTCCCCCGGAGAAAGGGTCAAAGACAAGTCAGACAGGACAGGTAATCCGGCATAGGACTTGGTGATTCCGCTCAGTTTCAGCATGTCACACCTTCTTTCCCACAAAAAGCCATCCTCAGCAATCTTTGTGTGAGATAGCATCCCAATACCAGCAGCAGCGACCAGGCAATGATGGCATCGGGCTCGATGTTGAGCCGGGCCGTGGTGATGGCTCCTCCGATTCCGCTGTTTGTAGTAAGAACCTCTCCCATAACTGCCAGCTTCCATCCGCCTCCGATCACGATTTCCAGCGCTGAGCGGAAATAAGGGCGGATAGAAGGAAGGGTTACATGGCGCAGCATCTTCCAGCGGGAAAATTGGTAAAGGCGCGCCATCTCCAACAGCTGTGGATCTACGCTGCGGACGCCGTGACTGAGGTTGATCACCACAGTTGGAACTGTGGCTGTGGCCACGATGAAGACGCAAGGCTTTCCGTTAAATCCAAACCACACCAGTGCCAGAACCACCCAGCATACGGGCGGAATGGCCTGGAGCACATGGATCAGTGGGGTTCCCACATCCTCTATCTTGGGACACAGGCCAAACAACAGCCCCAGAACAGCGCCAACGCCCACACCGATGGCCAGACCGGCAATCAGCCTCAGGATCGTTGTTCCTATGGTGGCTCCGAAATCCGACTGCGTCATCAACCGAACCAATGTAGAAAGAACTTGGGCAATGGGGGGCACCACCAGCGGCGGGAAAAAGAGAGATGCCAGCTGCCAGGCTCCCAGCAGCAGGCACACTCCCGAGGCACGGCGGAACCACAGTCCCGCCTTACCCTGCATAGAACAGCCCCTCATCGGGCAGCTTTCCACCGATCATAGAGGGCTCAAAGTTGTAAAGAAGGTTATAAAAGGTATCCAGTTCCTCTTTGGCGTCCTGGGCACTCTTAAAAGTCAAGCCCATATTGGGAATCGCTGCCTCCACAATTGCGGCTTTCATGCCCAGATACTCCTCAGCCAGCGCAGCAGCCTCAGCCGGGTGATCCAACACCCACTGCACGCTCTCCTCATAGGCGGCCTGGAACTGGGCGGCCAGCTCAGGGTTCTCATCCAGGAATGTCTGCGTGGTGCCGAAGCCCGCGTTGGGGATCATGGTATCGGTGCCGGTGGATCGCTGCCACTCGGTTTCAAAGCTGAGTGCCCGGCGCACATTCTCATTCTGTACCATGGCGGAAGTAACCTGGGGCTCGATCAAGGTGGCGTATTCCGCCTCCCCGGAGGCCAAAAGGGCGGCTACTTCTGCAGTACTGGCGTAGACCACCTGGACATTTTCACCCACCGTCAGGCCGGCCTCACTCATAAAATACTGGGTGAGCGCATCTGGAGGAGAGGACTGAAGCGGAATATATACCGTCTTGCCCTCCAGGTCGCTCCAGGTTGTGAAATTCGGATCGGTGGTCATAAAGTACGTAACGCCCCAGGTGTTCACATTCATCAAACGTACATCAAGTCCCTTATTATAGAGGGTGGATATCACGGTCAGGGGAAATGCGTACAGGTCATGTTCTCCGCCCTGGACCATAGCCAGAAGTTCTTCCGGGGCATTCCACACATTCAGGTCAATTGTCACATTCTCCCCCAGCAGCTGCTCCTCCATCATGTGAAGAACCGGCAGAGCAGGCGGGGCAGTGGGCACGCCTACAGAGATGGTAATCGGTTCGGCGGCCTGTCCGGATTCCTCTGCTGTGTCGTTTTGGTTGGTGCTGTCCGCAGGCGCATTGCCCCCGGCACAACCAGCCAGGGCAAAGAGCATCATAACAGAAGCCAGGATGGAAGCAAGAGTGCGTTTCATTTGAGATCCTCCAATCTGAATCAATATAATCCCGCTTGTGGTTAGACATAGCTAACCACAAGCGGGATTATTACATAAAACAACAGGACCGTCCGTTGCTATGGCAACGGATAGCCCTGATTTTTCTGTCTATGCGGTTAAAAACTTACTGTCCAAAATTTGAATAACCTGTCCCTGATAAGTAAGAATACCCTCTTTCTGCATTCGGCCCAGTTCTCGGGAAAGGGCGCTGCGATCTACACACAGATAGTCCGCCATCTCTCCACGTCCCATCTCCAAGCGTATCTCACCATTGGAGGCAACTGGCAAACCTTGAAGATAGACCTTAATCCGATTGCGAAGCCGATTCTGTGCCAAAATACGCATTTTCTGGTTGAGGAATAAAGCTCCTCTTCCCATTTCCTGCAACAAATTGGCGGTTACCCGCATCCGGTATGGACACCCGTTCTCTTGCTGCAGCAACAAAGGGTCAAAGTCCAGATAGAGCACCTCTGTATCGTTAAGGGCATCAATTTGAATGGGGCTGTCTTGGGACATGGAGCAGACCAATGTCTCCCCAAACACGCGCCCCCTACTCAGGCGATCAATGGTTAGTAGATTTCCGTCCTCGCTGTAAAGTGAGATCCTTAAGGTGCCAGACATAACAACGCCGGGGCGCTTTTGGCAATCACCGATCCGCAGCAGAATTGTGTCCTTTGGAATTGCCCGCACTTCTCCATGCAGGCAGTTAAGAACATTCTGATACTTTTCTTCCGGAATACCGTCGAACAGCTGGCAACGGCGCATCGCCGCAAAAATCGAACCCATGAGATCCCTCCGTGTTGCTGTGGCAACCGACAAAAACAAAAAGCTTCTTTATAGTTAGCAATAACTAACCATTATTATACTGCTTAGACAATGAAATGTCAATGTAAGGAGGCTGTCTATGAATGGGATCGGTTTAGATTGCGGAACTGCTACTGTCAAACTGGCTATGCTCTCACAGGAGAGGGAGCTTTTGTGGTTCAAATCCTCCGCGCATCATGGTGCCGCAGTTCAAACAGTTCGGGCACTTCTCGGCGAACTACTGCAGGCGGATAGCAATGCTTGCGGCTATCCAGTGATGCTTACCGGAAGCATAGGAAATCGACTTTTAGATGTCTGTCCCGGACTTTTAACTCTGGGCGATATTCCCGCCATCCATCGCGGCATCCATCTGCTGGCACCGGAAGCGAAATCTGTCATTGAAATTGGAAGTCAGAGCGCCCGTTTCCTCACCGCTCTGGATTGTGGCACTCCGCCCAGATTTGCAGTGAATGAACACTGTGCCGGGGGCACTGGTTCCTTTTTTGAAGACCAAATGTCCCGGCTGGGCCTGCGGATCGAAGACTATTCCGAACTGGTAGCAAAGGCTCGCTCCATTCCACGCCTCTCTGGCCGATGTGCTGTCTTTGCCAAAACGGATATCATTCACCGACAGCAGGAGGGAGTGCCTACTCCTGACATTCTGCTGGGGCTCTGCTACGCAATGGTCCGCAACTATAAAGCAGTCATTGTGCGGGGACTTTCTGTGGAGAAGCCTGTGGCTTTATGCGGCGGAGTTGGCTACAATGCGGGGGTTCTTCGGGCTATTCGGGATGTTTTTGGTCTCACGGAAGAAGAATTGATTTTACCGAAGAATTTCCTCTACGCCGGCGCCGCCGGGGCTGCGCTGGCTGCTCAGGAGGCAGGCACCTGTTCCATGGGAGAACTACTGGCCTCTCTGTGTGGGCAGGATTCAAACACGGAAGACCGGCTGCACCGTCGTCAGCCACTGGGGCCTGATCCCAAGGTTTTTGTATCTGATCCGCCTGTTTCCGGCCATATCCCACCACAGGGCTGCGCTTTGGGCATTGATGTAGGTTCTACCAGCACAGACCTGGTTCTCACGGATCAATTCGGAGAACTGGTGGACTTCCAGTATCTTCGCACCGCCGGAGACCCGGAGGCAGCGGTGCGAAAGGGCCTGGAGAATATCCGCTCCCGTTTTGGGCGGATTCCCCTTCTGGCAGTTGGCGTCACTGGCTCCGGACGAGAGCGGATCGGCCGGCTCATCGGTGCGGATGCCGTGCGAGATGAGATTACAGCCCAAGCAAGAGCTGCCATCCAATGTATGCCCAAAGCAGATACCGTCTTTGAGATCGGCGGTCAAGATTCTAAATACATCTCCCTTCAGAATGGGCAGGTTACAGACTTTCAAATGAACAAAATCTGTGCTGCCGGAACCGGCTCCTTTGTTGAGGAGCAGGCCGCACGCATGAACATCCCTTTGAAGGACTTCGGCCGCCTGGCTCTTACTGCAAAGGCCCCTGTGGAATTGGGAGAGCGATGCACCGTGTTTATCGAGACCGCTATCCAATCTGCCCAGGCACAGGGAGCCACCCAGGCAGAGGTCGCAGCCGGTTTGTGCCAGTCCATTGTCCGAAATTATCTCCACAAAGTAGTTGGGAGCAAGCCAGTAGGACACCATATTGTGCTCCAGGGCGGTGTGGCCTATAACCCCGGCATCGTGGCCGCTTTCCGCCAGGAATTTGGAGATCGGCTCACAGTCTCTCCCTGCTTCTCCATCAGTGGAGCATACGGCGCCGCCCTGCTGGCACTGGAATCCAAGAAAGGCCCTACCCGCTTCCATGGGTTCGACAGGCAGCCGGAAGCGGAGGTCGCCCTGTCCGCGGAGATTCAACGCAACATCGCCTTTTACCAGCGTGGCCCACGGTTGCTGTTGGAAGGTTATGATCCAACACCTGTCCCCGGAAGGAAAACGGTGGGTGTACCTTTTGCCCTGATGATCCACAAGTTCTTTCCTATGGCAAATGCCTTCTTCCGGCAGTTGGGATTCAATGTACTGCTCTCGCCGTCTACCAACGAGGAGATCATACGCCTCTCCCAACAGACAGCCCAGGCGGAGACCTGTTACCCGGTAAAGCTGATCCATGGTCATATGGCCTGGTTGGCAGAGCGCGGTGTTGACTATATCTTTCTCCCCTCCATCCATACCATGAGGCATGAGACCTCCAAGGTTGAGCACAACTACGGCTGTGTCTATATGCAGACCGCACCTCAGTTGGCCGCCCGTGCCCTTCGTCTGGCGGAGCGGGGCATTGAGTTGCTCAACCCTGTGTTCGATCTGGACTTTGGGCAGGAAGCGATGGCATCAGCTATGCTGGGCCTTGGAAAACAGCTTGGCATCCCCAAACTGCGGTGTCTGCCTGCCCTGATGGCCGGAGCCCAAGCGGTACGCCGGCATACAGCAGCAGTAGAGCGGCAGGGTCGTGAACTGCTTTCCTCTCTGAATCCTGAGGACAAAGTACTTGTACTGATCACCCGGAACTACGGTCTTTCCGATCCGGTGCTGAATATGGGAATCCCTCGTCTGCTGCTGGAACGGGGGCACAAGGTAATTACTCTCTCCCATTTACCTGCTCACGACCTGGATCTGTCAGCGGACTACCCCAATCTGTACTGGCCCTTCGGACAACACATCCTCTCCGGGGCGAAACTCGTGGCCCATCACCCTAATCTGTACGCCGTCTATCTCACCAATCACGGCTGCGGACCGGATACGATGCTCTCCTATCTGTTCCGGAAGGAGATGGGCGAAAAACCCTATCTGCACATCGAAGTGGATGAGCACTTCTCACCAGTAGGCGTTATTACTCGCATCGAGGCATTTCTCCAGAGTCTGGAAAGCCGTTCCTCTCAGCCACTGCCGGATCACTTTAAGCTCACAGCTGTGGAACACTGCTCTACCAAAGTCGTTGATATCCCAGAATCAAACCACGGCCCTTTATATGTTTTGGATCTGCCGCCGTTTACCACATATCTTAGGAAATATGCTGAAATGGTATGGAATGTGGAAACCCATCCCATGCCTCTGGGCGGCACTTCCCTGGTTTTGGGCCGGGGGGAGACCAGTTCCAAAGAGTACCTTCCCTTCCCCGCATTACTGGGTGGTATTCTGAACGCAGCGGAGAAGGAATCCGATTCCTTTCAGATGCTGATTCCCTCCACCCAAGGCGCGGAGGCCGACGGCCAGTACCCGTGGGCGGTGGAGGCAGTGCTTGCCAACCGGGGACTGGAGCGGGTAACACTGGTTTCCCCGGAACTGGAAACTTTGCCAGAGAACATCCCAGATCCAGACCTGTTGTTCCGAGCTGTGTTGGCAGGAGATCTCATACTGTGCGCCCCGCCTGAGCAGCGCAGCGCACTAAGTCCAGACGACATTCCAAATTGGGACAGCCTGAGCACGTTGGCGGCGCAAATCGGAAGCATCCCTGTCAAAAGCCAGCCTCTTGCCGCGGTGGGAGAACCCCTTACGCTGTTTGCTCTAAACGACGGGGTGCTGGGAACGCTGGAAAGGCAGGGCCGGCCTATGTATCGTGCCCCCCTGAGCGAGTACCTCTGGTTTCTCTGGCGAGATTCCGGAAGTGTCATAGCCGCTTCCTGGACGGATCAAATGACAGAACTGGGGCGCCTATTGGGGGCGAGAAGCAGCTTCTCCAAAGATCCGGAGGGGATGCGTACTGCAGCGGATCAGCTGCTGCCGAGATTTGCCGGAGCCAACGGTCGGTACCGTTTGGCCAAGGCACGGGAACTTGGCCGAACATCGGCTGGTGTGCTGACGCTGGCTCCCCGGTATGAAAACACAGCAACACTGTTGGATATGACTGGTGAAATGGGTGGAATCCCCCACTTACATCTTGCCATGGACAGTGATTGGGACGAGAGCGCCTGGTCCCGCCTAAACTCCTTCCTTTATTACCTGAAATAAACCCCAGAATCATACCCTTTGTCCGTGCAGGCAGTTTATAGAAGCCTCTTTTGTTTTTATCGACCGAGGCTGTAGAAAAAGCACCGGAGGAGTGGAGAAGAAAAAACCTGTTGTTGATTTGACCCGATGTATGTCCCTGAATATGGATTGTGTCTGGTGGAGCACAGCTCAGGATGGGTGCTGCTCCCTATGCCCCCAATCCAGCCAGTAGATGCTACGGTGGTCCGGGGAAGCGGCAGTAGTTGCGGCGTAGCCAAAGATCGGGTGGACAACCAGAGCGAGAATCAGTATTGCCTGGACTGGTTCATGTGCTTCCGCAAAGAGTCGAAGTAATACTAAGTTAATTCCCCAATAACAGAAAACCGGTCGAGATTTCATGCACGAGATCTCGACCGGTTTTTTATGTTATCTGCGGTTTTCAACGGTGTACAAAGGCAACATAATAAAAAACTTAATAATGGCTGCCAATCTTACACAAACTACCACCCAAACGAGACTACGGGTGGTATTTTTGTGTCTTGCAGAGAAATTAATCATTACAGAACAGCACCGTTAGTACAGTTGCAGGGACTATTTTTCTCATGCCTGCCCATATAATACCTTTAGTACAGGGACAGGGACGGTGAGAGGAATTGAAGCTGAATCAAGCGGTCAGCGAACGCCTTTTGCAGTTACTGGCAGAGCGCAACATGACACAGTATCAACTGTATATGAAAAGCGGTGTCCCTAAGTCTACAATAAGCAATATTATCAACTGCTCCTATGATTCGGTTAAACTACGAATTATTCACGAAATATGCCAGGGCATGGAGATCGGTTTAGATATCTTTTTTGCTTCACCTCTTTTTCAGGAAGATAATTTAGAACCCTAAAACCTCCGACATTCGCCGGAGGTTTTCTATCATGTCTCAAGATTGGAACAGCACCAGCCAGTGCGGCATAGAATTAGAAATCAGGCACCGATGTAGAAAACTGCATTGGTGCCTTTGTGTTTTCAGGGGAGTCTGCTCCTATAACGTTAAAATAAGCCTATGTAATACCGGCCAAGGGCAATTGACAGTAGCCGATTCAATGAAACGAGATCATTTCATCTTGCTCTGGAATGCAATCATCTGCATTTGAATTCTTTTAATTTCTTCTTAAATCCGGTAATTGCTCAAAATATTAGTCATTTGCTCTTTTCCAAATGCAGAGTTTTGTGCTGGGTCAAAGTATAATTATATGCATAGGGGCGGCAGGTGATGCACATGAGCAAAGAAATTGATTTTAAGAATAGAGACAGGTATGTCCAGTTGGGTATTGTCATTGCTGCCCTACGAAAGATGCGAGGCTTCTCACAGGAACAGCTCGCCGAAAAGGCAAATGTCAGCCGCTCACATATCAGTTCTATTGAAGCACCAGGTATTGCCCGTCCATTTTCCCTGGAAGTTTTCTTTAATATTGCAGATGCCTTGGAGATTGCGCCTGCCGATCTTTTGAATGCTTCCATTTTTCCTGACAAGATAATACATAGCAGGAAGGGCTGAGTATCTGTTTTAACTTTACATAAACTGCCGAGCAATCGGCGGAAAGAATGAACAGCGCAAGACTGCTACGCACCTGTACAGCAGCTTTGCGCTGTTTTTATTTATCGCAAAGGAGAAAGCACATGGGGAAATTCTTAGACACGCTATTAGGAAAATCCGACCAGTCCATTACGCATTCGCCATCGTCTGTAAAAGATAGCCGACTGCACAAAAGTGATGATTCGTATGTCTGCTATTGTACGGAATTGGAACAGGCACTTAGTTCTTTGGAAACCTGTTTGCTCACCAGCAGTAATCCGGAAGGAATCGCTATGCAGGCATTGAGGACAGCGTGTACCTTCTACGGCGGCGACTGGGCTGGCATACTGGAAGTGGACTTTGATTTTGATATATGGGCGCCCGTATGGTGGTACAATTCCTATATTCCGGATCGCACGACACAGCTGATTCTGGAATTCGAATCCCTTGACTTCATGCCCCGATGGATTGAAGCTATGCAGCATGGTAAAAATATTGTAATTCCTGATGTAGATATCATCAAGGATCAGAATCCAAAGGAATACGCAGTCTATAAACGTCTGTTGGCGCAGTCGCTGATTGCGGTTCCTTTCATGCCGAAGCCAACGGGCTTCCTGGTCATCCGAAATCCATCTCGTTATCTTGAGAGGTCCAGTATGCTCAGCGCACTTGCCTATGTGCTGCAACGTGCTATGGCTCAGCAGAAAATGATTGAAAGTGCGAAGTTGGCACCGATGCCTGATTTGGTACAGAGCAATAAAGATGTAGCCATTAACTTCTTCGGTGATATGGAGATATGCACCAGAAAGGGCGTTCTGAGTGAGCGTTTTTTCAATTCGCCTAAGAGCAGCCGAGTTGTCACCTACATTATTCTCAACCCCAAAACCGCCCACCCCCCACTGGAGATCTATCATGCACTGTGGCCGGAGGAGTGTGTCGAACCAGAGGTGGCCAGCAGGAATATTCGCGGGTATATTTATCGATTCAGGCAGACATTTTCCTTGATCTGTGATTTCCCCCTCATTGAGTCAACGCCCAGTGGCTACCGCCTTAATCCAAACCTGAATATCATCACCGATGTACAGCAGTTCGACCGTCTAATTGACGGGGCCAGGCAGGCAACCTCTGTGGTGCAAAAAATAAATCTCATGAAGAAAGCTGTAATGTTATATCGTGGTCCCATATTTCGTGGCGCGGAGGATGAACATTGGATCATCAGCCAGGTCAGTCTATACCGCCTTCGATATGTTTCTCTGATAAATGAACTGCTGAGCAGTCTTTCTGAGATACGGGACTATAGTTGCGTTCAGCGGTACGCGCTACACGCCATAGAATTTATGCCAGCAAATTTGAGAGCACATTATTGGCTCATTGTGTCTACTTACCAGTTGGGCTCTCTTGATTTAGCCAAGCATCAGCTTTGCCACGCTAAGGACATACTCACTTCAGAAGAATTTAGTATCTTGGAAGACTATCTAAGAAAAGAAGATGGAGTTCCTCTGGAAAAGCTGATCAGATAGTGCATTTTCAGATGCATAACACTATTCATGACGCAATTTTTGGAAATAATGGATTTGACTAACGCACTATCTAATGCAATGGTATTGATTTTTCCCCTATATAACGCCCTAAATGACGCCCTCTCAACGGGCTGAATGACCCCCGTAGTTTAGATTGATCGAGCAAGAGCTCGACATCTGAATTACGGGGGTTGTTACTTTGAGACCAGGATTTTCTCCGACAGGGGTGCTTTTGCATTTACTTGCATAAGCACCCCTTCTTTTTTTACCCGTAAGTACGTCTGCC
>ENA-OPBO01001622-OPBO01001622.1-human-gut-metagenome-genome-assembly--contig:-NODE-1622-length-15299-cov-2.032406_pt1 | contig 15299 bp, 10 predicted proteins | sample MGYA00241071_ERZ501458 | MGnify/ENA primary metagenome ERZ501458 (study PRJEB25962, sample SAMEA2042509) | human gut metagenome | biome: human gut; feature: human-associated habitat; material: faeces...
TTTGACAAGACTGGAACAGAAAGTAATCGTCAGGTGCAAACGCTGTGAATGGCGTATCTTTGATAAAGTCACGATGACGACAGGAAACATTGAAATTAAATGCCCGAAATGTGGGTATGTAAATGAGATTGACCTTTCACTGCGCAGAGGTAATCTCAAATTCAGAACATTTAGAACAAACAAGAAATGAGCAAACAACTGAATAACTGAGCTTTGTACCGAGCCACGGAACCTGAATGAGTTACCAAATAGCCGGACATTGAGAATAACGGGATAACTATATCCTTGCGTTCTTGATGTTCGGCTATTTTTTTGTTGCTCCGAAACGGAGAAGCAAATGAAAAAGCAGTGGCAGGCATACATAGCTAAATACCCGTAATCTCCAAATTTTCTATATAAAAAAGCAATTTTAGAAAATTCAAAGGAGATTACGGAAATGACAAACAAACTTACATTAACAGAACAAGAAGAATTACGCCAGTGTGAAATCAGGAAAGCAAGAATAGCACTTTCAATGTTGCAGCCACTTCAAAGGGAACGCCTTATGAAGAATGTATGCTGCGGTCTGAGTTCCAGAGCGATTGCAAAGCAGGAGGGCGTATATTACAGCTCCGTAGATAAGTCTATTGCAGCGGCAAAGAAAAACTTTATCAAATTTTATGAAAATCTCTGATTTTGGGTGTGCATTTCAGCACCCTTTGTCCAAATGAGTGAAGGGGTTAATTCCGAACCACGAAAAGGTCAGCCCATTCACTTGTATTTTGACAACTGAATAAATCATTCACTAAGACTTTAATTCTGATGATTTTAGTCACCTTATCGGGTACGCCGTGACTTCTGCATTGCAGAACAGCGAGAACTCCCGGTATAAGTAATAGGTTGCCCCTGTTACGGCGATGACAGTCAGAAGGATAATGATACTTCTCTACGGAGCTGGCGGAGTACCCGGCAGAGGTGAAATTCCTATGATACAGATTAGCAGTCTGTTCCTTAGTGACTTCCCGTGAGCTTTTTGCTCGGCAAGGGGTGTTGAGAACAAATATTGCCCGACCGGTTAGGAAATGAGCCGGTCAAGTACATAGCCATACTGCGATGGCTATGAATTTTACGAAAGGAGGACGCACAAAGTGTCGAACTGCAAAACGATTGCTATATGCAATCAAAAAGGCGGAGTTGGAAAGACGACCACCACGGTAAACCTCGGCGTCGGTCTTGCAATGCGGGGAAAGAAAGTGTTGCTCATAGACGCAGACCCACAGGGCGACTTAACCACCTGTCTCGGTTGGAAGGATACGGATAACTTGGGTATCACGCTTGCAACGAAACTCACAGATGTCATAAACGAAACGATGAATGACCCTACGGTCGGTATTCTGCACCACGACGAAGGTGTTGACCTTGTTCCGGCAAACCTTGAGCTTTCAGCAATGGAATTTAACCTTGTCAACGCAATGAGCAGAGAGACGGCATTGAGAAATTATCTAAGCGAAGTGAAGGACAAATACGACTATATCTTAATAGATTGTATGCCTTCCCTCGGAATGGTAACAATCAATGCTCTATCTGCGGCAGACAGCGTAATAATTCCTGTTCAGGCTCAGTATTTACCGGCAAAAGGTATGACGCAGCTTGTTCAGACCATTTCACGAGTTAAGAAGCGTATCAATCCGGGCTTAAAGATTGACGGTATGCTTCTCACTTTGGTGGATAGCCGTACCAACCTCGCCAAAAGCACGGTAGAAGCTCTGAGAGAGAACTTCGGTAGTCAAATCAAGATGTATCGAACATATATCCCGATTGCCGTAAAAGCCGCAGAGACTTCTTCCAAAGGCAAGAGCATTTTTGCCTACGAACCGGGCAGCACGGTGTCAAAAGCGTACACCGAATTTACAAAGGAGGTGTTAGCCGATGGCAGGAAGAAAGAGCGACTTCACTCTCACGAAGCTCGATGACTTATTCTCGACGCAGGAACAGAGAGATGAAGAAAAACTTTCAAAAATCCGAGATATTCCCTTGACTGAGATTGACGATTTCCCCGACCACCCTTTTAAGGTGCGTGATGACGAGGATATGGCACAGCTCATTGAGAGTATTAAGGAACGAGGGGTAATCACTCCGGCGACGGTAAGGCAGAAAGAGGACGGCAGATACGAACTCATATCGGGACACAGACGAAAGCGAGCCTGTGAGCTTGCCGGGTTTGATACTCTCCGTTGTGAGGTCGTTGAACTGAACCGAGACGAAGCCACGATTTTAATGGTTGAGAGCAACTACCAAAGGTCGCAGATACTTCCCTCGGAAAAAGCCTATGCCTACAAAATGCGTTTGGAAGCATTGAGCAGACAAGGCAAAAGAACAGACCTAACTTCCGACCCAGTGGGTTGGAAGTCAAGCGGAAAAGAAACAGCACAACTAATTGGAGAGCAGTCGGGTGACAGTCAAACCCAAGTTCGCAGATATATTCGCCTTACAAACCTTGTTCCCGAACTTTTGGAATATGTTGATGAGGGGCGAATTAAAATGCGACCGGCGGTTGAACTGTCCTTTCTCGATGAGGACAGTCAGCGTGATGTGGTTGATGAAATCGACCTGAACGACGCAACCCCGTCCCACGACCAAACAATCCGTATGCGAAGGTTCTTTGAGGAGGGCAAGCTCACAACCGAAGCAATCCAAGCGATTATGTCGGAGGAAAAACCAAACCAAAGGGAGAAAATTGTTTTGAGGGGCGACAGGGTTCGACAGCTTATCCCGAAGAACATTCCCATAAGCCAAACGGAGGATTTTGTGTGCAAGGCATTGGAGCATTACAACAAGTTTCTGCGAAGCAGAACCGACCGTGACAGCCGATAGCCTTCCCCCTTTCTCACACTCTAACCCCTATATATACCGGCTATTAACCTGCTGAAAAATATACTCTATCTCTCTTGAGTATATCTATCTCTAATAACATATAGCTGTCTATTAAAGGGTTCGCACATTTGGAGCAAAAGCGAAACGTCTGCTACGATAAAAAGTTCAGCCAATCGCACCTTTGATGTTTTGACCGGTTTTTATTACGATTAAGGCAGAAAGGGGCGATGGATATGAAAAACAGGCTGATACCTTGTGTTCTTGCCTGCCTGATGATTTTCCTCGTAGGTTGTACCGGTAACACAGCAAAAGAAGCTGCACAGGAGATTACGAAAACAGAGACTTCTTTTCCGGCTGGTAATACCGAAACAGATTCTCAGGAAGATACGGCAGAAGAACCGGAAAGCACGGCAGTTCAGGAGGAAACACCGATTACGGCAGAAGAAAGCAAACCAACCGCTGAAAGTCAGACGGTTGCAACTGTTCAGACAAAACCGGCGGAAGAAAAAACGGCTGATACTCCTGCAACCGAAAAGGCAAAGGCAGAGCCACCAAAGCAGACAACCACGCAGGCTGAACCCGAAAAACAAACGGAACAGCCAAAAGAACAGACAACTGCCGAACAAAAGCCGGTTGAAAAGCCGACTGAAAAGCCGGCAGAACCGAAACCGACAGAGCCGCCCAAGCAGACATTCGATGTCAGCCCTTATGTTAGTTACGCAAAAGAGTATGCGGTAAGCATAGGGCTTTCTCTTGACAGCACGGCGACAGAATGTTGGGACAACCCCATATCCGCAAATCCTAACCGAAGCGGTATCAAGTCTGATATTGAAAGCAGACTGAACCGATACAAGAACAGCGAGGGTTTTACCGCTGTGTGGATATGGACAGAAAAGCTATCCGATACGGAGTACAACATCTATATCGGCTACTGCTAAAACAAAATAATTTTAAGCGGACGCACTGAGTAAAATCGGTGCGTTTTTGCATTTCAAGGAGGAAAACGCAATGGTTAAAACAAAATTCAAGAAAGCCGTCTCGCTTATGTTGGCGGCGGTTATGAGCCTCACTGCTTTTATGGGCATTGGGGCAACGACAGCCTTTGCAGCCGTAGGCGAAAAAGCCGATGTGTACCTCGTCGATTATCCCCGAAGCGGAGATACCAATAACAACGGCGAATGGGGACACGGCAATCTCAACTATATGAACGGTTGGAAAGGCTTGTCCACGAAATATACGGGACTTCGTGCAATGGGTTCGTATTCGGGCAATATCGCCTACTGTATCGAGCCGGGTACAGGTCAGCGGACTGGAGATACTCTCACCGAAAAGGACGAGAACTTCTTCAACAACATCAGTCCGAACGGTACGATTTCCGGCGATGATATTCGCCTGCTTATCGGTCGTATCTTGCAGTACGGCTACCGTGGAGGAATTTCGACAAGCTGGAAGTCGCAGAATGAAAGCGACGCAAACTGTATCGCCCACGCTTATGCCACTCAGATTTTGATTTGGGAAACGATTGTCGGCGAAAGAGACGCAGGCTTCAATCACGTTTCTACCGGCGGGTACAATGCCGTGCTTGAATGTGTAAGCTCTGCACACCCTCTCCGCAGTAAAATCCTGTCTTACTACAACAGTATGGTAACAAGCGTTCAGTACCATACGAAAGTTCCGAGCTTCTGCACAAGGTCAAGCGGTTCTGCCAAGGTAAACGAGCTAGAATGGAACGGAAGCAAGTATGTTGCAACTCTCACCGATACAAACGGTGTGCTTGGCAACTACAACTTCTCGGCAAACATTGACGGCGTTTCGTTCTCTGTCAGCGGAAACAAATTGACTGTTTCGATGGAGAAAGCTCCGAGCAAGGAATTTACCATCACAGCCGCAAAAAAGAACGGTGTCCGCAGAGGTGTTGTCGTATGGTCTGACGGTATCCATCAGAATGGCAACGGCATTCAGGATGTGGTCACTTATGCTCAGGAGGTCAGCGACCCTGTCAGCGGATTTGTCAAAATGAAGGTAAGCTACGGCTCTTGTCAGATTGTAAAGACAAGTGAGGACGGAAAGGTTGACGGTATTCAGTTTACCATCAGCGGTAACGGTGTCAATCAGACTGTAACAACCGCAAACGGCGGCAAATTCCAACTGGATAACCTTATGCCCGGTGTTTACACGGTAACAGAACAGTCTATCGACAAATATGTACCGCAGGAGGTTCACAGAGTTACTGTTGTTGCCGGTCAGGTGGCAAAGGTCAACTTCGATAATGTTCTCAAGAGAGGTAATCTTCAGGTTATCAAATCTTCGGAGGATAATCTGGTCGAGGGTGTAACTTTCCACCTTTACGGAACTTCGCTTGCGGGTATTACCGTAGATGAATATGCAGTGACAGATAAGAACGGTGTTGCTTCTTTCGATGATGTGCTTATAAGCGGCACTACCCCATACACCATTGAGGAAGTGGATACCGCAATCCGTTATGTTGTGCCTGCAAATCAGACCGCACCGATTAACTGGAAAGAAGTAACCACAAGAAACTTCACGAACATTCTCAAAAAGTTCAGCGTAACCGTAACAAAGAGCGACCGAGAGGAAGGCACACCGCAGGGCGACGCTACCCTTGCCGGAGCAGTTTACGGCATTTATAAGGGCGAAACCCTTGTGGACAAATATGTTACGGATAAGAACGGGCAGTTTACCACAAAGGAATATATCTGTGATGATGACTGGACAATCCGTGAAATCACGCCGTCCGAGGGTTATCTGCTCGACGGTACAATCCATAAGGTCGGTGCTGAACCGCAGCTTTATACGGTGGAACACAATCAGACCGCAAATGATGTTACCGAACAGGTTATGAAAGGCAATATCGCTATCATCAAGCATACCGATGACGGCGAAACAAAGATTGAAACACCGGAAAACGGTGCAACTTTTGAAATCTATCTGAAATCTTCCGGCAGCTTTGATTCAGCAGAGGAAGATGAAAGAGATGTAATTGTTTGTGATGAAAACGGCTTCGGTCAGACAAAGGATATGCCGTATGGTGTATATACCGTTCATCAGACCTCCGGTTGGGAGGGGCGTGAGTTAATGGACGACTTCGATGTGTTCATTTCTCAGAACGGACAGACCTACCGCTATCTTATTAACAACGCAAACTTTGAAAGCTATATCAAGGTTGTTAAGGTGGACGCAGAAAGCGGTAAAAACATTCCTTATGCCGGTGCTGGGTTCAAAATCTTTGACCCGGACGGCAATCAGGTAACAATGACTTTCACTTATCCTACTCCGACAACGATAGATATTTTCTACACTGATGCAAACGGACAGCTTGTTACACCGGAGAAACTGGAATACGGCAAGGGATATTCTCTTGTTGAGGTTCAGGCTCCTTACGGATATGTGCTTGACAGCACACCGGTGTACTTTGATGTGGCAGAGGAACATTCTTCCGATGAGGGTGGTATTACCGTGATTAAGGTCGATAAGCCTAATATGGCACAGAAAGGTACTGTCAGCATTGAAAAGACCGGCGAGGTATTCTCAGGGGTAAATATCTCCGGAGAGGAAAATGCCGATGTGATTTATCAGCCTGTCTATGAAGTGAAAGGTCTTGCAGGTGCGGTTTATGAGATTACCGCAGCAGAAGATATTATCACTCCTGACGGAACACTCCGTTATGCAAAGGGCGAGGTCGTAGATACTGTTACCACAGATGAAAACGGACTTGCAAAGAGTAAGGAGCTTTACCTCGGCAGATATACGGTAGTTGAAATTACCGCACCGGAGGGTATGGTTATCAACAAGGAAGCACACGAGGTCGAGCTTACCTACGCAGGTCAGGAAGTCGCCGTGACCGAAACGGCAACCAGCTTCGTAAACGAGAGACAAAAGGTTACGGTAAGTCTTGAAAAAGCTATCGAGAAGAACGACATCTTCAATATCGGCAACGGCGATGAAGTGAAGAACATCAGCTTCGGACTTTTCGCTGCTGAGGAACTTGTTTCAACAAGCGGTACTTCTATCCCGGCAGACGGTCTGATTGAGATTATCTCTCTTTCCGAAAACGGTAAGGCAACGCTGAAAACCGACCTTCCTTTTGGAAGCTACTATGTAAAGGAACTTGCAACTGATGAGCATTATATCCTTTCCGACAGCAAGTATCCGTTTACTTTCAGCTATGCGGGACAGGATACCGAAACTGTTGAGATTGCAGTCAATGACGGCAAGCCGATTGAAAACAAGCTCATTTACGGTTCTGTTTCCGGTAAGAAGATTACCGAAAACGGCGAAGCACTGGGAGGTGCTGTAATCGGTCTGTTTAAGGCTGATGAAACCGAATTTACAAAAGAAAATGCTTTGATGACTGCTACCTCCCAAAAAGACGGTAGCTTTTCTTTTGAGAAAGTACCGTATGGCAACTGGCTTGTAAGAGAAATCGAGCAGCCGGAGGGCTTCGTGCTTGATGAAACTTCTTATGAAGTTAAAATCTCCGAGGTCGCTCAGGTCATTGAGGTCGAAATCGTCAATGAGTATGTTCACGGCAATATCAAGTTGACTAAGGTCGATGAAGATTACCCGGACAACAAGCTGACAGGAGCGACCTTTGAGGTTTACAAAGATGTAAACGGCGATGGCAAACTGGACGACGGCGACGAGCTTATCGGTACACTCAACGAAACTTCTACGGGTATTTACGAGATGAAGGAGCTTCTTTACGGAAAATACCTTGTAAGAGAAACCAAAGCACCGGAGGGCTTTGAGCTTGATAAGGGTGTGTACTCTGTTTTCATTGAAAAAGATGAAACCACCTACGAGGTAGAAAACAAAGCCGGCGTCGGCTTTATTAACACGGCTATGAAAGGAAACCTGAAAATCGTTAAGACTTCCTCAGACGGTAAGGTTGAAGGCTTCACTTTCAGAGTTACGGGAGTAAACGGATACGACCGAAGCTTCACGACCGATAAGAACGGCGAAATCGTTATTGAGGGACTTCGTATCGGCGATTACACCGTTTCCGAGGTTCAGGATACTGTTTCTGCTTCCTATGTGCTTCCTGCGGATAAGATTGCAACAGTAAAGGTCGGCTCTACTACCGTTGTGGAAATGCACAATGAGCTGAGAGACACACCAAAGACCGGAGATAACAGCAATGTTGGATTGTGGACTGCACTTGCGGGACTTTCTGCTCTCGGTATTGTAGGCACAGCTATTCTTGCGTACAGAAAAAAGAAGAAGGAGGACAATGAGTAATGGACGCTAAAACAATCGTAGCAGTTGTATTAGTCGCCTTTATTATCGGCGGCTTTATCTTCTTGCAGATTAAGAACAGAAAGAAATAAGGAACGCTTGTGTGGGCGGAGTGAAAACTTCGCCCACCGTTCTTTTACGGAGGTGCATTATGAATAAGCAAAAGACGGTTGACAGCAAGGTGCTTGCAATACTCAGAGAATGCCCTGAAACAAGGTATGACGATATGCAGCTTATCCTTTGCTATTACAACCGATACAGCTATATGAGAGTCGGCGATTTGCCGCTTGAAGATATAGTCAACAACTATAAAGGGTACGGCTTACCGTGCTTTGAAACTATCCGCAGAGCAAGACAGAGGGTGCAATCCCTGTTCCCCGAACTGTCAAGGCAGTGTAGCGGTTGCAACTGCGGAAACATCAGAATTGTGATTGAAGTAAGCTGAGGTGTGGATATGAACGAGGAAAAAAGAAAAATCGGTGAATACACCGTTCTCTGCTCGGTCAATGTGGGCGAAAAGGAAATTATCTTGGCTTCCAATGAGCAAAGTACAAACGGCGATAAATTTATGTGCGGTTTTGTGGAGCGTAATGACCTGTTTGAACTATGCTCCGAATGTATGGCAAGCGATGACTATATCGAAATCGCACACCTTTTCGGTAGCCGTGTGGCAAATGAAGCGGAGCTTTTCAAGGAACAGGTCGAAAAACTGGATATTCCAATCACGCTTATAACGGAAGCCGACTGTATCCCCGACCACTATTCCAAAGACATAAACGGCAAAATCATTGCCATTGACCCCAAGGTATTAAAACCCGAATTTCAGCGAGCCGACAGACAGCTCTATTATGTTACGGGCGGCTTCGGTGCGTCGGCGAACAGCCGTGGGAGTGCCGTATTTTGTACCAATCTTCACACCGGCAAATCAACCCGATATGAAAGAATGGATGTTATGGGCGAAGTAAAGCCTGAGCGTCTGCCTGAATGGGCAAAGGAAAAGGCACAGGAGCTTTTACACAAGAAGCGAAACAAAGACAAAGAACGATAAGGAGGACAAAGCAATGAAGGAAAAATTCACTTTTCAGCAGAAAACAAAGCTTCTGACAAAGCTGTTTGACGCAGACTGCAATACGGAAAAGAAATTGCAGCAGCTTGATATGGAGAGCATTTTGAAAATTCCCGGTATTACTATTCCGGATATGAGCCTGATTATCGAGCTTCAGAAGCAGACCAAAGCCAATAAGCTGTTCTCTTATTTGGGAGGTGGCACTGATGAGCAGGCAGGAACAGAATGACCGTCATATCATTTGGAGTGACCTTAACCTTGACCTTGATGATTGGCGAGAGTCGTTAGAGGAACTGTACCCTGACTACCCCGAAGATGAACTGTACGACATTATGGTAAAATCCAATGCCGAAAACCTATATGATGAACGAGTAAATCTCAATATTCAGCTCTCACAGCCGATTATCGTTATCGGCGACCTCGGCAGATGGAACGGCAGAGTGTCGGGATACAAGATGATTGATTCCGGCAACATAAAAGACTGCCTATATTCCGATACCGATTACACCGAATGGTATGTGGATAAGTACGGCGACCTTCGTGCCGACGCCGTTCATCACGACGGCACAAACCATTATCTATACCGTGTATTCAAAGACGGTGTTACTGATAAGCAGATTGAAAATCTGCAAGATAAAATCTATAACGGAAAAGCCACAAGAGCCGACATCACACGAGTTACCAAAAGGCTCGGCGATGATATTGCCGGAGTTTATGGCTTTTCTATTCCAAAGCAAAGACAACCTAACGAACAATCGAGGTGATGAAAATGGATTACAGAGTATTGACCGAAGCAGAGCGTAAATACACCTTCAGCCAAAGTCAGCAGCTATCTATGCAGACCGGTCTTATCGGATATTTGAGAGCCGACTTCGGTTCTGCCGGGAACGAGTTTTGGACGACTTGGAACGATTTCAGAAAAGACTTGAAAACCGAGGAATTTAAGGCTGAATTTGATGATGTGATAAACGGATTGCGTGACGGCGATGTTTTGTCCGGCAGAAAGGCTATGTCCTCTTACTGTTATTCCACTCCCGACAGTTCCTTTAATGACGACCGAAACCATTACGGCATTCGTCTTGATACGGAAAAGTACAGCTATCTTATGAGGTTTAACCCTAACAGGGGCGAGTACAATCTGTACTGCTATTGCTATCAAAAAGAGTGGCTAAACAACCACCTGAAAAATGCTGAGCGAGGTATCCGATTTATCGACCCGCACTATCAGGAGCAGTTTCGCATTGCGGACGGCGAGAAAATTTCAATTAAGCTCAGCGACGGCAAAACAATGGAGAGGACTTGCAGATATATCGACGACTACCATTTGGAGGTAGGTACAAATCTCTACCACATCTGCGAATTTGCCGAGCTTTGCGAGAGAAACGGTCATACCGTAGAACCAGTCGCAAAAGAAAATACGAAGCCTGCAAAGGAAAAAGAAAAACTACGATAAGGAGGTGCAGATAAGGTGGCAAGGAAATTTGACCTGATTTCGGAGCTGTATGAAAGAACCTGTTTTGCAGTTACAGACAATCCGGTAAACTGGCAATCGTTTCTGAAAACAGCAGGCAGAAATTTCAGGCTCCGATTTGATGAACAGCTTCTCATATATGCCCAAAGACCCGATGCAACAGCCGTGCTTGAAATTGAACGATGGAACGGCACTTTCGGTCGCTGGGTAAACCGAGGAGCAAAAGGTATTGCCGTATTTGAGGACGCAGACAGAAGCCGTCAAAGGCTGATTCACTACTTTGATATATCGGATACCCACGAAAGCAGATATTCCCGCCCTGTGCCGATTTGGGAGATGAGACCCGAATTTGAAGCAGAGGTTATTGAAACGCTTGAAAATACTTTCGGGGCGGTAAACGATACAACGAGTATTGAAAATGTCGTCAAAGAGAGCATTGCCAATGCCGTCGAGGATAATATCGCAGACTATATCTCCGACTTTATGAGCTTGGGTGCAGGAAGCGATATTGAGTATTTGTCTGCCGATGAAGCAAGCACCTTGTATTTGGAGCTTGTCAGGAACAGCGTGTCATATATGGTTATGGCACGATTGGGACTGGACGCAGACAAGGTTTATTCTCCCGATGACTTTGCCGGTATTTCAAACTTCAATTCACAGGAAGTTCTTAATGCGGTGGGTATTGCTACAAGCGACATTGCAGAAATGGCATTGCTTCCGGTCAGCAGAACAATCAGTACGCTCAGCAAGGAAAATCGCATAATTGATGAACAGGAGCAATCCGAATACAATAAAGACATCAAAGACGAAAGGAGTCAAAGCGATGAGCGAAATCACATACACGATGGTGGGAGACTACAATCTTCCGAACCTGAAACTGCCGGAGCAGACGGAAGTGACTCTCGGCAGATGGTCGCAGATGAGGAGAACTTATCTGAAGGAACATCACAAAATCCTGTACTACAATCTTCTGACGAAAGGGATTCTGAACAGCCACTTGGCGGAGGTTCAGCAGAGAGCCAGCGAACTGGAGGAAACTCTCGTGAAGCAGATGGCACAGAAAGCCGGGCTGACGGAACAGATGAAAGCGGAAGATATGATGAAGTGGGTTCGACTGATGAACAACATCAGGAACTCGGCACAGGAAATCGTGAAGAATCAGGTAATATTCGCTTAGAGTATTACGACAGAAACCACGAGGACAAGAGCCTGCCGTTTTTCGGTGGTGACGATACTATCCGAGAAATACTCGGCACAACCCCGCATTTGTCCGCTTCAAAGGAAGAAATCAAAGACTTCTATGAGAGAAATACGGACAATGCGACCCGTACCGAATATATCAAGGGTATTTTCAACAACGATTACACACAGCTTACTTTAAGCGACGGCAGGCTTGTGGGATACAAAACATTTCAGAATGTTCTCCACTTGTGGGAGGGCGAATACGAAAACAGAACCGCTCAGAGCTTCTATGACTGGGGTGTTATCGCACAGCATTTTGAAGCAATGAGACTTTTGGGAGAATTGACCGATACAATGAAACCGCTTCCGTCTATGGACGGTCAGTTGACTCTCATAATGAGCAATCAGGCAGAGGAACAAAAAACCTCTGCCTTTATTTTTTCTCAGGAAATCATTGACGCTGTACTTGCGAATGGAAGTGGATTTTCTGAGGGAAAAATGCGTATCTATGAGCAGTTTGAAAAGAGCCTTTCCGCAAAGGAAAACGCCGACTTTTTGAAAAACGAATACGGTTGGGGCGGCTCTTACCCTGTCATTATCGGTGCAGGTATTGACGAACAGCACGACGGAAAAGGTATCACAATTTCAAAAGGTATCGGAAGCGACAAGCCGCACATTACGCTTTCTTGGTCTCAGGTTGAAAAGCGTATCGGAGACCTTATCCGAATGGACAGATACTTAAATCCAAAGGAAAAAGAAAAGTACCCGGAATGGCTTGAAAAGCAGGAAGAACGGCGAGCCGAGCTTGCAGAGCAGAGAAAAAACCGAGAGATACTCTCTACCGCACCGCCTGAACCTGAAAACAAAGAGGACGAAACGGAAGCACAGTATGAATATCATCTCGGCGATAGCGTGTATATCGGGGCTTCTCAGTATGAGATTTTATCCTTTGACGAAAACCGTGTAATGCTCTATGACTTTGATATGCCCCTTTTCAACAAAGAGCTTCCAAGGGAAGAATTTGACCGAAAAGTGCGTGAAAATCCAATGAACAACCACTTGAAGGTCAGTGTATTACCGGCAGAAGAAAAAGCCGTTACAGGCGAAAATGAAGCTCAAAACGATACCAAAACCGTACAGGATTTCAGTCCGAAAACCGGTTATGACGACGCCTTCTATATCGACCGGGACAAAGAAAGTGTAACTTGGATGTACTATAACCCCGACAGCAATGCCGGAGGTCAGTATGTTACAAATACGCTTTCTTTTGACGAGATACAGCAAGCCGCACGGGAGTATGACTCGGCTGAGGATTTCTTTGATTACCTCGGCAGCATTGCAAATCAGGAGCTTGCCGATGTTGGTACGGAATGGTTTGATGATGCAGAGCGAGAATTTCACAGGACACCGGATTTGACCGACTGTACCTCTGCCACAATGGAAGCTCTCATTGAAAATGTTGAAAGAGCCGATATGGTGGCAACGAATATCGGAAATGTACCGATTGAGGATTACAGAGAAATAGTTGCAACTCAAAACGGTTTTGACAGCTATGAGGAAATGTATAACGAGGGTGTCCGTATCGGAGGCGGTTATGACAAAGAGCCAGAACCGATTGTTCCCGCTTGGGAGCAAAAGAAAAAGTCAAAGGTAAAGAGCTTTGACCTTCACCCGGATATTCCGATGGCAGAGCGACACAACTTTGACCTTGCCAATAATCAGGTTGAGGAAGTGAACAAGAAAGAGCGTTTTCACAGAAACTATGCAGCAATTAAGGTCTTGAAGGATTGTCAAAACGAAAACCGTTTTGCAACACCTGACGAGCAGAAAATTTTGTCGAGATATGTCGGCTGGGGTGGTATTCCCGAAGCCTTTGACGAACGAGCCGGAGCTTGGCATACCGAATATGCAATGCTGAAAAATATCCTGACACCGGAGGAATATGCGTCGGCAAGAGAAAGCACCTTGACTGCATTTTACACTCCGCCTGAAGTATCAACCGCCATTTACAAGGTATTGGAACAGATGGGATTTCAGGAGGGCAACCTGCTTGAGCCGTCCTGCGGTATCGGTAACTTCATCGGTATGCTGCCTAAGTCAATGGAAAACGCAAAGGTTTACGGCGTTGAACTTGATACCGTTTCAGCCGGTATCGCTCAGCAGCTTTATCAGAAATCTTCTATTGCGGCACAGGGCTTTGAGGAAGTAAATGTTCCCGACAGCTTCTTTGACGGTGTTATCGGCAACGTGCCTTTTGGAGATTTCAAGGTATCCGACAAACGATACGACAAGTACAACTTTCTCATTCACGATTATTTCTTTGCGAAATCGCTTGATAAGTTACGCCCCGGCGGTGTGATGGCTCTTGTGACAAGCAAAGGAACTATGGACAAGGAAAACTCCAATGTGCGTAAATATATCGCACAGAGGGCGGAGCTTCTCGGAGCAATCAGACTTCCGAACGACACCTTCAAAGGTAATGCCGGGACAGAGGTCGTATCCGATATTCTGTTTCTGCAAAAGCGAGACAGACTCATAGATATTGAGCCGGATTGGGTTCATCTTGACACCGACGAAAACGGTATAAGAATGAACTCATATTTTGTTCAGCACCCGGAAATGATACTCGGCGAAATGAAAATGGTAAGCGGTCGCTTCGGACCGGAAGCAACCTGTGAGCCGTTTGATAATGCCGACCTTTCGGAGCTTTTGAACGAAGCAGTCTCAAACATTCACGGAGAAATCTCTGAATACGAGGTTGCGGACGAGCTGGAGGAAGAAGATAATACCATCCCGGCAGACCCTATGGTAAGAAACTTCTCTTACACGGTTTTGGACGATAAAATCTATTTCCGTGAGAACTCCCGTATGTCCCCGGTGGAGGTATCTGCAACCGCTGAGAACCGCATTAAGGGTATGATTGGGATAAGAGATTGCGTTCGCAACCTGATTGAACTGCAAACCGAGGATTACCCCGACAGCGAAATCAAACAGGCACAGGAAAAGCTGAACACTCTGTATGACAGCTTTACAAAGAAGTACGGACTGATTAACAGCCGTGCCAATACTTCCGCCTTTTCCGATGACAGCTCCTATGCTCTGCTCTCTGCTCTTGAGGTCTTGGACGAAGATGGCGAACTGGAACGCAAGGCGGATATGTTCTTCAAGAGAACGATTAAACCGCACAAGCCTGTAAGGGAGGTTGACACCGCAGACGAAGCTCTCGCTGTCTCTATGGGTGAAAAAGCAGCCATTGATATGGAATATATGATGGAGCTTTCCGGCAAAAGCGAGGAGGAATTATTCGCTGACCTAAAGGGTGTAATCTTTTTAAATCCTCTTTATGAGTACGGTAATTCTTATGAGCCGAAGTATCTGATGGCGGACGAATATCTGTCGGGCAATGTCCGTGAGAAGCTGGCGACAGCCAAAAGGTCTGCGGCATTGTATCCCGAAGATTACACCGTCAAT
>ENA-OPBO01001626-OPBO01001626.1-human-gut-metagenome-genome-assembly--contig:-NODE-1626-length-15274-cov-3.269532_pt1 | contig 15274 bp, 14 predicted proteins | sample MGYA00241071_ERZ501458 | MGnify/ENA primary metagenome ERZ501458 (study PRJEB25962, sample SAMEA2042509) | human gut metagenome | biome: human gut; feature: human-associated habitat; material: faeces...
TGACGCAGAAAAAAAGATCAAGATGGCTACCTATGCCAGCCGGTGCATCGAAAACGAAATTTTGATGTTTCTGCGCAAGACCTCCAAGCTTCGTCTGGAGGTCAGTCTGGACGAACCTCTCAAAACCGACTGGGACGGCAACGAGCTGCTGCTCAGCGACGTGCTGGGGACCCGGCCGGATACGGTGTCGATCAACCTGGACCAGGAGATCGAGCGCGAGATCCTGCGCGACGCGCTGGAGCACCTGGGGGCGCGGGAAAAGCGCATCATCATGCTGCGCTTTGGCCTGGGCGGCCAGCGCGAACGCACCCAGAAGGAGGTGGCCGATCTGCTGGGCATTTCCCAGAGCTACATCTCCCGGCTGGAAAAGCGCATTCTAAACCGGCTGCATACCGAGCTCAAGCGCATCGGATGAGGGGCGGACCGTGCACAAAAGTCCAAAATGTGGTATACTAAGCCTGCCGGTCAACCGGCCAAATCACCAGCTTAGGAGCGCGCCATGAGCAAACGCATCGTACTGACGGGGGGCGGCACCGCCGGGCACGTAACCCCGCATCTGAGCCTGATTCCGCATCTGCGCGAGGCGGGCTACGAAATCCACTATATCGGCACGGAGCACGGCATCGAGCGCCAGATGATGGCCAGGTTCCCCGACATCACCTATCACGCCGTCAAAAGCGGCAAGCTTCGCCGCTATTTCAGCGTGCAGAACTTCACCGATCCCTTCCGGGTGATCTGGGGGGCGTTTCAGAGCATTGCGCTCATGCGCCGCCTGAAGCCTGATGTGTGCTTCTCCAAGGGCGGCTTTGTGAGCGTGCCGGTGGTGTTTGGTGCGTGGCTGTGCCGCGTGCCCGCCGTATGCCATGAAAGCGACCTCTCTCCCGGCCTGGCGAATCGCATCTGCGCGCGATTTGCCACCAAGGTGGCGGCGACCTTCCCCGAATGTGCCCGCGCGCTGGGCAAAAAAGGCGTGCTGACGGGCACCCCGCTCCGGCCGGAGCTGTTCCGCGGCAGCCGCGCGGCGGGGCTGGCGCTGGCCGGGTTCGACGGGCAGAAGCCCGTGCTGCTCATGACGGGCGGCAGCCTGGGCGCGCAGAGCGTCAACCGCTGCCTGCGCGAAGCCCTGCCCGAGCTGCTCACCCGCTTTGACGTACTTCACCTGTGCGGCAAGGGCAACCTGGACGAAAGCCTCATGGGCATGAAAGGCTACTGCCAGAAGGAGTTTCTTTCCGATGAGATGCCCGACGCGCTGGCCGTGGCCGACGTGGTTTTGAGCCGTGCGGGCAGCAATACCCTCAGCGAGCTGCTGGCCCTGCACAAGCCCATGCTGCTGGTACCCTATCCGCTGGGAGCAAGCCGGGGCGACCAGATCGAAAACGCCAAAAGCTATGCCCGGCAGGGGCTGGCGCGCGTGTTGATGCAGGAGGACATGACCGCCCGCACGCTGACGGACGCGCTGTTCAAGCTTCTGGACGAGCGCGCGGAACTGCTTGCGGCGCTGGAAGCATACCCGGTCAAGGACGGCACGCAGGCCGTGCTTGAGCTGATTGAGGATGCGCGGAAAACGCATTCAAGAAGCCATTAATGCCATTGCAGAGGAAGAAAGAAATGCAAAAGCAACATTTGGCAGGAATATTTCTTTTTCTGATTCTAATTCTCTTTTCCGCAGCGGCAACAGCTGATGAAACGCTTTTCTTTTGTGTAACGTCAGAAACATCAGATAGGGTCCATTTGCGCTCCGGCCCTTCATCCGAGACTGAATCCTTGGGATTGTACTTTGTAGGTACCCCAGTAATACTGTATCCACAAACGAATAAAGAGTGGTTGCAGGTAAGCATTGGCGCAGAAACTGGGTACATGTATTGCGATAATCTCACTCCTGTAAAAAACGCATATGACATGCCCGTTCAATGGAAACAAGCTTCTGTGCAACCTTCCAAATTGGATGGATGGATCAATTTGCGCGCTTATCCTTCCAAGGAAGCACCTGTTCTGGAAAAGAAACAAAAAGACGAATCGCTGCTCGTTTTAGGGGAAACCAAAAGCCACTGGTGCTATGTGCGTGATGGGGACGTCTATGGTTATATCATGTCTGCCTATCTAGACATAGGTGATACTCCACTGAATAGCAGAATATATTGTTCCAATATACCCCAGCCGGTCAACTTCTGCGGAGACTGGCTTTTTGCGAGTGGGGTAGGCGCCTGGTCAACGCAAATACATGTGTTTCCTGATGGCAGCTTTCTAGGATATTATCATGATTGGGATGCTTCGTGGGAAGGTGACGATTCCGGCTTGCTTAGCGCGCTATATGAAAGCCTTTTTAGTGGACGTTTCTCCGTTGCACAAAAAGTTTCGGATTGGGAATATCAAGTAAAAGTCGAATATATTCAGGATCTCAGCTGCATGGAAATGTATAGATTTGGCGATGAGATGCACATCCCTGTAACTCCATATGGGGTAACACAAAATGCGCATGTATCCATTTACCTTCCTGGGGCTCCTGAGGAGCTCCTTCCAAAAAGTTATTGTGAGCAGATGGAAAACTATCTTGCCACTATAAATGAACAAATGGGCTTATATTGCTTTGAACATGATGCCGCATGGATATAATTCCCTATCTCTAAAAAAGGAGGTGCCTCTTTATGGAGACACCTCCTTATCATGTTTCTGCCTGCTGTTGCCTTGCAGACAATGGGCACTCAGCCCTTGACGGCACCGGCCATCACGCCGCTGACAATGTACTTCTGGCAGGTGAGGTAGAAGATGATGATGGGCAGAATGCTGATCATAATCAGCGCCATCACCGCACCCAGGTCCACATGGCCGTAGCTGCCCTGCAGATACTGGATGTGGATGGGGATGGTCTTGTACTTGGTGCGGTCCAGCACCAGGTAGGGCAGGAGGTAGTCGTTCCACACCCACATGATCTCCAGCACGCCCACGGAAATGAAGATGGGCTTGAGCATGGGGAACACCACCGAGAAGAACGTGCGCAGAGGTCCGCAGCCGTCGATGGCGGCGGCCTCTTCGATGGCCAGCGGCATGCCCTTGACAAAGCCTGTGAACATGAATACCGCCAGTCCCGCGCCAAATCCCAGATAGATCACCGGGATGGTCCAGGGGGTATCCAGGTCCAGCACGTTGGCCGTCTTGGCCAGCGTGAACATGACCATCTGAAAGGGCACGATCATGGAGAACACGCACAGGTAGTACACCACGCGGGAGAACACGTCATCCACACGGGAAATATACCACGCGGCCATCGACGTGCAGATCAGAATCAGCGCGGCCGACAGAATGGTGATGACAAAGCTGTAGGCGACGGAGTTAATGAAGGGATATTCGCCTACGGTCATGCCGTTCTGGTAGTTGGCCCAGCCTACGAAGCTCTCCGCGTTGGGCAGGGCGAAGGTGCTGGTGTTGATGGAGGCGTTGCTCTTGAAGGAGTTGAAGAGCACCACCACAATGGGCATCATGTACGCGATGCTGATAAGCACAAACAGCACGGTCAGGATGTTTTTGCCGATGCGTTCACGCCGCATTACTGCTGCACCTCCCTGCTATGGGTGGCGCGCAGCTGGATGAGCGCGATGGCCGCCACCAGGATGAAGAACAGCACGGCCTTGGCCTGGCCCATGCCGCGGGAGTTGGAGTTGAGGTAGAAGGTATTGTAGATGTTGAGCGCCAGCATCTCGGTGGAGCGGATAATGGTGCCGTCCGGCTGGAAAGTGAAGGGCTGGCCGCCGGTAAGCACCAGGTTCTGGTCAAAAAGCTTGAACCCGTTGGTCAGCGTGAGGAACGTGCAGATGGTGATGGAAGGCATCACCGTGGGAATGGTGATGTTCCACAGGATATGCCATCCATTGGCCCCGTCGATCTTGGCCGCCTCAATCATGTCGTCGGACACGGATTGCAGGCCAGCGATGTAGATAATCATCATATAGCCGATCTGCTGCCAGCACAGCATGATGATCAGGCCCCAGTAGCCGTAGGTGGCATTGAGGACGATGGAGGTGTTGTACCGGGACAGAAAGCCGTCGAAGATCATCGACCAGATATAGCCCAGCACGATGCCGCCGATCAGGTTGGGTAGGAAAAACACGCCGCGAAACAGGTTGGAGCCGCGGATGCCGCGCGTGAGGGCATAGGCCACGGCAAAGGCCAGAATGTTGATGATGATCAGCGACGTGACCGCCACCAGCGCCGTATAGCCGAAGGCATGCATGAAGCTGGCGTCCTTCAAGGCGCGCGCATAGTTGTCCAGGCCCACCCACTTGGCGTTGCTGGTGGTGGTGAACTTGCAGAAAGACAGATAGATTCCGTGAATGAATGGATACAGAAAGCCGATGCAGAATGCCACGAACGTGGGCAGAAGGAAGATGGCGAAGCACCGCTGAATCGGACGGCGGATGAGCCGCGAATTCACCGCCGCGTTGCTTCGTTGCTTTTTTTGTTTCATAGCCGCTCCTCCGCTGGTGAAATGAAACCGGGGAAGCGGGGCTCATCCCGCTCCCCCGGAGCTGGCAGCGGCGCTGCCGGAGATCAGGTTGGGATTACTGGTTGGCGTACTGGGTAGCCCAGCCCTGCACGAACGCGGTAACCACGTCGTCCCAGGAGCCGCCGCCGACGGTGTACTGGGTGAGAGCCGCAACGACGGCCGCACGCCAGGTGTCAACGTTCGGGGTGTAGTTGAAGGCCCAGGTCACGGTGTACTTGCCCTCGGCTATGTACTCGTTGGCGTCGTTGAAGAACACGTTGTCGGAAGCCTTGGCGGCCTTGAAGGGGATGGGGCCGAACTGCTCCGCCATCATGGTGGTGCCCTCGTCGGAGGTCACAACCCAGTACAGGAAGTCCAGGGTGGCCTTCTGATCGGCCTCGGAGGCCTGGCTGTTGACGGCCCAGCAGTTTTCGGTGCCGCAGGCCAGACCGGCGTCTTCCTCGCCCTCAACGCCGATGTATATCGGGATCATGACCAGATCGGCGGGGTCCATGCCGAACTTTTCACCCGTCAGGTTGGCATATTCCCAGGTGCCGTTCTGGTAGAACACCGCCTTGCCCTCGCCGAACTCGATGAACTTGCTCATCTGCTTTTTAAAGCACTCGCAGTTGTGCTGGATGGTCTCCGGCGTCATCATGGAGCGCATGTCCGTCCGCCCGGAGGGGTCGCCAATATAACCGGTGCCGCCGCCGATCAGGGCGATGGGACGGTTGCCTGCCATCTGCAGCCGCTTCATCAGGCACAGCGCCATGAAGTGGCCCACATGGAGAGAGTCGGCAGTGGGGTCAAAGCCAATATAGAAAACGGCCTTGCCGTTGTTGACCAGGTCCCGGATCTCCTCTTCGTCGGTCACCTGTGCAATGAGCCCGCGGGCCTTGAGTTCTTCGTAAATCTGCATGATGAATGATCTCCTGTTCTTTTTTAGATTCCGCCGGACGGAACAAAAACGCCCTCGTCCCGGCCGGGACAGAGGGCGAACAGATTCGCGGTACCACCTCTGGTTCACCGCCCCCTCACGGAGACGGCCTCACGTCGTGCCATCACACGACAGCGCGGTAACGGGCGCTCCCGGAGCACGCCTACTGGGCAAAAGCCGTTGGGGTGCCAGCTCCAAGGTGTATTCGCCGCCGTCCGCTCTCCCCTTTTCACCGTCCAGGGGCTCTCTATGCAGCATCGTAGCGGATACTTCTCCTCTTCCTCGCTGTATACGTGGCTGATTATATCCGCTCCGCAGCCAAATGTCAAGGCCAGGTGTGGAATTCTGCACGCCGCTGGCACCAGCCGCCGCAAGAAGGCCTTCCGGCGGCAATTTCCGGTCCGGATGATGGCCCCGCAGCCGATAGCGCCGGACCTGTTCCATTCCAACGTCCATCTCTATTTTCTCAGCCCCGGAACAGTGCCGCGCACAGTCCCCGTCCCAGCGCCACCCCCAGCACGCAGAGTCCCAGGCTCAGCACCATGTAAAGACACCCAGCGGGAACACGGCCGGACTCCAGCAGTGTCAGTGTCTCCAGAGAAAAGGTAGAGAAGGTGGTGAAGCCGCCGCACACACCGGTCTTCCAAAACAGCGTCTGGTTCGGAGTGAGCCGGCCCTCGTCGGCCATTCCCACGATCACGCCGATCAGCAGCGCTCCCAGAAAGTTGGTCATCAGGGTCAAAACCGGGAAATCCATCCGGACCGGCAGCAGACTGATCCCATACCGGACAGCCGCGCCGCAGGCCCCGCCCAGGGCCACCCACAATACGCCCATGCTGTTCCCTCCGCGTTACAGATTTTTTCGGTATGACTCGGCCTCGTCCAGCAGCTCCCCGGCACTTTCCAGCAGTGCCGGTGTCACCTTGGTGCCGCCGGTCAGCCGGGCCAGCTCCGCCTTGCGGGCCTCCCGGTCCAACAAGATCACATGTGTAAAGGTTCTTCCCTTGCTCTCGCCCTTCTCCACGGAGAAATGGGTATCCGCCATAGCGGCCAGCTGGGGCAGATGGGTTACGCACAGCACCTGCTTACGGCGGCTGACCTGAGCCAGCTTTTCCGCCACCTTCTGGGCGGCACGGCCGGACACGCCAGTGTCCACTTCGTCGAACACCAACGTCCCAACGGCTTCCTGCTCCGCCAGCACATTCTTGAGGGCCAGCATGATACGGGCCAGCTCGCCGCCGGAGGCGATCCGGGCAATGGGCCTCAGATCCTCCCCCACGTTGGCGGACATCAGGAAGCGAATGGTGTCACAGCCGTCGGGAGACGGCTCCTTCTCCGCAAAATCAATGGCAAAGCGGACCCGGTTCATATCCAGATCCCGCAGTTCCTGCTGAATCCGCTGTTCCAAAACAGCTCCGGCGGCACGGCGGGCCTGTGTCAGCTCCGCCCCGGCAGCACGGACCTTCTTCTCCGCTGCCTGGAGCTGCTGCTCCAGACGGGACAGGGTATCGTCCGCGGTTTCAATAGCGTCCAGCTCCTCCCGGCACTTTTCCAGGTAATTCAGCATGTCCTCCACGGTGGCGCCGTATTTCTTCTTCAGCCGGTACAGCAGGTCCGACCGGCTCTCCACTGCGTCCAGTTCCGCTGGAGAGAAGTCAAATTCTGCCCGCTTATCCCGGATCGTCTCGGCAAGGTCATAGGCTTCACACCGCAGATTTTCCAATCGTTTATAGAGTTCCATCAGGTCATCGCCCAGGGTGCGGATGCTGTAGAGGGACGTCTCCGCCGCCCGCAGAGCCTCAACGGCTCCGCCGCCTTCGTCCCCGCCGTTGAGGCAGTAGTCCGCCCCAGAGAGAGCACCCAGATACTTCTCGCCGTTGCGCAACAGATTCCGGCGGGCCGTCAGCTCCTCTTCCTCGCCAGGCTGAAGGTTGGCCCGCTCTAGCTCGTCGATCTGAAAGCGGAGGCTGTCCATCCGGCGGGCCTTCTCCGCCTCGTCCATCTGGAGGGCCCGAATCTGCCCCCGCAGATCCGCCATCACGCCATAGGCCTGCTGATAGGCTGTCAGCACTCCTTCCGTCCGGCCGAAGCGGTCCAGATAGGCACCGTGCTGTTCCTCATCCAAAAGCTGGGCCCCATCATGCTGACCGTGGATGTTCAGCAGTTCGCTGCCCACCCGGCGCAGCTGCGCCACGGTGATAGGGCGGCCGTTGGCCCGGCAGACGTTTTTTCCATCGGAACCGATTTCCCGCTGCAGCAGCAATTCCCCGTTCTCATCCGGCGCCACACCGGCCTCCGCCAGTCCGGGCAGATCGGCAGGCACACCGGAAAACTCCGCGCTGACGAAGGCATGGGACGCACCGGTGCGTATCAGCTCCCGGGAGGTCCGCCCGCCCAGCACTGCGCCCATGGCGTCGATCACGATGGACTTTCCGGCGCCGGTCTCACCGGTGAGGGCATTGAACCCCGGCCGGAAGGCGATGTCTGCCGCTTCAATGACGGCAATATTTTCGATATGCAGCAATTCCAGCATCACATACCCCTTTACACGTCCAGGTTCCCGGTGGTTACTTCCGCTCCGGTCAGGCGACGCCTGCTTTCACACCGGAGCCGTAGCGTGGGAACCCTTACAGCATCTCCTTGATCTCCTCGCAGAAGGCGGCGGCGGATTCCGTATCCCGCATCAGCAAAAAGGCCGTATCGTCTCCGGCCAGGGATCCCACCATGTAGGTGATATCCATGTTGTCCAGAGCGGAGCAGGCCGCACTGGCCAGGCCCGGCATGGTCTTGATGACCACGATGTTCTGGGCACTGTCGATGCTGGTAATACTCTCCCGGAAAATGGTCCGCAGCTTCTCCGCAAAGTTCAGCTTTGTTCGGTTTCCGGAGACAGCATATTTGTATACGCCGTGGCCCACCGGTTCCTTGATGAGGTGCATCTGCTTGATGTCCCGGGAAATCGTGGCCTGGGTGGAGGTGATCCCCCGCTCCTGGAGTCGAGAGAGCAGCTGCTCCTGGGTTTCGATATTTTCCTGGGAAATGATCTCCAGGATCATACTCTGTCGGTCATTTTTCATCGTCAAATCCTCCCGGCAGCATTTTTTTCGCAAAGATCTCGCAAAAGCTCTTCTCCGTCAGACGGACCAGTTTGGTGGTGTACTTGCTGCGGCGCACCAGCACCTGATCGTCCGCCCGCAGCGGAAACGCCCGGCTTTCATCCACGAAGAGATAGACCGGCTTGCGCCCGTTGCGTTCCAGCTGAATGGTCAGCGTATGCTCCGGAGAGAGCACGTAAGAGGAAAAGCGCATATTGTGGGTGCAGATGGGACAGACCACCATAGTCTGGGCCACCGGCTCCACCACCGGCCCGCCTGCGGACAGGGAATATGCCGTAGAGCCGGTGGGCGTGGCCACGATCACGCCGTCTCCCGCAATATCCGCCAGATGGCGTCCGTCGGAGGAGATCTTCAGATGGATCACATGAGAGATGGGACCCTCCCGGATCACAGCGTCGTTGAGGCCCAGGTTCGTATAGATCTGCCGGCCGTCCCGCAGCACGGACACGTCCAGCATCATCCGGTGCTCCGTCTCAAAGTTCCACTCCTTCAGCCGGCGCAGCTTGTCCAACTCTCCGGCCTCCAGCTCTGCGATGAAGCCAAGCCCTCCCATATTGATTCCAAGAACAGGAATTTTATTGAGGGCCACCAGCTTTGCAAGATGTAAAATCGTGCCGTCTCCCCCGAAGGTGATGAGCAGGTCCGCACTCCGCAGTTCAGGGTGAAGAGGCCGCACATCCACGTCGGCAAAGGCGCCATCTTTCTGATCTTTGAAAGGAGAGCATACCACTGTGCGGAATCCCATCTCCCGCAGCAGCTTGTCCACCCGTTTTGTGGCGTTCATGCCCCGGTCCCGGCTGGGGTTTGGACAGAGGATGATTTTCTTGGGATTCATAGGCTGCTCCCCTCTCCATGCTCTTTCAGCGTCTCATGGGACTCCGCCACCAAGGCGTCCAGGTCGAAGCTCCGCTCCTGCCACTCACCTTTTTCCAGATACCCTAAATACTCGATATTTCCCTCCGGCCCGCGGATTGGAGAATACGTCAGGCCAAGGACTGTAAAGCCAGATTCCTTCGCATGATCCAAGAAGTGCTCCAGCACCTCCCGGTGGACGGCAGGGTCCCGGACCACGCCCTTTTTCCCTACCTTTTCCCGGCCGGCCTCGAACTGAGGCTTCACGAGGCAGGCAACATGGCCCGCGTCCCGCAGCAGCCCATGCACAGCAGGCAGAATCAGCTTCAGCGAGATAAAGCTCACGTCGATGGAGGCAAAATCCAGCTCCTCCGGCACCTGCTCGTGGGTCAGATAGCGGGCGTTGGTCCGCTCCAGGCACACCACCCGGGGGTCCGAGCGGAGTTTCCAGGCAAGCTGCCCGTAGCCCACATCCACGGCGTAGACCTTCTGCGCACCGTTTTGCAGCATGCAGTCGGTAAATCCGCCGGTGGAGGCGCCGATATCCCCGCAGACAGCACCGTGCAGGTCAATGGGGAACGTGGCCATGGCCTTTTCGAGTTTCAGGCCGCCCCGGCTGACATAGGGCAGCACGCGGCCCCGAATCTCAATGGATGCGGTATTGGGGACCGCCGTACCGGGCTTGTCCACCCGCTGGCCGTCTACAAATACCAGACCGCTCATAATGGTGGCCTGAGCCTTCTGCCGGCTCTCCTGCAGTCCCTGTTCCACCAGCAATACATCCAGGCGTGTTTTATTGCTCATGTTCTCTTGCCTCCAGCACGGCCGTCACAATGCCCTGGGCATCCAGTCCAAAGCTGTGCTCCAGCTCTGGCACTGACCCCTCCGGCGCATAGGTCTTGCCGAGATTTTTCAAAATCAGTTTTCGGGGGGCTTTCCCCTGTTCCGCCAGAATCGCCGCTACCCGCTGGCCCACACAGCCTGCGCCGAAGGAGTCCTCCGCTACCAGCAGCGTGTCCGCCGCCGCAAGTTCTGGCCCGATGGTCTCATAATCCAAGGGGGAGATGCGGTTGAGTTTTACAACGCCCGCATGGATTCCCTGCTTTTCCAGTGTTTCCGCCGCCGCAAGCAGGTGGTTGATCATCACGCCGTATCCCAGCAGCGTCAGGTCGCTCCCCGACCGCAGCCGGACCACAGTCTGAGACGACGTATCCCCCCGGTATGCCCCTTCCCCGCCCCGGGGATAGCGAATGGCCACCGGTCCTTCGATCTCAAAAAGGGCCTGACGGAGCATGTGCCGCAGTTCCTGGAAACTGGAGGGACAAAGTACGGTAAAGCCCGGGATCTCTGAGAGGAACAGCGCGTCAAAGCAGCCGTGATGGGTCTCGCCGTCGGCGCCCACCAGCCCGGCCCGGTCCACCCCCAGCACCACATGGAGCTGCTGGAGGGAGATGTCATGAATCAGCTCATCATAGCCCCGCTGCAAAAAAGTGGAGTAGACGGCAAACACCGGCAGCATTCCGCCCTTTGCAAGGCCCGCCGACATGGCCACGCCGTGCCCCTCTGCAATGGCCACATCAAAAAAACGGTCCGGAAACTCCCGGGCGAACCCGGCAAGGCCCGTGCCGTCAGCCATGGCTGCGGTAACGGCGCACACCCGTCCGTTCTCTGCGGCGCAGGCAGCAAGCGTCTTGCCGAACACGCTGGAAAAACTCTCCCCGCCGGGCTTTTTCAAAATGCCCGTCTGGGGATCAAAGGGGGCAACACCGTGGAATTTTCCAGGGTCTTTTTCCGCAAAGGGATAGCCCTTGCCCTTGACGGTGTTTACATGGACCACCACCGGACAGCGCAGTTCCTTGGCCCACTGCAGCACATTGCAAAGCCGGTCCAGATCGTGGCCGTCGATAGGGCCGAGATAGGTAAAGCCCATGTCCTCAAACAGCGTACTTCCGGGCCACAATGTCTGCTTGAGGGTGGACTTGAGTTTGTGACTGAAGCGGTAGACCGGATTTTTCATGGGATTGCGCCCAAACAGGCTGCGGTACCACTTTTTAAAATGATAGTACGCGGGTTTGCTGCGCAGGTGGGTCAGGTGGGTGGGAAGGGCCCCCACGTTGGGATTAATGGACATGCCGTTGTCATTGAGGATCACGATCAGCGGTTCTCCGGAGGCCCCGGCGTCGTTAAGCCCCTCGTAGGCAAGGCCGCCGGTGAGAGCGCCGTCTCCGATGAGGGCCAGAACACTGTGATCCTCATGGGCCAGCGTCCGGGCCCGGGCCATGCCCAGCGCCACGGACACAGAATTGGAGGCATGTCCGGCAATGAAGGCGTCATGCTGACTCTCCCGGGGCTTGGGGAACCCGGAGAGACCGCCGAACTGCCGCAGGGTAGAAAATAACTCCTGCCGCCCTGTGAGGGCCTTGTGGACGTAGCACTGGTGGCCCACGTCAAAGACAAGGCGGTCGGAGGCGGTGTCAAATACCCGGTGGATTGCCACTGTCAGTTCCACCGCTCCCAGATTGGAGGCCAGATGACCGCCGGTCTCAGAGACATGCTGAATCAAGAATTCCCGCAGTTCACTGCACAGAACCGGCAGCTGGGACCGGTCCAGGGCTTTGACGTCCGCAGGGGAATGAATGGTTTCCAAAATCATACGCGCATACTCCTCTCAGCGGTGGAACAGGTGCAGAAAACGCCCCGCCCAATAGACCACCTGGGTGCTGCTCTGGATAGCAAAGGTCTTGCCCAGCGCCTTCCCGCCGATGGTAAGTCCGGAGATCAGCGCCGTAATCGCCACGGAAATCAGCACGGAGCGCACATTCAGCGCTGTCTGGAGCCGGGTCACGATCACGGCTGCCGTACTGCCGCTGACGATGCCGCAGATATCTCCCACCACGTCGTTGCAGACACTGGACACCCGGCTGGCACTGCGCAGCAGCATCAGCGCCTCCTTGGCCCCCTTTTCCCGGTGGGCCGCCATGGAGTGAAAGGGCCTGGCGTCCGCGGCGGTGACTGCCACGCCGATGATATCAAACACGATGCCCAGGGCAATAAACGCCACCACGATCACCACGGCCACTATCAGTCCCGCACCGGAAAGCATACTCCCCGACACCAAACTCAGCGTTCCCGAAAGGGCAATGGCCAGGAAAAATACCTGCAAGGGCCAGCGGAATCGGGAGGGCTCCTCCTTCTTTCCACCGCGGCCCGTCTGTTCTTTCTTCAAAATAAACTCCCTCCAAAGAAGGTCCTTCTCAAAAGAATGGACTTCCCCAAAAGCACCGGCATCCGGTACGCTTGGGGAAGCTGCTAAGCTGGCGGCGGCAGAAAAGGTAAATCTTACGGCTTAGGTACGGGTTGGATTTCCCCGCGGTATACCTCCCGTTGCCGATGGAGGCGGTTCCCCTTTCAACACCGCGGCACAGCGTCGCCGTCTGCACGACCCGACTGCCACTTAGTCCGCACTGCAATCCCTTTTCTGCCCATGGAACAGACAGTCTAGGTGTTTTCCACCCCAGTCCGTCCATTTCTTTAGCCTCTTTTGCAGATCTGGTTTCAAAGAGCAGGGGGCCGCCGCTTGCTCCGGCCGGAGTCTCAGCGGCCTGACCTCTCATCCACCACACCCACGCAAGGCAGGCTACGTCTGCACACAGCGTTACGCCCCAAACCGGAGCGATGCACCGCATTGCAGGTTCACAATCTGTTTCGTACACAGGCCGGAATACCACACGGGAGTACGTCTGTGCACAAGAACAGGTCTCCACGGAAACAGGGTCGGGTTGATCATGCCATTGTTCATCGCCCTGAGTCCGCAAGCGCGGCTTGGCCGCACTTCCCCCCAGCACCCACCCAAAACTGGGCGTATCAAGCAGGCACCAGAGGTTTCATCGATGTGCCCTTCAGAGGATTTTTAGGCCCTCCCTAGGAAACGGCGGATCTGACTAGAATACTGCGCCGCCGCTTAGCGTGATACAGTATAGCACGGACGCCATAATTATACAACATATTCCGTATATACAAATGATGAATTTTTTATGTATTTTTCTTCCATTCACGCATGAAAAAGCGCCGGGAATCCCTCCCGGCGCCCTCACTTTTGTGTTTGAATTCACTGTTTCCGCTCTGCGAGAGAGCCGGCCAGCGCGCTTAAAAATCCGTCGGTATCCAGTGCCGCCACGGCGTCCTCGGCCCGCTTAGTGGCCGCCTGCACCGCCTTGTCACACCCGTCGATCCCCAGCAGGTCCACGAAGGTCACCTTACCCTCTTCCCTGTCGGAGCCGATGGGCTTTCCGAAGGTAGACTCGTCTCCCACCACATCCAGCAGATCATCCCGGATCTGGAAGGCAAGGCCCAGCTCCTCCGCATAGGCCCGGGCAGTCCGGTCCAGCCCGTCACTGCCGCCCGCTGCGGCCACGCCCATCCGGCAGGCCCCGGCGATCATGGCACCGGTCTTGAGGCGGTGGACCTCCGTCAGCTCCGCCTCCGTTTTGGGAGCGTGAAGCGTGTCCAATACCTGTCCGGCCACCATGCCGTCCGCGCCGGCGGCCTCCGCCAGAACCAGGGCGCAGGCCGCCCGCCGGTCCGGTGCCAGCCCCGGTGCCGTCAGGATCAGCCGGAACGCCTCCGGCTGCAGAGCATCCCCCGCCAGCACCGCCAGCGTCTCCCCATAGACCTTGTGATTGGTGGGCTTACCCCGGCGCAGATCGTCGTCATCCATGCAGGGCAGGTCATCGTGGATGAGGGAATAGGTATGGACCAGCTCCAAGGCACAGGCTGCCGGCAACGCATCGTGCCAGTCCATCCCAGCGAGGCGGGCAAACTCCAGCGTCAGAACCGGGCGGATACGCTTGCCTCCCGCCAGGAGGCTGTACCGCATCGCTTCATACAGATCCGCCCAATGAGGACGGGACGCGAATAATCCGTTCAAATACGCCTCCACCGCCTGTCGGTACGTCTGATAGCGGTTTTCAAACGTCTGATGGTCCATCACTGCACCTCCTGCTCTTCAAAGGGCAACTCCACCGGCGCGCCGTCAGGGCCTTTCATCAGCTTGACCACCTGCTGCTCCGCCTGGTCCAGCTGCTTGGAACAGGCGGCAATGAGCTTGGTTCCCTCTTCAAAGAGGGCCAGAGAGTCTGCCAGCTGGGCGTCTCCCTTCTCCAGCGCCGCCACGATCTCCTCCAGACGCTGAATCTGCTGCTCAAAGGTCATTTTCTTCGCACTCATGTCTGATCCTCCTTCGTATAGGAACGGTCCACCACGGCGTCAAAGCCGCCCTCGCTCAAGGTGACGGACACCCGATCACCGGGGGCAACCTCCCGTCCGCTCTTCAAAATCGTGCCGTCCTGGGACCGGGCCACGGCATAGCCCCGGCCCAGCACTTTCAGCGGGCTCATGGCGTCCAGTGCCGCCGCCAGAGCGGAGAATCGCTGCCGCCGGCGGCTGAGCAGTGCGCCGGAGAGGTCTCCCAGCCGCTGCTGGAGATGGGCCAGCTCCATCCGCTTGTCCTGCACATAGGCCAGCTGGTCCCGCATGACCCGCTTGGAGGCCAGGTTGTCCAGCCGCTGCCGGGCTGCCTCCAGCCGCCCCGTCTCGCACTGGACCATCCGGTCCCCGGCGCCCCGGAGCCACCGCAGCAGCTCCACCTGATCCGGCACGGCGATCTCCGCCGCATTGGAGGGGGTGGACGCTCTGGCATCCGCCACAAAGTCTGCAATGGTCACGTCCGGCTCGTGGCCCACAGCGGAGATGACCGGGGTCTCACAATCATAGATGGCCCGGGCCACCCGCTCGTCGTTGAATGCCCACAAATCCTCCATAGACCCGCCGCCCCGTCCGGTGATGATGACGTCGCCGATCTTCCAGCGGTCCGCATACCGGATGGCCCCG
>ENA-OPBO01001630-OPBO01001630.1-human-gut-metagenome-genome-assembly--contig:-NODE-1630-length-15224-cov-5.237062_pt1 | contig 15224 bp, 15 predicted proteins | sample MGYA00241071_ERZ501458 | MGnify/ENA primary metagenome ERZ501458 (study PRJEB25962, sample SAMEA2042509) | human gut metagenome | biome: human gut; feature: human-associated habitat; material: faeces...
CGCATCCTTGGTAAGGATGAGGTCGGCGGTTCGAATCCGCCCAGCAGCTCCAGAAAACACCTGAAATCTTCGGATTTCGGGTGTTTTTTGTTGCAGATTTGCACTTTTTCGTGTGGGTCAAAATGTGGGTCAACTGTCTGACCCACACGCGGAAACGAAACAACGGACAAAAGAGTGCCGGACAGGAGATTTACGTCTCCTGTCCGTTTTTTCTTCTGCCTTTATATGACTTGTTCCATGAAGGCTCCCATAGTTTGAGCTGCCTCGTCTTGCTTCTGCCGCGTAGCGTGGGTGTAGGTGCGAAGGGTGAATCCGGCATCGTAGTGGCCCAGCATGCTGGATACGGTTTTCACATCCACGCCGTTCTGCAGGGCCGTGGTAGCGAAGGTGTGGCGGAGATCATGGAAGCGGATGTGTGGGAGTCCAGAATCTTTCAGAATCTTCTTGTGAAGGTTCACCACGGAGTCCGGGTGGTACATCTCTCCGGTAAGCGGAGAGGGAAACATGTAGGGGTTGTCTGAGTGCTTGTGATGTTCCTGGATCAGCAGATCCACCGCTGTCTGCGGGATGGACACTAGCCGCACGGAATTTTCTGTCTTGGGACGGGTGAGCTCTAGGGAGCCGTCCGGGTTCCGGACATATTGCTTGCTGACGGAGATGGTCTTGTTCCGGACGTCCAGGTCGTCCCATCGTAAGGCCACCAGTTCTCCTTTTTGCAGGCCGCTGACCAGCTCCAGATAGAACATGGGGAGCAAGTCACGCGCTTTGGCAGCCTCCAGATAAGCATGCATATCTTCAGAGGGAAGAATTTTCATTTCAATTTTTCGAGGCTTGGGTGCGATGCAGTCTTCTGTTGGATTTCTGGGGATCAGCCGTTCTTTCACTGCACGTTCCAGGGCGGCGTGGAGCATCAGGTGGGCGCAGCGTACGGTGGTGGTGCTGAGCCCCTGGCTCTGTCCCTTTCCGCGATGTATTCTTCCACTCTCTAATAACTCTTTGTAGAGCTTTTGCAGGTGCCGGGTGGTGAGTTTTTTCAGTTTGATGTCGCCGATCCGGGGAATGGTGTAGACTTCGATGATGAGCTGGTAGCGGTTGGCGGTGGCTGTGCGGACATTGGGCTTGGCATAGAGCTCATACCAAGTCCGCAGCCAGGTAGCTACGGTGTACTCGTCCGCCGCTCTGCTGACGTCCAGTCCCTGGCATTCTGCTATAGCGGCTTTCAGCTTTTCTTTGACCTCGGCCTGTGTCTTGCCCAGCACATTCTTGTTGATGCGCTTGCCGGTCTTGGGATCATACCCGGCGGTGTACCGGCCCTCCCAGCGGCCGTCCTTTCGCTTACGGATGTTTCCCTCGCCGTTGGCACGTTTCTTTGCCATCACTCGCCCCTCCTTTGTCTGGAGGCCTCGCAGGCTCGTTGCTCTTCCTCGTCGTCGAAGGAGTAGGAGGGAGCCAGCTCTGCCGCGATTCCCAGAGCCAGTTTAAATCCAGAGAGAAAACTTTCCAGAGAGATCTCTTCTTGCAGCTCGTTATTTAGATCCGCCAGCTTCAGCAGCTGTTCTTGTCCTCGCCGGTCCAGCACTTGATGGAGGTCCCGTTCAACTTCCACGATTTGCTTTCTTGCCTCCTGGCACTCCGGCTCTCTGCAGAACCGTTGGTGCAGGGCCATCATGTAGTCCTTCATCATGTATCGCCTCCTATTCAGCGACACACAATACCCTAAATCGCAGTGAATAGCTAGGGCGAAAGGACAGAGTTAGCAGAAAGTTAAGAACCTTTCGAGAGACTTTTTCTCCGGCCTTTTCTTTGATATAGCGATGCAAGGTTCGCCCCTAAAGTAGACATCACTCCATGACCTCGCTGGAAATCCGGTGAATTTCCAGAGTGACGCCTACTTTTTTCTTGTGGGACTAAGGACAGCGGGATTATGACGCCACATTTTCCGTTTCCCTCTGATTTTGATGTCACTTTCGAGAAAACCGGAACCTCTTGAAACTGCCCGCACTGCGGGCAGATGTGTCTGCCGAAAATGGGGTTGATGACGTCACTCCTTTATCCTGCTTTTTCTTTCGTCCTCCGCAGAGTCTCAAAACTGCTGCCTTTCCGCTCTGAAGGGTCCGGTAGAGCTGTGCTCCCCCGCTGCTCCTGCGGTGGGCACACAGGCCCGTACACTGTCCGCTACATCCTCGGCGTCCACGGTGCCGCTTCCTCCGCCAAAACCTTACACAGCCCCGCACAGGCGGCAACGATTGGCGTCAACGGGACCGCAGGAAGAATCCTATATCCTTTACTGCGGCGCAAATTTTGAGCTAAGTTCAGGGCCGCAAGAGACTCGTACCACCTAGACCAGAGCGGCGGATGCCGACAGTCTTTGACATAGGGTTTGAGTTGATAATTTATTTCAAATATGGTACGCTACAGGCAGGAAAGGATGGTGCTGTCCGATGATGTATCCCTTCTTGCAGATCGACGGAGATACGGAGATCGTTCACTCCGAGATGCAGCCCGACGGTGAGGTCAAGGTGTATATTGAAAAGCCGGATGCAAAAGACGGCTTTCACCACGCCACCTGCTTTCTGCCGGGATACCGGTGGGAGGATATCAGCGGCTTTTCCGATGAGGAGATTGCGCGGTTTCAGGAAGTGCTGGAATCCACGGCGCACCTGATCATTGAGTTTTCCCAGCAGGGGGGCTTTGAGCATGCCTCAGGTCTTTAAGATTGGACCCTATTGGGTCTACTTCTGGGCAAATGAGAATGAGCCGCTGGAGCCGGTTCATGTCCATGTAGCAGAAGGGGCACCTACGGCCAACGGAACAAAGATTTGGATCACCAAGGCGGGGAAGTGCCTGCTTTGCAACAATGCCTCCAAGATTCCGGAGCGTGTGCTGCGGAATATCATGCGCATCATTGAAGCCCGGAGCGCGGAAGTAGTGGAAAAATGGATCGGCTTCTTTGGTGAGGCCAGCTACTACTGCTGACCCACACCGTGACCCACACGGGGAAACGAACAGACGGAAACAACGGAGCAAATAGTACCGCCGACCTCATCCTTTTGGAGCAAAAAGGCCCGGAAAGCGTTGGAATGCAAGGGCTGGAAGGCTCCCAGCCAGTTGGTAAGGACAGAGAGACGGGCCCATGTCGAAATAGCACCGTCATCAATAGGTCGGATTCTTCTTCAAATGTCCGGAATGTTTCCGATAATCGGCACTTTTACTGCGTGTTTCATTCTGGCGCTTTTGGCCTGACCACATATCTGCCCACAGACAGAAAAAATCGGCCCACCTGGGAATTGTGTCCCTGGTGGGCTGTGAATTGGTGATTATGTCTCGATGCGTAGCTGTTGAAAATCGCTGTTATCCCACGATTCAAGCAATTCCCAAGCAGTATCCGGGCTCTCAAACCGCAGGGCATTCGCATCTCGTCCGCTATATGACAAATAGTTAATATTTCCATACCAAACGATACTGTGATCAATTACAACGTAACGATGCTGGAGATCATCTTTCGTATCTACGGTAATCTTACGGCTTGCTAACAAGGCGATAGATTGTGCAATGGTGACGCGCTGTTCCGGCAGATAGCTTTCAGGCGGCCTTGTGTGGATCGTCACGGTAACACCGGCGGCAACCGCTTTTTCCAATGCGGGCAGTACAGCATGTGTCTGGACTTTTTTCAAAAAAGGGCTGACAATCAGGATGTCTTTTGCGGCATTGCTCAAATCAGACACAAATGGGGCGGAATAATCTTGAGTGTTATAAATGCGGCTTGAAACCGGATCATGTTCCGATGCTTTTATGCAGTACCCGAGTTCTGAATATCCCTTCAAACGTTTATGGTACATTCGCTCTAACGATGGGATGTGGATATCAACATAATCGTAGACACGGACTTCCTGCTTGCCCTCATAATTTCGGTGCAGACGGCCAACATATTGGGCAAGTGTACCTTTCCAGGAGATAGGCATTGCCAGCAGGATCGTATCCAGACGAGGTTCATCAAAACCTTCGCCTATATACTTTCCGGTAGCGACCACCACGAGGGATTCATTTGCCGGAACTGCTCGCAAGGAAGCCAGCTTTTCGCGTTTTTCTTTCTGCTTTCCGCTGCCCAGAAGCAAAAATACATGATCCGCCTTGCCCCGAAGGGCCTCTGCCAAACGAATGGCGTGCTCCTTTCGTTCAGTCAGCAGCAGCGGCGTTCTTCCCTCAGCCACTACTTGGACTGCGTCAGAAATCAGGAATTGATTTCTCACCTCATTTTCCGCAATACCGGAATAGATATCTTGAATCGTTCGAGCGTCAGGCAGCCGTGTTCTGGTAAAGCGCGGGATCGCGTAATGAAAGAAGCTCCGCTTTCCTGCCTGGCTTTTTGCATCAACTGAGTAACGTACAGGGCCGCACTGCATAAAAATAACTGGCTGATGGCCGTCTGGGCGAACAGGTGTGGCGGACAGGCCATAGATATATCGAGCTTTCACTTCCCGCATGATTTTTTCAAAGGTAAAGGCTGCTAAATGGTGACACTCATCGCACAAGACCATCCCATATTCCGAAACAAAAGGCTTTACGTCTTTTTCTTCACCCTCAAAAAGGGATTGCATAATGGCAATATCAATGATACCACCCCGCGTGTTTTTCCCTGCGCCGATTTGGCCAATCTGCTCGATTCGTTTCTTTCGGCCACGCCGCTTGGGCTGCTCCGGCAAGGATTCCTGAACATCAAGAAAATTTTCCAGAGATGCTTTCCACTGTTCCAGAAGTGCGCTGGAGTGGACCAGGATCAGGGTGTTGACTTTGCGCTGCCCAATCAAATACGCGCCTACCACTGTTTTACCAAAAGCTGTAGTCGCGGACAGGACGCCGATATCATAAGACAAAAGAGCCTTAGCTGCCGGTATTTGTTCCTGGCGGAGTTCCCCACGAAAAGCAACGCTGATCTGCCGTCCGGGTTGGCGCTGATCCTCTAAAATGTATGGAGTATCATATGTGTCAAGCAGATCCTTCAACGGCTCAAAGCAACCCCTGGGAATTCCCATAAAATCCGGATCTTCGTAGCTGCAATCAAGCACGCGGGGTATATTGTAGACGGGCAAGCGCATGGCTTGCTTTTTATAAAATTCAGGATTCCGAAATGCGGCCAAACGTTTGATTGTATTTAACGCATTTTGTGAAAAGCCGTATTTATCAACATACACGAGATTTGAAACCATGAGTCGGGCTTGTATCGGAAAATCTTCGCGGTGTAGCCCCGGCGTTTTCCGCCTTGTTGGCCACGGTTTTGGCTCCACAGCTTCCAGCAGCACTCCTGTTTCTCCATTGCCGCACAGCTTGCCCACCGTTTCCGCCAATTTTTCTAGCGTGATTTTAGGCAGGGCGGAAAGAAATGACCACTGATCTTCATATGGTATGAACTGTTCGTCAACAAATAACGTATTGCCTTTTTGTCGAGCCTGGCTTTGAAAAGGCAAGGCAATCAGATTTCCAAACCCGCCTTTTGGGACGGTATCCTGAGAAGGGAACAACCGATCGTAGGATTTGAATTGCAGTTCGTGACGGCGGGCCATTGTCTGTGTCAGCAGTCCGCTCCCCAATCGACGGGCATCCGCGGCGGAAACAGGCTCAGAAAAGAAAAACCATATGTGTGCTCCGTTCCCTGAACGGGAGCGTTCTACAGCGGGTGTAATATTAAAAGCAAGGCAGGTTTCACGGAATGCAGAAACGTCTTCCTTCCACGATTCTTCATCAAAGTCTACCGCCAAAAGCCAGGTCCGATCATCCTCCAGCATGGGATAGATCCCAACAACATCCCGGCAGAATTCGTCCTTTCCCATCATATGCGCCCAAATAACCTTTGCAGTTAAGGGTATGAAAGCCCTGTTGGGGCACTCAGGGCACTTTTGTGCCCTTTTATTGCATAGTTCCGGCTTCCACTCGTTTTGACAAGCTGGGACATAGCCGCTTTTACCTGTCTTCAAGTTGTAGTAGCGTTTTGCATAGAGGTTTTCCCGTCCCCGGAACAAAGAGAGAAAGAATGCGATCTTTTCCTGCGCGGTACTACTGGTGTTAATGGGAGCAACCGGTTCAGAAACCGCTGCCACGGTATGACTGAGCCAAAAATCTGCTGGACAGATATACTTTTCTCCACCAGAATTTGCACACAGGACAAACTGCGAAGAGTCCTCTACCGAAGGGAGCATTTCGATGAAACGGTATTCGCATCCCGCTATCACAGCTGTGTGTTTCATAGATATGCCCCCTCGTGTAAGATGATGCGCTATCATTTCATGGAAAACCTGGACGTAGCGTGTGGATTTCCCTGTAAAACTATATCACATATTCCTGAAATTGTATAGTATTGACTTGCGTTGGCCGCTGACCGTGTATTCCTGTCAACTCGCCCCAGAGCTTACCTTCAGCCGTTCCTTTTCTGCGGCAATCTCCGCTTTTATCTGGAGAATCATCTCCGCCAGCAACCGTTCGCAGTCCTCTCTGGTCTTAGTGTAGACGTTGCGGGGATGCTTTTTGCCGTCCGGCCAGACGGGGGAGTAGCGGCCCTCCCACAGGTGGTCGTTGATCTGAGTGACGCACCCAGTTCCTGGCTTGCGGCGCTGACCCTTATAGGGCTGGAAAGTACTGGGAGCGAGTTTCTTAGAGGTAGCTTCGGACTCCACTGTGAGTTCTACCTTGCCAATCCCGTGGTCTATCTTGCGTGCCGCCGTCTGTCGCATCTCGTCCGTGACGTGGGCGTAGATGTTCAGCGTAGTGCTGCTGGACACGTGGCCAATCACCGTGGAGAGGGTTTTGATATCCATCCCATGCTCCAGGGACATGGTGGCGAACAGGTGGCGGAGATCATGGAAGCGGATGTGTTTGCACCCGGCCCTTTCCAGAATCGTGGTCAGGTGTTTACGGACGGAGGCGGGGTCTAAGGGCAGGTCATCTTTTCTGGGTGAGGGGAACAGCCAGCGAGAGTGTACCTGTTGGCGGTATTCCTTCAAGACACTCAGGAGCGGAGCGGGGAGGATGATTGTCCGGTTGGCAGCCTTGGTTTTGGGCTGGGAGATTACCAACTTCCCTTTGGCTCGGTGAACCTGTCGTTCCACCCGCAGCGTCCCGGTTTTGAAATTGAGGTCATCCCACTGGAGGGCCAGAAGCTCACCCCGCCGTAGGCCGGTGGCAATCTCCAGCAGGAGCAACTCGTAGCAGCCGTCCTCTTTGGCCTGGATCAGCAGACGCTGGACCTCGTCCGGAGTGAGCACCTGCATCTCCCTGGGCTTGGCGGGAGGGAGTCGGCAACCGTCAGCGGGGTTGCGAGAAATCAGCTTCTTGGAGACCGCCATCTCCAGCGCGGAGCGGAGTGTGGTGTGGCAGCCCCGCACTGTCTGGTCGGAGAGGCCGCTGCCATAGTAGCTGGTATTCTTGATTCGCCCGTTTTGCTTGAGGTCGGTGTAGAACTGCTGGAGGTCATTTTGTGTGAGCTTGTCCAGCGGAGTATCCCCCAGCGCGGGAATGATGTAGTTGTAGATTCGTTGTTCATAGGACATCTGGGTGTTGGGCCGCAGATTGGGTTTTTTGCTAGTCTGATACCAATGATCCAGCCACTGGCCCAAGGTCATACCTGGTTTGGCGGCGGGTTCCGGTTTCCCGATGCTGGCAGTCAAATCTTTTAACTTCTGAACACATTCGGATTTTGTCTTTGCCAGAACATTTTTCGTTTTTGGCAGGCCCTTATCATCGTAGCCAGTAACGGCCCGGCCCTCCCAGCGGCCATCCTTTCTCAGGTGGACGCTGCCGCTGCCCCGTTTTCTGCGCTTTGCCATGGTTTCAACTCCTCTCCGAGCAGTTCTGTCAGGAAATCACTCACAACCTCCGAGGCCCGCTTCTGCATATCGCCAGTGACGTGGGTGTAGGTGTCCAGAGTGAAGGACGCCCGGCTGTGGCCCAGGATGCCGGAGAGCGTTTTGGCGTCCACGCCGCTGGAGAGCGCGTGGGTCGAGAATGTGTGTCTCAGGTCGTGGAAGCGGATGCTGGGCAGGCCGGCGTCTTTTAGCAGGGCCTTCAGCCGGCTGTAGGCGGCGCGAGGATTGACAGGCAGCTCTGGCTTCAGCGGATTGGGGAATATCCACTCGGTCAGCGCGGTGTTCATTCGCTCACAGAGAACCTGTACTGTGCTGGGCGGCAGGACAATCTTGCGAGTGCCAGCGTAGGTTTTGGTATCCCCGGTGGTAAGCATGCCGCCCTTCTCCACATGAACGGTGCGTTGGATGTTCAGCACCCCATGCTCCACGTCGAAGTCCTCCCAACGCAGACCGCAGATCTCACCCAGCCGCAGGCCGGTGGTCAGCTCGGTGTAGAAGAAGTCCCGCCAGATATCGTCCGCTTGAATCGCGGCCATGAACGTATCGAGCTGTTCATCGTTGAGGATTTGCTTGGGCGGTGGCTTTTGCTTGGGGGCAGTGACGTCCGCAACCGGATTTCTGGGAATCAGCCGAAGCTGTTCTGCCACACCCAGCGCCTCGTGGAGTAGGGTGTGGACACAGTGTACCATGCTGTCGGAGAGTTGATGTCCATACTTTTTGTGCTTACGGACGCGGCCCCGCTTCTTCAGGTGATCGTACAGCTTCTGTATCTCCGCCGGCGTGAGTTGGGCGAGCGGCCTGTCGCCCAGGGTGGGCTTGATGTAGAGGTCAGTGTAACGGCGGTAGGTTTGGAGTGTGCCGGGGCGTACAGTGCCTGCCATGTATCTGTCCAGCCAACGATCCAGCCATTCGCTCAGCGTCATGGAACTGTCTTCTGTCAGGTCTACACCCTGGTAGGCGTCGATCTCCTGTCGGAGTTTTACGGACAGCTCCTTCTGCGTGGGGGCATAGACGTAGTGGAAGATGGAGTCTCCGTTTTCTTTGTGGCCCACTACGATGCGGCCTTCCCACCGACCGTCGTCGCGTTTGCGCACCATGCCATCGCCAGACGGTCTGCGCTTTGCCATTTGTCATTCACCTCCATTCCGAATATCACCATCGTTTTCATCCATGCACTCGGCCATCAGCCTGATGCCCAGCCGAAAGCCCAGGATGAAATTCTCGGTTGCTGTGATACTGTTGATCTCATGCTGTGACCGAATAAGCTTTGTAAGAGTCTCCTGCTCAGCTTCCCTGAGTTGCTCCATGAGTTGTTTTTCGCAGCTGGCGACACGGTCCACCGCCCGCTTCAGTTCTGAGCCAGGCGTCATCTGCTGTTCGTTGGGTGTGATGTTACCATAGTAGAGATCTTCCAGTGTTTTTCTCATCTCCGGCTACCTCCTTTGCAACACCAACACATACCACACTTTGAGGAATATAGCTACTACTTTTTTCGAGGACTTTTATTCTTTGTTTTGCGGCGCAAAATCTGCGTATACCCCCACTTGGACCCGCCAGTATTGCGGTGGCTGTAAGGGCAGAGGGAAAACTGACCCCCGACTTGACTCCAGGGGGTGAAAAATGACCCCCGCGTTGGTTTCTGCAAAATCTCTGAAAACCACCTGTGACAGCCACCTTGTGAAATGGTGAAACGACGCAGTTTTTTCTCTGTTCTTCTCATTTACGACCACCTGCCACAGCAAAAAGTTGAAATTCCGACCACCTATTGAAAAACACCGACCCGCTCTGCGGGGCGGTGTGGCTGGCCGGGGGACGCATAAGCGACCCCCGGCCTTTATCCTGCACTTTTTTCGACCCCCCGGTTCACCTGCCACTTTCGGCTGGTGCTGAATTCACTGGATGGCGCACACAGGCCACACGCTTTTGACACGGCTGCGTCTGCGGTGAGCGGCGGCTTATTACCCTTTGGACACCAACAAGGCCACACAGCGGCGCACAGGCTGTCACGCTGAGTCGCACTTATTACCGCGAAGTGCGAGAGCCTTTGCGACTCGCTGACGCTCAGCCGCCACATCCATCTGCGTCAACTGCTGTTCGTAGAACCGGTCAAGGGCCAATTGGATGGGGCGGATGGTGTAGAGCAGATTGCCGTTACGCTTCAAGCCATCCCTGGTGGTGACTGTCGTGCTCTCTGTACTGATGAGCTGCCGCTCCTCCAGCTCACACACATACTTGCGGACAGTGTTGGCGCTCATCCTCACCGCTCTGCCAATGGTCTTGTAGCTGGGCCAGCACCGGTACGTCTTCCTGTTCTCACAGCAGAGCAGATACGAGTAGACTGCCAGCGCACCGGGTGACAGACCCAACAGGAATATCTCGTTGGGCAGCTGGAAGTAGTTCTTGATCGGATCACGCTTGGGCCACGGTTTGTATTTCATTCCGCACCTCCCTGAGTGTGCTGCGACACCCACTTCACAAATTTCTCCTTGGGCACCACCATCCGGCTGCCAACCTTCAGCACCGGGAAGTCCGGTTCGTGCATTAATTCATAGCCGCTGGACGGCGAGACGCCCAGCACCTTTGCCACCGTCTCCGCGTTCAGGAACAGCGGCAGCTCGTCGTAGCTCTTGTAGATGGATTCTTTCATGTTACGCTTGACCTCCTTTTCTTTATGACATGATTTCTTTCTCATATTTTTTGCATTGGCTTTCCTCACCCTTCTACCACAACTCGTAGCGACCGAAACGGAACTTTTTTATAACCGCATTTGTAAAATTCTACTGTTGGGGAACGTGGATGCCCCATCCCTATACCACAACCTCCAGCGTCCAAAAGCGACATCTCATTTTCAAAAATTTTTTGCCACCACGCCATTGCTGATAAGCGGGGAGAGGTTTGCAGTACAGCAGTCCCCTACTTTTCTTATTGCACATTTTCCATTGGAAACGAAATAGCAGAGGAAAAATAATTTGCAGAAAAAATCCCCCGTCAGAATCAAGTCTGACGGGGGAGATCGTATCGGAAAATTTAAGGTTGTCCAACTGTGGGCAGTACTTCTTTGTTTAGGCGTAGTAAAATTTGAGTATGCCAAGTAAAGGCAGAGTACGAAGAATCACAGTTCCTGAAATCGCTACGCCAACTGCATAAAATCTAAGAGATTCATCTGAACTTTGTAATATCAGCATAGACACCCCAGCGTGTTTATGGTAAAATAACACAAATAATGTCGAAAGTGTCTTGGAGGTGTTGCCATGAAAGACAAAATTATTGTACCATAAATATTTCTACTCTGCAACGCTCTGAAACGCCCAAATACTGAACATTTCAGCCCTTTGAAGTTCGGTGAAATCGGGGTTATTAGTAACATAGTAGAAACACGCAAAAAAAGCCCTTCCAGCTTGAACCGGAAGGGCCTTTTCTCATGGTCAGGTTTTGGTGGCGTAGTCAAGGGAAATCCACCCGGCACCGCTTTTCAGTTTGCCCCACTTGGCCGCACCTTTGCCGGTGCTTTCAGCCACGATGGTATAAATACCGGGCTGGATGTAGCCGGTTGCACCGTAGTTTGTGCCGGGGCCTTTACGGATATTCAGGTTGGTGATCTTCACCCGCACATGGTAAGGGGTCACGGTGGCCCCTATGGTGCCGCCTGTGGGCTTTTCTGCGGCTGGGGGGGTAACTACTACCCCACCACCATTGGAAGCGCCCTGAAGCCTTCTGTTGACTTCTGCGGCAATCTCCCCGTGTCTGGAATAAAGATATTCCCCCGGACAGGCTTTGTTGGCGAAGTCACGATGAACGGTCATGTTGCATCCGTTCCGGTGGTTCACACGATCATTCTTGTTCGTACTCCACACCAACTTCTTGATCCCGTTCCGCTTGCAAATATCCGTTACCAAATCCAACAGGGCCGCATAAGCCTTGGCGGTGACGGCGTAAGGGTGGGTGGTGTCGGAAGCAACTTCAATGGTGATTGCCCGGTTGTCATTGGTGCCGTTGCTGGAACACCAAGAACGATCCTTTTCATCCACGGAAAGGCCAATGGAACCATCCTTACCAACAACATAGTTGGCGGAACATTGCCGGTCTGTGGTGGCGAAATAATCACACCCCTGTTTTGCTGTCCATTGCCCAACGATACAATGAATCGTGATGGTGTCAATGGCATGGTTCCGGGGGCTGGTTTTGTTTTTCGTGATCCGGGTATAGGTTGCAAGGGGGGAATTACTCATTTTCTGTATCTCCTTTCACCTGAAGAATGGCCCTGAACTTGGTGAAGGCTTCTGCGATATACTTACAAGACACCATCAGCACAGCGCCCACAATAACCAAATCAGCAAAAATTTCTGTGTATTCTTCCGGGATTGCCCACCCAAGCTGATCCGCATAAATCGGAAGGGTGGTGATTGCTACACAAAGCAAGGTCAGGCCCACAACGAAGGTGGCAACCTTCAGCCCGGAATTGATCATTTTCTGTCTGTCGAAGGGCTGAAGCAAAACCTTGATGTTGTAGTAAAGGGAAAAAGCAACATTGGACAGGTACGCACACAGGAAGATCAGCATGGCCCACCCAATATTGATCAGATTGTTCAAAACAGCGTTCAGCATGGTTTCAAATCTCCTTTGCATCGTTATAGATTTCCGGGCCATACAACTTCCGAAGTTTGATCCGGTTTTCGGCTTTGGCTTTGGAATAGTAAAACCCGGTTGCGGTTGCCAATTCAGCAAATATGGCGGGGATCAAATAGGCCAGCGGTTCAAGGTTTTCAGTTTTCCAAACCATGATAAGGGTGAAGGCCGTAACCCCAACGGTTACGGCCCCCACCACATACAGGATCAGCTTGGAAAACTCACGCTTTGGCTTTTTGGTTCGTCTGCTCATTCTTCCGGGGGATCGGTGGACAACTCCAAGAATTTTCTGTGAAGATCGTCCATCACCCCATTCACCCCCAAAGAATGATACTGCTTCCAGCAATTTTCAAAATTATCCCGTGCATAGATTGGGGCATAGCCTTTTTCGGAATACTTATTGAAATCGCTGATCATCTGCGCCCGAAGAAGGGCCTGAATACCGGCCTTCAAAGCCTTGGAATCCTCGGTGTTATGCTTGATTTGGCTCCACAGGTATTTGAATACTGCCAAAATCAAGGCGGGAACACCAATCAAGCACAACACCTGATAAATCGTCATGGCTTTTCCCTCCTATCAGGCCCCGATCAGGGCGGCAATATAGCGCAAATCCTCAACAGGGCCGTTGTAGAAGTCGAAGTTCCAAATCCAATGTTCTTCCTGATCCGGGCGCTTGTACTTCTGACAAAGGGCATCTTCCCAAATCTTCCCCCACCGGGCCTGATACCCGGCATCACGCTTTTCCAGCTTGGGAATGATCCGGTTCAACAGTTCGCCCCGTTCCTGCCCCATGCCATCATCATTCTGTGTGAAGAAGTCATAGGCGTTTTGGCTGGTGGCCGAACACACCGGAAGATCATTCAGGATCAGAAAACCACCCTGACCATTCAGGGTGGTTCCATACGGAATGTTCACTTGTCCGCAAATTGCTTTGAATTTGGCCCGTTTGCGGCAAATATAGATTTTATACTCCATTAAGCCGATTCCTCCCAACCATATACACCGGGTTCCCACACATTGGCATCCGCTGTGGAAACCCAATGTTTACTGTTATGGCTTACTTTTGCCCCCTTGGAATAAGCGTCATGCGCTCCTACTGGTTGGCTCCATTCCGGCCATTCTTCAGCGGGGTCATTTGTCTTACTCCACAAACTGGAAGCGGCTGTGGGTGTCCAATCCGCTTGGGAAGTGTGGGCCTGAACACACTTGTAAAGGGTGCCTTGGTAGCGGCGAATCTGCCCTACCGTGTAGGCCACAGGGAAAGCCCATTCAGCGAACAGATCAGCGTGTTCAGCCGCCGTGGTGGGGTCAATGCTCCCGGCTTCCGCCAAGGTGACAAAGACGATTCCACCGGCTTCTGTGGCTTTGGTGATCTCGGTTCCTGCGTCCGTTTCCTCCAAACTTACCGTTTCCAGTTCGTCCATAGCGGCACGGCCCAACAAATGGTAAGCCACACCCTCAAAAACAATGCCCGAAGCGTCATGCTCCGGGCAAAGGATGTAACAACCATTTTCGGCTTTTTTGATGTAGTTCAGGTTCTCGGTCAGGCCGATACCGGCCCCGGCTTTGATGATTCTAAACATTGTCCACCTCCGAAAAAGATTGCATGGTAAAGCCTCCGCAACCGCAACAACCGGCCATGATCGTTGAAGTTCCGGTAATAGGCGCTTTGGCATTCCATGTATTGTTCTATGTCAAAGAAGGATCGTTTTCCCTCTTTGAACTCCCTGTGAAACAGCTTCAGTTTTCGCCTTGCCCGTTTCACTCCATCCCGGCTTCCATTCACCTTGATCTTGCCGGTTTCTGTAAGTGTGAACCGGGCTTTGCAGAACCGGAACGGCTTTGTAAGCGGGATCACCTTACACTTGCGCTTGTTCACTCGGATTCCAGCGGCTTCAAAACGCCTTACAATTTCATGGCCCATCAGCTTTGCTTCATCCACCGTGGGAAAGAAAGCATAGTAATCATCCATGTAATGACCGGCGCAATGAACACGGGCCTGACACTTGATCCATTGGTCAATTTTGCTTGGTAACGCCACCATTTCCTGTTGGGAAGGCTCCACGCCCAAAGGCATCCCCCGGCCCGGTGTCGGGCATGGGGAATATTGAATCACAGTATCAGCCAAGTTTTGAAGTTCAGGATTCAAAATCAATTCCCGGTGCCGCTGATATAACAGGGCATGGGAAGCATTTGGAAAGAACCCTTTCAAATCCAACAGCAACACAGCACCTTCCCGGCCATATCGCCGGTAATGCCATCCAAGCTGTTGTTTGATCCGTTTGAACTGCCAATGAAGGCCCTTTCCCTTTTGGCTTGCCCCGTTGTCATAGATCATGGAAGATGAATACAACGGGATCAGGACTTCATTGCACAGGGTTTTGTGGATTTGTCGATCCGTAATGTGCGGGGCATCTATCGGGCGGATTTTTCCCCGTTCCCGAAGGGTGAAATGGGAACAGGATTTGGGCTTCCAAGTCTGTTCCAACACCGTTCGCCGCCGTGTTGCCGTACCGGAAAACAGGTGGCCTTCAAAGTTTTGAACACTTTGCTTCCATCGCACCCCGTTACAGCACTTTTTCCCATAGAAGAACATCTTCCGATAGGAAAATATTTTATTCGTTGGCCCAAGGCTATCACACCGGGCCTGTTTTCGTTCCAACCGCTTTGCTTTGCGGCGCTGGAACCTTGCTTCATGCCGTTCTTGGCTTGTCATAATAAAAGTATTCGCCCCTTGTACAA
>ENA-OPBO01001644-OPBO01001644.1-human-gut-metagenome-genome-assembly--contig:-NODE-1644-length-15120-cov-4.416329_pt1 | contig 15120 bp, 8 predicted proteins | sample MGYA00241071_ERZ501458 | MGnify/ENA primary metagenome ERZ501458 (study PRJEB25962, sample SAMEA2042509) | human gut metagenome | biome: human gut; feature: human-associated habitat; material: faeces...
TGCCATACAATGAATACTTTACGACAGCACTTGACGAGCCTCTGCTCATTGACGGAAGCAAAGAGCTTAAAATAGGCATCAAGGTACACGACTATGATGCAGAACAGATACCTCTGCTCTACGCCGTTTCAGACAAGTTTATTGCAGGAAAGAGCGACCTGTTCTCTGAGGACAACGGAGCAACTTGGCAAAAAGTGTCAGAATTTTACGGTGAAAACAACGAAAAATCACCTTGCTGCTGGAACATTACCGGCTGCGTGACAGACGAACCGGAACTGAAGCCATCAGAAACAGAGAACATATACTACAGCGTCTTCCGCAACGGAGAGTTGTTGTCTACAGCTGTTCTCGACAAACTTCAGACCCACTACTTCGACAATGACGCAAAGGATGGCGACAGCTATTACGTAATGGCATATTATACTGACGGTTCTGTGTCTGACGCATCAGAAGCCTTCATCTTCGACAGCAGCACTGACATCAGCCAATATACTATCGACGACCTTAGCATATCGTTCAATTCTGAAACGAAGAACATCAATATTAACGGTGAGTTTGACAAAGCAGAAATCTTTAACACAAACGGTATCTGCGTATCACAGTCAGCCGCAAACTCTATATCACTGAACGGCGTAACACCGGGTATTTATGTTCTAAAAATAAGCAAGGGTGGAAAAGCTGTTGTGAAAAAGATAATTATCAAATAACACGTTTCCATGATTAATAGCCTTTAAAAACGTTATAACTTATGATGAACAAATGAAATTGACGATGTCAGCAACCAACAGACTACATATACATAAAACCTGGACAAGTTAATTTCAGATGTTAACAGAAAAAGCCTTCCCAAGCAACGGTCTTGAGAAGGCTTTTGTATTCAACAAAGACGGGATTTGTCCCGAATAGCCTCAGGAGCTGAAAAGCCAGACATCCCAGAGTATTTTATCGAAGAGGAACTGGACGCCTATAATCATGCCCTTGAACTGTATAAAGACTCTTTGGTTAAAGCAAGTTGGCCTGTACTTTTTGATGAAGGAGGCTATCGCAGCCAGAGTAAACGACGGCGTGCTCACCGTAACGCTGCCTAAGATGTCTAAGCCCGAATGTCCTGCGGCACGTCAGATAGAGGTGAAATAACATCCCGTTTAGCGCCGCTTGCGGCAACTTTAAGATGAATATATCATAGCCCAAGGGCGCGGTTCGTAAGAGCCGCGCCCTTTTTTTGTGCCATATTTTGCTTGTTTGCCTTAGTCATGGTATGCAATATGTATTGTTCTCGCCTTTCACTATCTTTTGATAATATAGGCATCGGTTCGGCAATAAAAATAAAAAAATACGTTTTTCATTTTGTATTGCTCTCACCTTTCACTATCTTTGCTGATATTTTGGCTTTCTTTCCAGGCCTTGAATATAAACGTAGAAATCTTACGACTAATGAAAAACATCATAAGCATTATAAATTCATCCTATAATCCGGCATCACAGATATCTCCGTGCCTTGGTTCGCAGCTCTCTACGACAGAACCTGCACACGATAAGGTTGGTGCCCCTCGTATAGTTTTAAAGTCTTGCTTCATGGCGTTGCGCACGCTTCTGTTTGTGCTGCTGATGCTCCTGCCCTCATGCGCCGGTGCCCGCGTGCTGGCCAAAGACTATATGACTTTGGTCAAAAAGACATCTGACGCCTCGATAGACTATATAATGAAGAAGGCAGAACATTATCTCAATGCCGGACATTCCGACACCGCCCTGGTGTATTACATGGTGGCGTGCAACCGCATGAACGACAAACTCTCCGACAAAGACAAGCAGCAATGCGCAATGGCATATCTGAAGAAAGGCAATATTCTCTATATGAAAGGCAACTACGCAGGTGCTCTCTCAGCCTATTTCAGCGGACTGCGCATTAACAACGATTGCAAGGCCAAGCACGAAACAGGGCGTTTCTACAACAACATAGCCAACGTATACTGCGTGTTCGGCGACTATGTAAAGGGCTTGTCGTATTACAAGAAAGGCTATGAGTTTTGCCATAAATACGGCGACAAGGCCAATGCATACAAGATTCTTGCCAACATGACGAAAGTAAACATTATCAAGGGTAATACGTCCTCTGCCAGAAAATACTATAAGATGTCCGAGAAGGTGAAGAATCCTGCGGACAAGGAAAACTGCTACATGGGTATTTTCAATTTCGGACTGATTCTCATGGCGGAGAAAAACTACCCCGAGGCCATAAATACGTACAACGAATTGTTGAACTATGCTGTTAAAAACAAGATGGGACCGCGATACATTTGTTCTGCTTACAGAGAGCTATATAATAACTATATGAGTCTTGGCAATCGCGATTCAACATTGAAATACCTGCGTTTGTGCGAAAGTACGGCAGTAAAGCACGGCATATTGCATGTCTATCTTGATGTCCTTGTAAAATATGCTGACTTTTATGACTCAGTAAGCAATTACAAGGCAGCAAGCCGCTACAGGGCCCGTTATCAGCATGAGAAGGACTCGATATTCGACACAAACAAGTTTGATGCCGTTAAAAATGAGCAGACGCTTTATGAGATGGACAAGTACGACAAATACATAGCCTCGCTCAACGCCCGCGAGAAGGAACGCTTGCAGACCATTTCACGCCAAAGGCTCACCATCGCCGGCGTCACTGTCGTGACGGCCGTGATAGGAGTGCTGCTCCTGCTTGTGTACCGCCAGAAGGGCAAGATAGACAAGAGCTACAACGACCTGTTTGTAATCAACCGCGACTTCGTCAAGCAACAGGAGTTCACTAGGCAGCGCATGCTTGAGCTTAACAACCGGCTTAAAAGCTCGGAGGCCGAGCTGGCAGCCCTGCGTGCGTCGCAGGAACATTCCAACGGAGCCGGCGAAGCGCCAGATACTGCCGTAGCCACTACTGCTGACGATGCTGACGGCAAGAACAAGACTCTGGCAATCAGCGAAGACATGCGCAGGAAACTGCTCGACGCGGTAATCGACGTGATGGAAAACTCGACCGAGTTTTGCAGCAGCGACTTCTCTCTTGCGCGCCTCGCCACGCTCGTAGGCTCCAACAGCAAGTACGTGTCTCTCGTGATAAACGACACCTTCCACAAGACTTTCAAGAATTACGTTAACGACTACCGCATACGTCTGGCTTGTCTGCGCATGGCCGACACCGGCACTTACGGCTCTTACACGCTCAACGCCATCGCAGAGAGCGTAGGCTTTAAGTCGTACACCACCTTCGTCGAGCTGTTCCGCAAGGTGGTCGGCATCACCCCATCAATGTATAAAGACAAGCTGAAAGCGTCTGTCTGACAATGCGCAGACATGCATTGCGTCGCGCATTTTATGACCATATTACACTAAGCATGACAGTTTTATAACTAAAACCGCCGCTTTTATTGCGTATTATCACCAATTTCTTGAAATTGGATATTTTTGATTTGCATTTTCTTTTGTCATGTCATAATTTTGCAGGTGTGACGAAACAGTCACGCATAGGGAATTGATATTTAATAAAGCGCTTTTTGAATTTGTCTGTTATCTAATTTAAATCTTAACCGTATGAAAAAAACTTTATTATCGTTAGTGACAATATGTTGTTTTTGTGCAGCGCCGGCACAAGAGTCGCTCATACCATTCCAGACCCACGAGGCTATAATAACGAACGTGTCGTCAAACGGCAGCTATGCCGTAGGCTCGACTCAGGGCATAGGCTATTTTATTAACGCCAAGACTGGCAAGCTGAGCGTGTTTGAAGAAACAGGTGTGATATACGACATTAGAGCCGTTGCCGACTGCGGTATTGCGGCAGGCTCGTACGCTCCCAACAACAGCGCCCAGATGCCGTGCTATGTCACCGAGGGTGATGGTTTTGTGCCACTGCCCACGCCGGAGGGCATTTCGGGTACGTGCTATGGAGTGCCCGAAGACGGTTCTTTCATCGCTGGCAATGTGTCGATTTCAGGTATCGACAATAACGGTGAACGTTTCAGTTACTACCAGCCGGTGATATGGTACCGCAACGAATCGGGAGATTACGATATGTACGAGGAATTGCCTTTCGATAAGATAGGTTTTGACAACCGCCTCACACAGGGCGCGTGGCTTCTTGGCGTTTCTGGCGACGGATTGACTATATACGGACGACTAATCGATGCCTCCGGCACCATCTACTTCCCTGTAATGTGGAAGAGGGCTTCGGCGCAGACAAGGGATTGGACTTACAAGGAGCTTTGTAGCGACTTCTGTTTCAACAAGGACGAGATAGCCCCCGAGTGGCCGCAATATGTGCCCAAAGAGCCTGACGTAACAGAATACTATACTGCCGAGGAACTTGAAGCCTTCAACGAGGCTCTTGCCGCCTATAATGATTCCGTAGAGCATGCAGGTTTTACCATTCCGGAAGAAGAAAGGTGGCCGTGGCCGACGTACAACCCCAACCAACACAAGACCGACTTCTTCAACACTGATACGCCCGACGGTGCAGACCGCAAAAACAGATACGCCGAGGACTACAACAAGTTCTTGAGCGACGGACAGGCTTATAATGACTCTATCATGCTGTATTACGATCGTCTAGGCAAATACCTAATCGGCGAAAACGTGTTCCACATCCTTGAAATGAACCTTAGCAACAACGGAAAATACATGGTAACTACCACCGAGACTAAGCCGGTCATAATTAACCCTGAGACCGAAGAGGTGACCGTACTTGAGGGAGTCGACGGACTGTTCCCTACGGCCGTGCTTGACGATGGTACCGTATTCTTGGGTCAGCCGGCATACATGCCTCCGCTCGACAGAGTTCCTTACGTACATAAGAACGGCGCAGTGATGGACTTTGGCGACTGGGTAAGGGAGCACAGCGAGAAGGCTTACAACGAGCTGATGGAGAACTTCCCCGACGGGCACTTTGGTGTGATATATTCAAATAATCCTGAAGGACTGACTTTCGGAGGCTTCAACCAGAAAAATGAGTATGGTAACTTGGGCTGGATCATGAATCTTAGTGCATATGATGACCTGACAACGGGTATTACCGAAAATAAGATTGCTGACGATGTAGAGGTATCATTCAACTCGGGTGAGGGCACTATCGACATAGCAGGCACAGATAAGGCTGACGTGCGCATATATTCAGTAAACGGCGTATGCGTATACAATGCTGCCGGAGTAAGCGGCCATGTATCAGTAGCATCGCTTGCACGCGGCACATATGTAGTCGAGGTTAAGAGCGGTAACAGCTTGCTACGTAAGAAGGTAATGATAATGTAGAATTTTTTTATAATCTTTAGGCGCGCCCTGACCGCCCGGTTATGTGACTGGGTGGTCAGGGCGCAGCCTTTACATATAAGGGATTTATGTCTCTGCGGAGGCATTTGTATATTTTTGGTGGATGACGTTGGCAGAACGCATCTGATTATTTATCTTTTTCGTTATCCAGTCCTGTGTGTTGCTGTTACCTGCATGCAGTTTTATGTGTTATGCCATGTAATGTTATTGTCTGCCGGATTTTAGTGGTATTTCTGCAAGGTCCCGTTATAACATGGAGTTTTTATAGATTATAAAAGCAGCCTTTTCCTATCTCTCTGTTCATCGCCTTCCGTCTGTGTCCGTTATTTTTGCCGTGTTTCTGTCCTTGTAGATGCATGATGCAGTAAAATATTTTGTCATCGCCGTGCAAGGAAGGGCAAAAGGGTGGGCTTTTATGAAAAAAGCACTATCTTTGCACCCGTTATGCACTTCACACTGAAAAGATACACAACACACTACCGCGCGCTCGTTTCGCTCGGTGTGCCCATTGTGGTGGGACAGATTGGAAACGTGGTACTCGGCTTTGCCGACACGCTCATGATAGGCCACCACAGCATGATGGAGCTGGCAGCCGCCAGCTTTGTCACCACCATGTTCACTCTGATCGTTATCTTCGCCATGGGCTTCTCTTATGGTCTTACGCCCATCGTGGGCGCCATGTTCGGCCGCGGCGAGAAGGAAGAGATTGGCGGCATACTGCGCAACAGCCTTGCCGCCAACGGACTGATGGCCGTCATTCTGCTTGCCGTCTCCGTGGTGTTCTATCTCAACCTGCACCGCATGGGGCAGCCCGTAGAGCTGTTGCCCTACATGCGCTCATATCTTCTGGTGAACATCGTGTCGCTGCCCTTCCTGTGCATGTTCAACGCCTTCAAGCAGTTTTACGACGGAATAACCGACACGCGCGTGCCGATGTTCGTCATCCTGGGCGGCAACGTGCTCAACATCTTCGGCAACTATGTGCTCATCTACGGAGCCTTCGGCATGCCCGAGCTGGGTCTTCTCGGTGCCGGCATCAGCACCATGGTGTCGCGCATCGTTATGTTCGTTGCCTTCGTTGCCGTGTTCGTGTTCCACCGCAGCTATGCCCCTTACCGCCGCGGATATGCTGCCGGACGGCTCAACCGTGCCGACTTCCGCCGCATCAACACCCTTGGCTGGCCCGTTGCCATGCAGCTCGGCATGGAGTGTGCGGCCTTTTCGCTCTCTGCCATCTTCGTGGGCTGGATAGGCATAACGGCCCTTGCCGCACATCAGGTTACGCTCACGGCCTCGCAGCTGCTCTATATGGTCAACAGCGGCATGGCTGCCGCAATAGCCGTCAGGGTGAGCTATTTCCACGGTCAGGGCGACACCGCCGCCGTGCGCGATGCTGCCTATGCCGGCTTTCATGTCATCATGCTCATAGCCTTCGTGCTCTCGGTGCCCGTGTTCCTGCTGCGCAATACGTTCAGCTACTGGTTTACAGACAGCGCCGAGGTGTGTGTCCTCGTGTCGCAGACCGTCATACCGCTCATCGTCTATCAGTTTGGCGACGGCCTTCAGTACACCTTTGCCAACGCCCTTCGCGGCATTTCGTGCGTGCGTCCGCTCATCTGGATAGCCTTTTTCTCCTATTTCGTGGTGTCGTTGCCGCTCGGCTGGTTCCTCGGCATACACAGCGGCTGGGGGCTTGTAGGCGTTTGGAGCGCGTTTCCCGTGTGTTTGCTGTGCGCAGGCATACTTTATTGGCTCTGCTTCATCCGACGCCTCAGACGGCCTTAAAATGGCTCCTACGGCCATTCTTCATGCCGTATGTCCTGCGGTGCTCAGGTTTTGTGGCGATAAATCCATTATAAAACGATATAAACATCAAAGGGAGACATGCCTGTGTCGGCGTGTCTCCCTTTCTTGTTTTATCATATTGCGATATCAGCATGCTTCTTGTCAGGGCATGCTTACTTCAAATCCTGCCGTCAGTTTACGTGCAGTGTTATTTCTTCGTGCCCCACATCATTGTGTCAATTAGCTTATACCGCTCCTCGGTCTGCCTGTCGGTGGTCATCGTCGTGTTTACGTCGAGCCGCAGCACGGGCACTGCCTCTTGTCCGTTTGCCGGCATCCAGTCAGGCAGCCCCAGTCCGTTGGGGTTGCCCGTCTTTATGAAGTTGGCGTAATATCCCGAGAAGATGTCCGACATGAGGAAGTCTTCCGGCTGCCAGTCGAACACGCGGTTGGTGGGCAGCGTGCCCATGGCATACTCTATGTCGGCCGAGTGTACGGCTCCCTTTGCCTCGGGCGCCTTGTCGTCGCCGCCCTCCTTGTCCTTCAGTCCGCCAGCCAGTCCTGCCACCTTTCCGCTTATTCTCATTGCCGGGCGCGGATGGCAGTAGACGTATCTGTATACGGGCTGACCGCTGCTCATGGTGTGCATGTGTGCCCATTTCCACGTGCCGAAGCCTATGAACATGTCGGAGGCAAGCATCATGCCCGGCTCTCCGCTAACGTCGGCGTCGGTGCTGATGCCGTAAAGCTGCACAACCTTCTCGGCGTTGCTGCCGAACACGGCTCTGGCTGCCTCTGTGGCGTTGGCCACCGTGGCCGGCTTGCCCTGCAGGATGAATGACGGCTGAGCCTCCTCAGAGTTGCCGCCAACCAGCAGCGGCACCCTGGCCTGTCTGCCCCCGGCAAAGGTCTGTTCGGGCTGCTCGGTGAAGAAGTAGCCGTCTATGTTGTATGCCGGCCTGCTCCTTACGGCCGCGCGCTCCATCAGTTCGTCGGCGCTGAGAGCCCTGAGCTCCTCGAGCGACTTGCACCCCATCTGCTTCATCTTCTCCTTTCCTGCCTTTTCGGCCTCCTTCAGCGTGGCAATCTTGCCGAAGGCTATCACCGAACCGCTTGAGCCTATTGCCCTGCAGAAGAGGTTTCGCGACACGGGCGATGCCATGAGCGCGCTCACCGACATCGAGCCTGCCGACTCGCCGGCAATGGTTATCCTGTCGGGGTCGCCGCCGAATGCCGCTATGTTGTCCCTGAGCCACTGTATGGCAGCCGCCTGATCCATAAAGCCGTAGTTGCCCGAGCCCTTGTATGCTGTCTCCTTTGACAGTTCAGGATGCGCGAAGAATCCGAATATGCCCTCGCGGTAGTTTGCCGTAACGGCCACGATGCCCTTGCGCGCCATGCTCATTCCGGCATACCGCGGCTCGCTGCCGCTGCCTGCCATCAGTCCGCCGCCGTTGAAGTAGATCAGCACGGGCAGCTTCTCGTCCATGCTTTTTGCCGGCGTCCAGATGTTAAGATACAGGCAGTCTTCGCTCATCTTCTTTGTGCCGAAGTTCATGTCGCCGTATATAGGCTGCTGCATAGGGTTGGGGCCAAACTCCGTTGCCTTGCGCACGCCCTGCCATCGGGCTGCCGGCTGCGGTGCCTTCCAGCGCAGTGGGCCTGTGGGCGGTGCTGCAAAGGGTATGCCCTTAAACACCTTTATGCCCGACTCGCAGGTGCCTTCAACCACTCCGCAGGCTGTCCTTACCTGCGGTCCTTGTGCCGTTGCCACTGCCGCAAGCAGCGCCAGTGCCAGCGATAATATAGATTTTTTCATTGCTGTTTATGTTTTTTGTTATGTCGTCATATCTGTTCCGGCTCACTCCTTGGCGCATATTATCAGCACGTGCGAGCCGTCGGCCGTGGTGGTGGCCATGATGTAGCAGTCGCCCCCGTCGCCCAGCTTCAGCCGCTTTCTCAGTTCTTCGGCCTTCATCGGAAAGTTGCGCGTGGTTATGTTTGCCTTGCCTATGCCGCCGAGCGCCTTCTTCAGCTCCTTGCGGTTCATGCTGCTGACGGCTTTTATGACGAAGGCGCGGCCCGGAAATCCGACGGCTCTCTGCTCCGACACGAACAGATGGCTGTCGCGGCTTATCTGTCTTGCGCCGAAGGCTGCCTCTATGCGGCCGAAGCATCCTGCCTTCATCACCGACGGATTAGGCTCATAGAGGCTCATGCCCGGCTGCAGGCTCAGCGGCGCGCGGCTGGCCGTTGCCGCCGGCGTCATCGCCCGTGCCGTCTTCATCCGTTATATTTCTCTGTATGTCTGTCTGCGGATTATAGCTGAATATGCTGCCGTCGTTGACGCACGTAACGCTGGTCAGTCCGTCAAAGCGTGCCGACATGACGAGCAGCAGCTCCTTACACTCGTTGCCTGCCGACACGATGTGCACCTCGCCCACACAGCTGCCGAAGTCGGCCACCGTCTTGTGCCAGTCGAGCATGGGCGACAGCTTCAGCATCACGAAGTCGGCCTTGGCCAGCATCTCGTCGCGCATGGCCAGCACGTCGGGCGTGCAGTCAGCCACGGCAAAAGTCCTTCCGCCATGGCTGTCGCGCCGTGCCGGGTCGGCAAATATCATTGTGACATGCCCCATCTGGCCCATAAATTGCTCAGAATCGGCGCAGACCACCTCGGCCTGACTGATGCCCAGCACGCCCATGTTATGCCGCGAGAGCTCACACAAATGGCTCTGGCGCTCAACGTAGACGCCACGGCTGAAGCGGCGCGCCATGTAGGAGAAGTCGACGCCCAGTCCGCCCGTCAGGTCAACGAGCACGCTCTCTTCCTCTTTAGGCAGCCCGCTGACGAGCCTCTGCGCCACGTCTGCCTTGTAGATGGCCGTCTGTTCCGACGAGCACTGCTCCATCGACAGGTGGGGCGGATACTTTATGCCCTCTGTCGCGGCCCATTGCGGCAGCTTCCTGCGTGCCGTCTGCCATCCTGCTATCTGGTCGAGCGCGTAGCCCAGGTCTATGTCCTTCGCTCCGGCAGCTTTAAGGGCGAGCGCCCTGACGTCGTCGTTGCGGTGGAGCATTATAAATTCTTCAGTGTTCATTGTCTTCATATAAGTTTGTTGCGGGCTCACCGTGCCGTTACCGTGGCCGGTATGCCGTGCGGCGTGCCATGCGGCGGTGCAGCCCTTCGTCAGGCACAAATATACAACGTTTGAGGCTCACGCACAAGCGTGACGGCCATAAATTTTGCCTGCCGGGCATGATTGTGCTGCCGGGGCAGGGTGGTGTGGCGTAACGGCGTGATGTAAAATATTTTCAGCACTGATGCCTTCTGTTAGGCATGCCCTGCGATGCCGTTTTCCGAAATGCCGTGTCTTGCGCTGCAAAAGGCCATGTTTCGCCGCCCGAAAGGCCACCTTTTGCAGGCCGAAAGGGCACGTTTTGCATGGCTATTTTTATGTGGTTGATTGTCAGAAAGTTACGAAGTCCGTTGGCGTCAGCCGTTTTTGCACATCGAATACACATGAAGATACATGCTTTCCGGGCGTGTAAGCATGCCGCAAGAAAAGCAAAAGGCGACAGGGATGTTGTCCTTGCCGCCTTTAATAGTGCTTAATTTTAAAGAAAAAAGAAGAATTTGTTATTTCTTGTGGTTAACCGTGTATACCACCTTTCCGTCCTTGTCGATGAGATGGAGCGACAGGGTGGTCTTGTCGGCACATACCAGCGAGAAGCCTGCGACGCCGCTGCAGAACTGTGTTCCGTCTACTGCCTTCACCTTCGGACGGCTCAGCGAGCCGCTCGTGTTCACCACGTAGTCGATGTTGCAGCCCGGCTTGCGTATGTGCTGGAAGTTGTGTATGTGTCCGCATATATACATGCTCACGTTCTTGTGCTTGGTCAGTATCGGGTTCAGGCGTGCCTGCATGTCGCCGCGCTCAGATGTGTCCTTGCCTGTGTCGGCATAAACGGGGTGGTGACCCAGCACGATAACCCAGTCTTCCTTGGCCGAAGAGAGCACAGAGTCGAGCCATTCGAGCTGCTTGTTGTAGTCCTGCTTGCCTGCGTCGGGATATTTCTCGGTGTCGTTGCGGTATTTGTCAATCATCGGTGCAGTGTCTATGAACACCAGTCTTACGGTCACTCCGCCGTCCTCAATCACCTTTGTGTAGTATCTTGCCGGCATGGCCCAGCGTGCGCTCACGTTGGTGTAGTCGAGCACGGCCTGCGTGTTGCCGCGGTACTCGTGGTTTCCGAGCGTCGGATACCAGTCGAGCATCAGTTCGGGATGGCTGTATATAAGCTCATAGTTGGTCATCCAGAGGGGGTCCTGCGTGCTGCGCACACCCTCAAAGTGGTGCACGTCGCCCGGCGCTGCCACACATTCTATGCCCACGGTCTCGGCCATGCGTCCCATCAGTTCAGCTATAGGCTTCTGGTCGTAGTATCCGTTGCGTCCCAGGTCGTTGGCCACGTAGAAGTTGACATCCTTCTCCAGCTTGGCCCACTGCTCGGGAGTCTGCGCCATGATGCTCATCACGGCCACTAAAAGCAAAATCAGAGTTGTTGAAAGTTTCTTCATTGTTGTGATGTTTTTGTTGTTTATATTCGTTTTGAAAGCAAAGCCGGGACAGCAGGCTGAGCACATACTGATAACTTGCTGTAAGTCATTTTGTACTCTCTCACGCCTGTTTTCCCGGTTTCATCTGTGTTAATCCGTTTCAGGAATTCATTATAAATCTATTCTTCTTAAACATTACTCTCATGACCGTTCAGTCGTTTCCGGCTTAGAAGCTGAGCTTGAATCCGGCCTGGAGCTTCACTCCGTAGTACTCCACCTGCATTGTGCGGTCCTTCTCTCCCTGGTAGTAGCGCAGCGGCTGGTTCAGCAGGTTGTTGGCAGCGGCATAGAATGTGTACTTGATGTCCTTGCCCCATGTGTAGCTTGCGTTCAGGTCGAGATAGTTAACTTTGTCGTAGTAGCGGCGCAGCTGTGCCTCTTCCTGATACTCCTCGTCGTCCTGGAAGGCAGAAGTGAAGTTGTAAGAGAGACGCACGTTCAGTCCGCCCTTGTCGAAGTAGAGCGACGCGTTGGCCATGTGCTCTGGCGAACCGGGCAGAGCCTGCTCGTCTTTGTTGCCGAATACTGACTTGACCACGTTGCTGTGAGTGTAGGTATAGTTGCCGTAGAAGCCGAAGCACTTGAGTGACGGATGTATGAATCCGAAGTCGCGCTGCAGTCCGAGCTCAACGCCCAGGAGGTCTGCGTCGAATGCGTTTACGGGTCGTGTTATCTTGCAGTCGTCGTAGTTTCCGTAGCTGCCTTTAGACACATGCTCAACCATATAGTCGTTGATGCGCTTGTAGAAGAGTGATGCAGACACCAGACCTACGCTCTTGAAGTAGTATTCTGCCGACAGGTCGTAGTTGTTAGAGATAACCGGCTTCAGGTCTGGGTTGCCCACGAACACCTCAACAGGCGATTCGGTGCGGTTGATGCTGCTGCCCGGCATCATGTGAGAGTATTTAGGACGTGCCAGCGTCTTGGTGTAAGATGCGCGCACCTTCAGGTCGTCTGTGGCGTTATATTTCAGCAATACGCTCGGCAGCCAGTTGATATAGTTGTTCTTGTAGGTGCCGGTCGGCTCGAGATATTCGTTCTCGTCCTCGTCGACAATCCAGTTGAAGCCGCTTGTCTTCAGGTTTGTGGCCTCCATTCTGAGTCCGAGCATAAGTTCAAGTTTCTTTCCGAGCTTCTGCTCAAAGCGCAGATAGCCTGCCGAAACCTGCTCTGTTGCGTCGTAGTTGCCTGCCGACTCCTCGAGCACCTGCTCGCCGCCCATGGCTGCCAGGTCAACGTGGCTGATGCCTCCGAGGTAGTTCTTGTCGATGAACATTGTCGACTTATACTGGCTTCCGGGCATGAATCCGTCGCGTATGCGGTTGATGTAGTAGTTAGAATAGTCGTCGCCGAACATTGCTTCGTAGCCGTCGGTGTAGTCGTAGCATACAACGTCCTTTGTCTTCGACTTGCGTGTGTATTTTCCTCCGAACTTAAGCTTGTTGCCGTAGAGTCCGTTTGCGAGCGGCAACTCGAAGTCGAGCTTGAACTTCCACTCGTTCTCTATGATGTTCTCGTTGGCGTTTGTAAACTCGTCGAGCTTCCATTCGCCCTCGTCGAGGTTGATGTATGTTGTAGAGTAGGGCTGGCGCAGTCCGGCGTCTGCCATGTTGATGGTTATGTCTTTCTGCTCAAGGCTCATGTAGCGCTCGTCGGGGCGTCCCTCAGAAGCTCTTGAGAACGATGCCGACCAGTCGGCAGAGAGCTTGTCCCAGAGCAGGTGCTCGCCGCCAAGGGTGTAGTCCATGGTCTGCTGGCGCTCAAGTCGTGCGCCGCGGTTGTCGGCCGATCCTCCCTTGGTTTCTATCTGTGCCTTCATCTCTCCCTCGCCGTCTGCCAGGTCTTTGTATGACACGCGGTAGCGGTTCTCCCAGTCGTTGCGGCGGTTGTAGATACCGTTGAAGAACACTTTATGGTTGGGGTTGAACACGTAGTCGAGTGAGAGCGAGTAGCTCTGACGCTCACGTGTAACGTAGTATTGTCTTACCTCGGCGTCGGTGAGCACCACCTTGCCGTCGTCGTCGATGTCGTATTCAAACTCAGTGTTGTCCGATCCTGCCGGTGAGTTCTGGTAAGATATGGCTGCCATGAAGCCCAGCTTGTCGTTGAAGAAGCGGTTGCCGTAGGTCAGTCCGAGGTTAAGCTGCGGCTTTTCGCTTATCCAGCTGTAGCCCGTTCCAGCCGTTATGTTGAACACTTCCTTGTACGGAGTGTTTTTGGTTATGAGGTTTATCGATCCGCCGATGGCGTCGCCGTCCATGTCGGCCGTAACAACCTTGTTCACTTCGATGGTCTGAATCATGTCGGCCGGTATGAGGTCGAGCTGCACGTTGCGTATGTCGCCCTCGGCAGAAGGCAGACGGTTGCCGTTGACGGTTACCGATGTGAGGTCGGGTGATGTTCCGCGCACCTGTCCGAAGCGTGCCTCGCCCTGGTCATACTGCACGTTGATACCGTTGATACGCTTCAGGGCGTCGCCGATGTTAGAGTCGGGGAACTTGCCGATCTGGTCGGCCGACACGACGTTGGTTATGTTAAAGTTATTCTTCTGAGTGTTTATCGCACGGCTCTGTCCGTGGAACGCTCCTTTTACCTCAACGCCCTTAAGCTCCATTCCCTCTGACAGCACGAAGTCTTTCACTTCTGTCTTTTCGGCAGATATGGTCAGTTTAGCCGTTGTCGGCTGGTAGCCTACGTAAGAAACCTTCACCGTGTAGACTCCCGGTTTCAGGTTGGGTATTGTGTAGAATCCGTTAGCGTCGCTAACAACACCTGTGTGCAGATTCTCGATCATAACGGTTGCGCCGGGCAACACCTGATTAGAGTTGTCGACGATTCGTCCGCGCATGGTTCCTAAGTTAGCTTCGTTAGAGTCAGTAACAGCCACTGCTGCTACAGAAAGCATCGCAGATAAGCAAAATAGCGATAATTTTTTGTAATTTTTTCTCATAAAAAACTAAAATAATTTTAACGCTGCAAAGGTCTGCATTCTGTGTTACAAAGCCGTTACGCTGCGGTTATAGTGTATTTAACAACTTGTTACAAATTTATTTCAATTTATTAAAATCTGTTTAAATACCTATTTATATACTCTCCGCGTTAACATAATATGACATTCTGACGGCTTTCGGGCAGGTTTTAGGGCATGTCGCACGGGGTGGCGTGCGTGTGGCGGTGGGGGTGCTGTATATGGCATGGCGGCGATGCGTCGGTATGCCCCTGCGTAACGCCCTGATGCTCAATGCGTTGCAAAAGACCATGTTTTAGCCTGCAAAAGACGGCCTTTTGGCGTGTAAAAGGTGGCCTTTCGGAATGCAAAAGGGCACATATCGGAAAACGGCCGCTGCACGGGCACATTTCAGCACGGCACGGGCGCCGGCACGACATGCCACGCAGGCAAGACAGAGCGGCGG
>ENA-OPBO01001651-OPBO01001651.1-human-gut-metagenome-genome-assembly--contig:-NODE-1651-length-15095-cov-17.029255_pt1 | contig 15095 bp, 11 predicted proteins | sample MGYA00241071_ERZ501458 | MGnify/ENA primary metagenome ERZ501458 (study PRJEB25962, sample SAMEA2042509) | human gut metagenome | biome: human gut; feature: human-associated habitat; material: faeces...
CGGTCGGCACGGGGCGGATGTCGCCCCCGACACCGATCACCCGGCACAACGACATCCGGCACAGATCGGCCCCGTTGCGCGCCTTCTGCAACTGATAGTCGATCTCGCTGCGACGGGCCTCGACACGCAGCCGGTCGTTCTCGATGGCCATGCCACTCTCGACGGCCGCCGTCGTCTGCGTGCAGAGCGTATCCATCTGCGCGGCGTAGCTCTCGAGCATGCGCACCTTGCCCTCGACGGCCACCAGCGTCCAGTAGGCGTTGTCGGCCTCGACCAGCACCTCCATGCGGGTCATGCGCCGCTGTTCGCCGGCCACCTCCTCGCCGATGCGGGCCATGCGGCGTGCGGCCGAGATCTTGCCGCCGGCGTAGATTGGCTGGGTGAGGGTGAGGCCCGCCATGTAGGTGCCGCGCATGCGCATCTCCATGCCCATCATGTCGATGTCGGGTGCGACGTAAGCCCCCGTGGCCGAACCCTCGATCCGGGGCAGAGCGGCCGTCGCGGCGATCCGGCGGTCGAGACGCGCCTGTTCGAGACGGAGGTCGGCCTGCTGCAGCTCCTCGCTGTGGGCCAGCGCCCGCTCGCGGCACTCGGCCAGCGTCAACGGCAGCGGCTCCTGGGCTCGGGCCGCAGCGCCCGTCAGCAGAACGGCACACAATAGATATTTGATTTTCATGTCTTAAGCGTTTTGAGGTTTGCGAATCCGGAACATCGCCGCGTAGAAGAGCGGCAGCAGGATGAGCGTGATGATCGTACCGACCGTGAGTCCGCCCATGATCGTCAGGGCCATCGACCCGTACATCGGGTCGCCGACCAACGGAACCATCCCGACGATCGTCGTCAGCGAGGCCATCAGCACGGGCCGCACACGCGAAACCGTAGCCTCGATGACGGCCGTGTAGGGCGACCGGTGCTCCTCGGTCTGCAGGCGGTTGATCTCGTCGACGAGCACGATGGCGTTCTTGACCATCATGCCGATCAGCCCCATCATGCCGATGATGGCCATGAAGGTCAGCGGCTGGCCCGTGAGGAGCAGCGACGGCGTGATGCCGCAGAAGACGAACGGGAAGCACAGCAGGATGAGCAGCACCTTGCGCCAGCTGTTGAACAGCGCCAGCAGGATGGCCAGGATCAGAAAGACGGTCAGCGGCAGGTACTTCATCAGGTTGCCGATAGCCTCACCCTGCAGTTCGCCCTCGCCGACCCAGCGCATCGTGTAGCCGTCGGGCAGCTCGATGGCCTCGATCTCGGGGCGGATCGCTGCCACGACCTTGGCCGGCGTGGCCTCGTCGCAGTCGGGATTGGGGTCGCACTCGGCCTCGATCACCCGCCTGCCGTTCATCCGCAGCACCAGATCCTCGTCCCAGTCGAGGCGGATGTCACGCACGGCATTGCCCAGGGGCATGGCGCGGAACACGCGGTCCTGCAGTTCGCTCATCCCCCGGCCGCCGGCCAGCGCCCCCTGCAGCTCCTCGTCGGTCATCCGCAGGTTCATCATGCTCCAGACCGGGATTTGGTCGAGGTTGCGGATGCGGCTGCCGTCGTCGTTGCGCACCTGGAGGTTCAGCGTCACCATCCGCTCCTGGTCGTTCAGCACCCCGACCGGCATGCCGTCCGTGGCGGCCAGCAGGGCGTTGGCCACATCCCCGCGGCCGATCCCCGCCCGCAGGGCATCCTGCTGGTTGAATTCGGCCACGAGGGCCTTGCCGCGGGGCTTCCAGTTGTTCTCCACCGAGTAGGCGTCGACATACGGGCAGCGGCGCATGACGGCCTCGGCCTGCGCGCTCAATTCGCGCAGCACGGCCGGATCGGGCCCGGCAAACTCCACCTCGACGGTGTGCGACGTCGAGATCGAGAAATTATATTTGCGGATGCGGATGTAGGCCTCGGGGAACGCCTCGCGCAGCTGCCGGCGGATCGAGGGGATCTCGCGGACCACGGTCCTGTAGTCGGGACAGTCGACGATCAGTTCGCCGTAGCAGTCGCCGCCCGAGGTCATCGGACGCACCAGGCAGTAGTGGGCCGGAGCGCTGCCCTGGCTAACGGCCACGCGTTCGATACCCGGATGGCGCCGCACGCTGTCGTTCATCACGAGCAGGCGGTCACGCACCCGGTCGGCATCCGTGGCCGAGGGGAAGAAGCACTCGACGACGAACTGCTTGTAGTCGAAGTCGGGGAAGAAGAGGTTCTTGACGCGCGTCATGCCGAAGATCGAGAGGGCCAGCACGGCGAATGCCACGATGATCGTCGCCCGCTTGTAGCCGATCAGGAAGGCGATCGCCCGGCGCACGAAGCGGTGAACCGGCGAATTCATCACGACAGGCTGCTGCGCCCCGGGCAGCTCCTTTTTGCGGGCCGGGAGCCACGTCTTGGCGCAGATCGGCACCTGGACCAGCGCCAGCACCCAGCTGGCCAGCAGGCTCACGCACAGCACCAGAAAGAGGTCGCCGGCATATTCGCCCGCCGAATCGGGCGAGAGGTAGATCCCCAGGAAGGTCGAGGCGGCGATGACGGTCGCCCCGAGCAGCGGCAGGGCCGTATTGCGGCCGATGCGGTAGAGGTAGATCTTCGGGCCGAGGCCCCGTTTGCGGTCGATCAGAATGCCGTCCATGATCACCACGGCGTTGTCGACCAGCATGCCCATCGCCACGATGAAGGCCCCGAGCGAGATGCGCTGCAGCGTCGTGCCGCACGTCAGCAGGATCGGGAACGACACGGCCACCGTCAGCACCAGTCCGAAGCCGATGATCAGTCCGCTGCGCAGCCCCATCGTGAAGATCAGCACCAGGATGACGATCACGACCGATTCGAGCAGGTTCCACATGAACGACGAGATGGCGGCCGAGACCTTGTCGGGCTGGAAGAAGATCTTCTCCGTATGGAAACCGGCCGGGAGCTGCCGCATGGCCTCCGCGAGGCGTGCATCGACCGCCCGTCCCACGTCGGGAACGATGGCCGACGACTCCATGGCGATGCACAGGGCCAGCGCCGGACGTCCGTCGACGAAGAAGCCGTTGCGCTGCGGCGTGGCATAGCCCCGTTCGACGCGGGCCACGTCGCCGATGCGCATCTGGCGGCCGTCCATCGTGCGGATCTCCAGGTTGCGGATCGCCTCCACGTCGTCTGCCGCCGAATCGACATAGAGCGCAATGCGTTCGCCGTCGTTCGGGTACATCCCCGCATTGACCGTCTTGCCGGCCTGCTGCAGCGCCGACATGATCTGGGTCGGAATCACGCCGTTGCGGGCGATCTGCTCCTTCGAGAGGATGATGTTGATCACCTCGTCGCGGTTGCCGGCGATGTTGATCCGCTTGACCCCCTTCACGTCGAGCAGCTCGCGCCGCAGGAACTTGGCATAGCGGTACATCTCCGGATAGTCGTAACCGTCGGCCGTCAGGGCGTAGAAGATGCCGTAGACATCCATCATGTCGTCGATAACCACCGGTTCGTAGCACCCCTGCGGCAGCCGTCGGGCGGCGTCGCTCACCTTGCGGCGCAGGAGGTCGAAATGCTGCTCCAGGTCGCGGTTCAGCACCGTCATCTGGAACTCGACGGTCAGCATCGCCGAACCGTTGCGGCACTCGCTCTTCACCTTCTTCACGTCGGGCAGCGCCCGCAGCTCGTCCTCCATCAGCTGGGCCGCCTTCAGCTCCACCTCGTGGGCGCTCGCCCCGGGGTAGGGAATGACGACCATCGCCTGCTTGACCGCCACGGCCGGATCCTCCAGCTTGGGCATGTAGAGGAACGACAGCACCCCCGCAATGAGGATCGCCCCCATGAGCGACCAGAACAACACCGGCCGCCGCATGAAAAATTCCGTCAATTTCAGCTTCATCACAGCAGTCCTCCCACGTTGGTTTGGCTCGGGGCATCCAGCACCCGCACCTTTTCACCCTCCTCAAGGGCCGAGACGCCGGCCCGCACGATCCGTTCGCTGCCGTCGAGCCCCTCGCGGATGACGGCCCGCCCTTCGGCATCGGTGTTGTCGAGCACGACGGCCCGGCGCCGCACGGTCGAGTCGGCCCCGAGGACCCACACGCTCGGAGTATCCCCCTCGAGGAAGACGGCCCCCAGCGGAAGCGCAAATCCCTGCCGACGCGTCGTATCGGCCATCGCGATCCGCACCTCGACGTTCATGCCGGCCGTCAGCTGCCGGTCGGGCCGTGCGGCAAAGGCGAGGGTCAGGTGGTAGAGCTGGTTGCCGTCGGCCTTGGGGGGCAGTCCGGCAAGCTGCAGCGGCGTTTCGCCGCCGATCCCCGCCGCCCGGCAGGCGAAGCGGGTGAAACGGTCGCGCCGCAGGTACTCGGACGCCGGAATATCGACCTCAACCTCCATGTGAGAGACATCGAGCAGGGATAGAAGTGCCGTCCCGGCATCGACCATCTCCGCCGGCGAAAAGTTCACCGCCTGAACATAACCGTCGGCCGGAGCATGGAGCTTCGTATAGTCGAGTTTGTTGCGGTTGGCCTGCAGCTGGATGCCCAGCTGCCGCAACCCGGCACGAGCCTTCTCGAAATCGTTGGCCGAGACACTGCGCTGCTCGAAAAGGCGCTGCGTACGCTCGACCTCGTCCCGCAGCTGGTCGTACTGGATCTGCAGCGCCTCGACCGCCAGCCGGTAATCGGCATCATCCAGTTCGGCGAGCAACTGCCCCCGGCGCACGAAATCGCCCTCGGCGACAAGAATCCGCGCAATCTGTCCGGGCGTCTTGAAGCCCAGATTCACCTCGTGGGCCGCCCGCACGACGCCCGAATAGCAGCGCGTCGTTTCGCCGCCCAGCGCGACGGGTTGTACCAGGCTTACCCGCTGCACGAACGGCGCGCTCTGCGTACCGCCTCCGCAGCCACCCATCAGAGCCGCTGCCAACACGACTCCGAGGCCTCTTTCTGCATGTTTTATCATGATCCTGTTTTTTAGAGATTTCTCGCCGGCAAAGTTCCCGATTTTTCCGCAAAGCCTTTTGTTACATGAGGCCGGTCTATTGTTCAAAAGGATGGATAAAGGCAACTTTTGGCGATTAAATGGGGGATTGTATTGTTTGAATCCGTATATTTGCCGATGTAAAGACGAACAAACATGACTGATTCCCGGAACTTCAGTGCTCTCAATCTGGAGACAATTCCCTTCGACGAGCAGGCCTGTACCTTCGACAACCGCGTCTTTCTGGCCGGCGACTTTGACGACACAACTCCCCGGCGTGACCTCTCACACGCCCCGACGATACGTCGCTTCCTTACAGCTCCATATCCCTTCAAGATTCAATTTTCGATGATGCACCTCTGTCTGGGAGGAAGGATGCGCGTCAGGCTGAACCTCAACGAATACGAACTGCATCCCAATTCACTGATGATCGTCACGCCGGGGTCGATCGGTCAATGCCTCGAGATTTCGTCCGACTGCCGGATCGTCCTCGTCGCCCTGTCGAACAACTCCATCATCTCGGAAGACAACTCCGAAGGGGCACTCATTGTCCGGAAGTTTCTCGCCCGACGGTCGCTGCTGGAGCTTACCGATGCCCAGACTTCCGAGATACTCGCCATCTTCCGCGCCATGCGCGACAAGCTCCGACAACCCGACTTCCGCTTCAAGCACGATATCCTGAAGGGTTATCTGCAGGTGCTCTACGGCGAGATTTGCCAGTTGATGGCCCCGCTTGTCGAGGCGCAGGAGGCCAGTCAGGGTTCCCGCAAGAGACAGATTTTCGACCGTTTCATCGAGGAGCTGCGGCAGCACTACGCCTCGGAACGCAGCATTCAGTTCTATGCCGACCGGCTCTGTCTGACGCCGAAATACCTCTCGCAGGTGATCCACTCCGTCAGCGGCCGTTATGCCGGCGACTGGATCCGCGACTACGTGATCCTCGAGGCCAAGGCCCTGCTCAAGAGCGGACAATATACCGTACAGCAGGTCTCCGACATGCTGAATTTCGCCAATCAGTCATTCTTCGGGGTCTACTTCAAGAAGGCGGTCGGCTGCTCACCGACCGCCTACAAGGAGTCTTGAGAGGGGCAGAGCAGAAGCCGGAAAATCAATTCACGAGCGAACCGAATCCGGCAGAGCATCGGCTTCGGTTTTTTGATGGTGGTGTCGCATGGTGCCGTGAAACGCAGATCGGGAGGTGTCCGTTTGGACGCCTCCCGATCTGTTTGGACCGATCCCGGGGATGATCCCCGATCTATTTGAGCTTCTCCTCCTTGACAAAGGGCTTGTAGTGGTCGCCGACGATCGTGAGGAAGGCGCTTTTGAGCGTCTCGACCGTTTGGGGATTTTCGGCGGCGATGTTGCGGAGCTGACCGCGGTCGGCCTCCAGATCGAAGAGGCTCCATTCGGGCAGATTGCCCAGCTCGTTCTTCGTGATGTTGCGCTCGGGGCCCTTGTAGGGCGGGATCAGCTCGTACTTGCCATTGCGGTAGGCCAGCTTGCCCTGGGCCTCGAGAACGAGATCCTGACGCCCCGAGTCGGATTTCCCGAGCAGAGCGTCCAAATGTTCGCGGCTGTCAATACCCTCGGGGGCCTCACCGCCGACGAGTTTGCCCAGCGATGCGAAGAGGTCGAGCTGCGACACAAGCGCCGGCGAGACCTTCGACGAGATGTGGCCCTTCCAGTAGACGATCAGCGGAATGTGCGTACCTCCGTCGTAGAGGCTGTACTTGCCGCCGCGCGTGCCGGCTCGCGGGTCGTGATCGCCCAGCCGCTCCTCGGCATCATCGTAGTAGCCGTCGTTGATCACCGGGCCGTTGTCCGAGGTGAAGATCACCAGCGTGTTCTCCAGCAGCCCCTTCTCTTCAAGGTGGGCGATCACCTCACCCACGCACCAGTCGGCCTCGACGACGGCATCACCGCGCGGTCCGAGATCGGTCTTCCCCACGAAGCGGGCATGCGGAGCCCGGGGTACGTGCGGCTCATGGAGTCCGTAATAGAGGAAGAAGGGTTTGTCGGCGGATTGCCGGTCGAGGAAGTTCTCCACCTCGCCGACGAAATAGTCGGCCATCTCCTCGTCGACCCAGCGGGCCTTCTGACCGCCCTTCATGAATCCGATGCGCGGAATGCCGTTGACAATCGAGTTGTTGTGTCCGTGGTGCCACTTCATCTTCAGCATCTCGGGATTCGTAAGGGCCGTAGGCTCACCTTCGAAGTTCTTCTGGTAGTTGACGTAGATCGGATCCTCGGGATCGAGCCCCTCGACGAGTCCGTTCTTGACGTAGACGGTCGGCACGCGGTCGTTCGTGGCGGCGATCAGACACGTGTAGTCGAAGCCGACGGTATTGGCGCTCGGGGTGATGGGTCGGTTCCAGTCGACGTTGCCGTCACCCATGCCGAGGTGCCACTTGCCGATAGCCGCGGTGTTGTAGCCGGCGGCCTGCATCATCTTCGGCAGGGTGGGGCAGTCGGTGGGGATCAGCAGCGGGGCATCGCCCGGGAGGATCTTTGCGTCGGCATTGCGCCACGGGTAGAGGCCCGTGAACAGCGCATAGCGGCTCGGGGTGGAGGTTGCCGAGGTGGCATATCCGTTTGTAAAGCGGACGCCCTGTGAGGCCAGCGAGTCGATGTGGGGCGTCTGGATGGCCGTGGCGCCGTAGGCTCCCAGGTCGCCCATGCCGAGGTCGTCGGCCACGATCAGCAGGATGTTGGGCCGTTCGGGTTCGGCCGGTTGTTGGCTGCAGGCGCCGGCGGCCAGTGCCAGCGGCGGCAGTGCATAAAGCAGATGGTTGCGATTCATGGTTTCTGTTTTTTATTCAAGTATCTCATTCTTTATTCAAGCACCTTCGAATAGGCGTGTTCGACGGGCAAGAGGGTGAACGTGACGGGGCGGTTCTCGTACTTGTTCAGATACACCTCGCGCGGAAGACGACCCCAGTTGTTCACGCATCCCAGACCCGTCTGCCTCTGATCTTAACCAAAAATTCCACTTCAAAGATACCTAATAAAATCGAAAACAGGGGCGTGCTGTCGGATCAAAGTACGCCGTATATTTGTCAAAGTATTGCGTGGAGCCTTCCTCACTCAAAAAATGCCGGGAACGCCCATGCGTATCCGCAGTTCCCGCGGTTACATCTCCTCACAAACAAAGACGACCCGGATAACTCCGAGCCGCCTTCGCTCCAATTTCCCTATTTATTCCCCTCATTTCGAAAACTCGTGGACAAAGATACCGTCAGAATAGAGGCCACGCCCCTTTTCATTCAGATATTGATCGCGGGCATACATATCTTCGTAATTATTCAGGATACTGAGGTCGTAATCAGGCCAAACCTTGATTTCAATCTTTTGGGTTGCATCGGGAACATATTCCTCGGCGAGAAGATTCTCCGTGGCAGGATCCGAAAAGGAGACCTTCGCTTCGTCGCTGAATTCGCCCTCTCCGGCCTCGTTCACTCCGGCAACCTTGTAGAGACCGCTCTCATTGACGGTGCATGCGGGCTGCTCGGTCATCTCATACCATTATTTTCACCACTTCGCATGACGAGTGGGCCATCCGGGCGTTTCGGGTCAACAGCATCGATTACCTGCTCAAGCCGATCGAGGACGAAGAGCTGTTGCGAGCCATCGAGAAGCACGAGTACCAGATCAGTATTGCGGAGGCGAATGTCAGGAAATATGTCGATCTGCTTTCATCGGTTGTGAATCGGCAACCCTATCAGAGCCGGCTGCTGGTCAGTTGCGGGAATCGCTATGTGGCTGTCGAGGTTGAGTCAATCACGCTCTCCGATGCCGATGACAGGTATGTCACACTCCATACGGTCTCTGGTTCAGCAACTCCATGCTTCTAAAATCGCCGCACTGCCGGCAGTAGCCGATACCAAAATTTACGCTTTTGCGGCGGTGTAAACGCAACGAGACTCCCAACTCGGGCCGAAGACAGAACTCCCGGGAGGGGTGCTTTGAGGTCGCATGTGCCGAGTTCCTCATGCACCGGCATGCAAAACAAAAGGGAGAACCTATGAAAGGCTCTCCCTTTTTTGTTTTGGAGCGGAAAACGGATTTCCGACCCAAGCATATTCCTCGTTTACAATCAGCGCATTATGTGAAGCATTTCCTTCGAAGGTCACTCCTGTGATGCGGTCATCATGCACTCGTTTGCATCCCAATGCTTTCGACAAAGATACGAATTATTTTCACACAATTCAAGAACGCTATTCAAGCTGTTTTCTGTACGCTGAATCCAATGTATTTCCATCCTTGTCTTTCCACAAAGTCCATCCGTTTAAGGATCGCCCCATGCAGAAATCGGAGGCAATATTGGGTCTGGGAAAAATCTTGTCAGAAGCAATCGTCCCATTACGGTCAACAGGACTATTCCGCATAATACTTTTCCGCAAGGCGGCGAACCAAGTCGGCCATCTCCCGGCGAACCTCTTCCGGACCGAGAAGTTCAACCTTCTCACGCATCCACAGAATCCGCTGGTAGAAGTCGAACGACGGCCGCAGAAAGTAGGTAAATATCGAATGATCCTCCTCGGTTTCAATCTCCTCCTGCGATTCATGCAACGGCTGGGCGCGCAGGTAGCAGCGCTGCTGCCGGTCGGCCCACAGGCGAATCAGCCTCGGGCGTTTCTCCGCTTCACGGATGATTCCATAGCATCCGGCGTAATACTCCTCGGGGAGAAGTTCGGGTGAGGGTTCGGCCTGCGTCTCGCCAATTTGCAGTCGGGAAATGCGCTCGAGGGCGAAGGTCTTGACCCGCTGCCGGTTCATGTATTCGGCAATCAAGTACCAGCGTCCCTCGAAGACACGCAGAAAGGCCGGCACAAGCTCCCAATCCTGCAATTCCGAACTATAGTAGGAGGTGTAGTTGAACCGCACGGTCCGTTTCCGGTCGATGGCATCGAGGATGGTGGCCAGATGCTCCGCACCCGTCGGTACAGGCTCCATCATCACGCGGTCACGATGCCGCAGGGTCTGGGTGTTCAGGTCGGCGATGTGGTAGGCCGCGAACAGATAGCGGTAGAGTGCATTGCTGCGAATCTCTTCCCGATTGACAATATCATACGTGTTGGTCGAGGGCGAATAGTCGATGTCGATGGCATATTCATTCGCGATATGCTCCTTGTAGCGGGAGAAGGTGCGTTCCTGGATTCGGCGGTTGTCATAGAGAGCCGACCGTTCCCATCGTTCGTTCAGTTCGCGCAGCGAAAGAGCGCCTGCCTGCAGCAGCGTCTCGACAATCCAAAGGCATTTTCCGTTTTTGGTCATTGGTTTCTGATTTTATTGCAAAGATAAGGTTTTAGTCAGACATATTTTGTCTGACCAGTGGGTTTATTTTGCGGCATGAAAGTAACAATCGCTAAAAAGAGCTGCAAAATGGAAAGGACTCAAGAAAACAAAGGCACGGCAATACTCTGCACGCCGCTCATTCACATGATTGACGAGGCGGGCGAAAAGTATCTGTACGACTGGAATCTGTCGCAGTCACTGCCCGCCGACAAGAACTTCCAGGTAGGGGAGTGCCCGCATCTGGGCTACCTGGATTGCCGGTGCCTCTACCGCAGGTTGCAGGACGGGGCGTACAAGCGCATGAGCGACGGACTTGTCGTGGCCTTCTCCAACGAGGACATGAGCGTGTCGCCGACGACCCCGGATGAGGAGCTCTCCGACGCGGCCTACTGCGCCAAAAACAGCATCCTCGGAATCGGCTGCCGGGGGAGATATTTCATCGCGCTGGAGATGGACCCTGAGATTTGACATTCACCTATTGTATCACACTTAATTTTTACGACTATGGAACTCGAATGCCCGAATTGCGGCGGTTACGACTGCTATTTCGACGGGCTGCAGTTCGTCTGTGACGATTGCGGCCATGAGTGGGGCGCCTATTGCCCCTGTACATCCTGCGATGATTGAACGCAGCCGGTCCGTAAGTCGTCAAATCCAACAACTTGCGGACCGGCGTCTTTTTCAGTCCGTGCCCTTGCGAATTTCATCCGCTATTGCTATATTTGTCTTGATTTAGATGAAATTTAGGACGTTTGTTTCCATCTGAGTTACCGAAACCGCCAATATCAGACAACTCACAGACGAAACAGATGGTCTTGTCGTATCCGGCACGGACTGTCTTTTCTATCTGGGTTGGGGCGCTTGGCGGTGCCCGGTAACTGATTGATCGGGCGGGCGTGCCGGTGTTGTATTTGTAAATTTAAAACCAACCTAAAATTATGATTGTTGAACCTTTAACTGCTAAAATTTTGTCAAAGTTGACAAGTGGAGAGACACTGGTACAGTTAAAAATTGTGGATTGAAATTCAAAAATCCATATAAACGCATCCTGAATCCTTTAAGTATGCCACCAGATATTCTAAAACCAACACCCTTCTGGATCAAACTATACACGATAACAGAGTGTCCGCGATGTAAAAGTAAAAATATTTCAAAATAATAACTATTGTTATGAGCCAGTCAAATATTAACAAAAATACCATAATAAAGATAGTAACTATTGGTACAAGTGCAGTAGGTGTAGTAATAGTGGCGTGCGTAACATGGTTCAAAAAAGGGGTTGAGAAAGGACTTGAGCTCACCGCAGAAGCAATGGAGGCAGCCACAACAACAATTAAGACTAAAGAGCAAGAAAATGAGAGACTGCGCAGAGAAAATGATAAATTACGAAAAGAGTCTAATAAATAAGAGAGAAGATGTCTGATAGTTATAGAAAATTACTCGACGTAATAGCAGAAGAAAGAGGATATCCCAATGGTACTCCTGCAAATGATATTATTAGCAATGAAGAAAAAATTAAAGCTAAAATAAAATGTGAACAATATAAAACTGAGTTTGATGAACTCTTGAAACTAAATAAAGATGAAAAGCTCCTGCTCAGTTTCTGCACGGCCCTGCAAGTTATTAGATGGACTATTGTCGGCTGTATACAACCGCCTTTCGGTAATCCCAAAACACCTGAAGAAAAAAAGATATGGAAAGCCGAAAGTGATAAATTAAAATATCACGATTTAAAGAATGAAAAATTAGAAGAGGTCAAAAATTACGACAATATTAAACGCGAGGGGTCAAAATATCGTAGTGCCACCGAAATAATTTTGCAATGTGTCCCGTATGATGTAACTGATGGCAAATCGATAGGATTAGATGGTAAGTTTCATCGACAAAATACATTGGGCCACGACCCCATATTAGGCTGGATATTCGGTGTGGCAAATATTATTACAGATACCGTAACGACCCGAAATTTCACTACATACAAGGCTATACAGACAGCTACAACAAATGGAAAATTTGAATTAGGGACACCGCCAACTCCTGTTTTTACACCTAAAATATTTCATTGGGTATTTGAGAGTCTTATAGAAGATAAATTCAGACTACCGGCAGCCATGTATGCTCAATCGGTACATTTACGTTCAGACATAAAGGATCCTAAAGGTCTACCATTCCCCATTCTTGGAACTATACTTAATAAGATTAGTTTCGTGAAAACGGAAAATGGTTGGAAAAGATTCAGCGAACTTTATAAAAATGGATATGAATATCTGAAAGCTTCGCAAGAGTTGCAGATAGATTTAAAATCTCAATCCATTTCGGGTGCGGTTGCTGTTCTTATAAATTTAACTATAGCATTCCTACATTGGATACTATATGACAATAAGCAAGATAAAAAATATTATTTCGCTAAGACACTTAAAATTATAGAATATTCCAATGTAATAGCAACATCATCAAATCTAGTAACATCGGTTATTGCTCCGCAAATGTTTGATTTTGCTGGTGCCATGAATACAGCAATGGCATATGTCGGTACCCAACTGAAAACATTAAATTTAGAAGGCGAATATTTTGGAAGACGACTATTAGAAGATTTTAATCAAACACTCTGACTCCTTTTGTCCGCCCCTCCCTCTACCTTTGCTCCTGAAACGGGGAATGAACCGATGTTAAACCCTAAAATAGAGCAAAGATGGAAAAGGACAAAAGAAAAAGACCCCGAATCAGGTATTGGACAACGACCCGCATGGAAGAGGAATCGGCCGAAAGCCGTCGAGACGCACAGCCCGACGAGGTGGACTACGAAGAGGATGAGCAGAAGTCTGCTTGCGAGCACGGGGCCTCGGAACAGGCCGCGCAGGAGCATTTCGAAGCAGGCGGCTGGCAGCACGAGGCCGAAGAGACGGTCAACGACCGGGAACGCATGGAGGACTTAGGCAACAAACGCGATGAGTTTACACGGAAAAAAGGTCTTTCCCGAGTGAAGCAACAACTGGTATTGCTGTGGGACTATTTGAGCGCCGTAACTTCCGGTCGTTACAAGGGGTATTCCATGTGGGCCTATCTGAAGGTGGTAGCCTGCCTGCTCTACGTGGTAAGTCCGTTCGATCTCGTGCCCGACTTCTTCCCGTGGGTCGGATGGTTGGACGACATCGCCGTCGTAATCTATGTCTGCGGGCTGGTCAAGGAGGAGTTGGACCAGTTCTCAGTTTGGCAGGCGCGTCAGCATCTGTCAACGGAGTATTAAACATGCAGTCGGTCCCGGGCGGACGGGCATAACCTCCGCCTAAAGCATTGATGTTTCGAATGTGCCGGTGCGCGGCACAAGGCCCGAACAGCAGGTCGCCTGAAAAAGTCACCGGCCGAGCGGAAACGTAGCCGGGACCGATTGTTTTTTCACTCGGAGCTTTCTGAAACGATATTTTCCATTTGTTGGTTGTTGCCTCGGTCAGTTTCTGACCGGGGCAACCCTTTATTTTGCAGACGCAAGTTCAAAAAGCATGAAACAGAATGCATTCAAATATTGGGCAAAGACAGCAGGAATGATACTGCTGGTATTATTGGTCGTACATGTGCTGATTTACTGCACGGGGTATCGCGGCGACGCGCTGCGCTGGATGCCTACCGCACAATTTTTTAATTCGTTAATGGATAAACTGATGTGATTATGGATTTCAATCTGAATCAAATTGCGACCACACACTTCGCTGGCGAAGGAGAAAAATTTGTATCAATCGACCTGGACGATTATCGGAAATTCGTTTCCTCGCGTCATATTGTCCGGTCGTCCAACATCGTGGTCAAGAAAGGGGATTTGCAATCGGTGATTCCGAGCGTGCGCAAGTCATATGCAGGGAGCATTCATGCGTCCGAATTTTTTGTCTCTATTCGGCTGAAAGAAGGGGTTCTCTGCAACTATGAGGAGGTTCTGAATTTGCTGCAGACGATTCAGTCGGGCAGCGCGTCAGACGGCACGTCTATACAATGGGGACTCACCATAAATGCTCGAATGGAGGAGGATGTCCGGGTACTTATATTGGCGGGAGAACAGGAAGAAGAGTAAAAACACCCTAAATCTGGATTTGATATGTCAATAGGTGTAAACCGATCCTCGGTCAGTTCAGATTATTTGAGGACCGTCATATCAAAGCTCATCTTCTTTCGCATTTCCCCTTCCACCCGATAGCGACCAGCCCCGAACTTGGCGGCGACGGATGCAAGGCCGGCCCCATGGGCGCTCCGTACAGCCTTGCGGCCGATGCCGGCAAGTCGGATCTTTGCGGACGGGTGGAAAGGGACGGGCTTCCGGCAAAGAGTTACAACTGGCGCGCCCCCGTTACCGACTCGGGCCACGCGACTTCTTCTTCGGAGTGATAAAGCGGCGTGGCCGGTCCTGCTGCTTTTGAGTTTGGGCAGGGCGTGGTTCGCGGGGATCGTCCCAACTCTCCCGATAGGTCATATCTGATGCATTCTCTTTCCAGAGGTAGGGACGTGCCGTCGTGCCTCCCCACCATTTCACCAGCGCCCGCACGACATACCCCGCTTCGATCCGGTCCCGGTCCATACGTCGCATCGTGTATTTCCCGTACTCCACCCAGTCCCGCGGATCGTCCCGATAGACCCACGCCATCTGCAGCCGGTCGTCCATCACCACATAACCCTCCGATTGCGTTCCCCGCACGAAGATCGGTTCTCCTTCGCGGAGCATCTCGATCTGCTCCTCGGTCAAGGGCTTGCCCGCAATCGACAGATTCCGATGCGGCGCCTCTGGTTGCTGCTTCTCCGACTCCAGCTTTTGCAGGATAGCCGTAACCTGAGGACGTTGTGATACTGTTCCAAATAGTGTGTCTGAGGAGGGATAAATAAAAAAGTCTACAGAT
>ENA-OPBO01001670-OPBO01001670.1-human-gut-metagenome-genome-assembly--contig:-NODE-1670-length-14958-cov-7.669731_pt1 | contig 14958 bp, 13 predicted proteins | sample MGYA00241071_ERZ501458 | MGnify/ENA primary metagenome ERZ501458 (study PRJEB25962, sample SAMEA2042509) | human gut metagenome | biome: human gut; feature: human-associated habitat; material: faeces...
GCAAACGCGCCGGAGCTTGAACGAGTGCGGGCTCGTGCGTCTTGCTTCGCAAGCCGTTCCCTCGCTCCTATCAATCGGCTTATCGAACACTGCGGAGCGGCTACTAAAAGCCCGATTATAAGAATTAGATAAGTCGCTTGCTTTTACCTTGCTATAGCTTAAGTTATAGTCAAATCCAATCTTCCGCTCCGTTTATCGCATCATGCGGCTTCGATATACGCAGAAAAAGTCCTGGCAGACATTCCTGCCGGGATTGAAGCTGTTTTATGAACACCCTGCTTTTTATTCTTCCTCTGTTTTGCCTTCGGCTTTGTCGTTCTCGTTGAATTTGTTGAGAAAATAAAGATAAGTCTCGGCATAGACGCACTTTCTTGTCTCGAACCTGTCGCCGTCGTTGTGGTGGCGCGTATAGTAATCGATATCGGGCTTCAATATCTTCGTTATCTCCAGCGCTATTTCCTGATTTGTCATTTTATCGCCTCCGCGGTTTTCATCTATATATTACCACCGAAGTAAATATTTTTTAACTATCGGGGCTCATTATTATTACTCAAAAGAAGCAAATATTAAAATTATAAAATGGCGGTTCACGATTCGATAAGAGAATACTTTTTTGTGCATTCTTGCTATTGACTCACAAAAAACAAGGTAATATAATGACATTGATGTTAAAAAAGACACCCGATGCAGCAAATTTCCCACTGTTTTAAGGAAGGAGATTGCTACACCAACCATCAAGGAGAGGAAGATCTATCCATGGAAAACAAGAATCAGCGCATCTGCATCATCGGCGGCGGCCCCGCAGGCACGAGCATGGCTATGTACCTGGAGAAAAAGGGCTATGACAACTATGTCATCTATGAGAAGTCCGGCAAAGTCGGCGGCAAGGCATTCTCGCCCATGATGAAGGTCAAGAACGCACAGGGCAAATGGGAAGACCGCACCATTGAAATGGGCGCGGTCATGGGCTGCGACACTTACTTCGCAGTTCACGAGTGCGAAGAGTTCGGCGGCACGACCCATCTCGACGGACCGCCTATGGGCAGAAGATTTATGAATGTCGACGGCACGCCCCAGAAGTCTTCTCCCCTCGCACTGCTCAAGAAGATCATGAAGATGAGAAAGCTCTCAAAGCTCCTCGAGACGAAGTACAAGGGCTACGATGTCAACGGTCACAGAGGCGTGTCCGAGGGTCGTTATGAGGGTCCCTGCCCGTCTCCCGAGATGAAGCTTGCTCACATCGAGGGCGAGAACCCGAACCTGAAGGATCTTTCGATGCCCTTCTCCGAGTTCCTCAAGCTCAACCACTGCGAGGACGCAGAGCTCGTCTGGAAGGGTCCGTTCACTTCCTTCGGCTACGGCTACTTCGACGAGATCCCGGCGGCTTATGTTCTCAAGTATCTTGATGCCTTCACCGTCAAGCAGTTCCTTTCCACCGGCAAACTGTGGACTTGGTACAACGGCACCCAGAGCATCTGGGAGGGCGTCAACAGCCACCTGAAGCATCCCGCTCTGCTCAACTCCGAAGTCACCAACATCAAGCGTGAAAACGACAAGGTCTATGTCACCGTAAACGGCAAGACCGAAGAGTTCGACAAGTTAATCATCTGCACCCCGCTCGAGCTGTTCCTCGGCTACGGCGATCCCCGCCCGGAAGAGAAAGAGCTGTTCTCCAAGATAGTCCACAAGGAGTATTTCACCATGGCTGTCCGTCCCGAAGAGGGCAACGCGCCTGACATCTCCTACTATTTCTTCGAGAATATGACCAACGAGACCCGCGGACATCTTATGGTGTTCTATCATCGCTGGTCCGACGGCGTCACCGATCAGCCGCTCGTTACATTCACCCTGCGCAACCACGAGGGTATGGAGGATGTTCCGTTTGAGGACGCAAAAGCGACTACCCTTGCAGACATGGAGAAGTGCGGCCTGAAGGTCGACAAGATCGAGCGTATCGACGACTGGTATTATTTCCCGCATGTCGGCAGCAAGGATTACGCCGACGGCTGGTATGAGAAGGTCGAAGCTATGCAGGGTAAGGACAACACCTACTATGCAGGCGAGGTTATGGCATTCGGCGACATGGAAGAGACCGTTGAATACAGCCGCGACCTTGCAAGAAGATTCTTTTAATTGAAGAGGTAAAATCATGCCGGAACAGAATAAGAAAATAATCAGCAAATATCAGGGCGACAAAAACCCTGATGAACGCTATCTCAAGCTCGGCAGAAAGATAACCGATGCTATGGGACATAAAATCTCCGGAGTGACATCCGACGACCCGGAGTATTGGGGACTCAGAGAAGTCCTTACTCCCGAGATGTGCGATATCGCCAACAAGATGAAGCTCCGCCAGCACTACACCTTTGAGCAGCTGCTCGAGATGAACCGCGACTACGAAGCTATCGATCTGCAGAAGATACTCGATGAGATGTCTTACATAGGCATCCTTGAGTATGACTACGGCGACAACTACGACCACACTCACGAGCTCAAGGATCGCCCGCGCATCAGACGCTACAGACTGCCGTTCTATGTCCCCGGCTCCGCCGAGCTGTTCAACTCCTCGGTCGACAGGATCGCAAAGAACCCCGCAGTTGCCTCGTTCTTCGAGCGCATGACTTTCATCCCCCTCGCGGGCATCACTCAGATGGTCCCGCCCGGAGGCGACGGAATCGGAATGCATGTCATCCCGGTCGAGAAAGCTATTGACGCCGAGAGCAAGTCGATAGACCTTGAGCACATCTCATATTGGCTCAAGAAATACGAGGGTCATATCTCCGCAGGTATCTGCTCCTGCCGCGCTTCGCGCGCAGTGCTCGGCGACGGCTGCACCGATGATTTTGACGATTGGTGCATCCAGCTCGGCGACATGGCAGATTACACCGTTGAGACCGGACGCGCTCACTACATAACCAAAGAGCGCGCTCTCGAGATACTCGAGCTTGCCGAGAAGAACGGCTATGTCCATCAGATAACGAACATCGACGGCGAGAACAAGATTTTCGACATCTGCAACTGCAATGTCAAGATCTGCAACGCTCTGCGTACTTCTCTGCTGTTCAATACGCCCTATCTTTCGCGCAGCTCCTACACCGCAAAGGTCGAGAAGGAGAAGTGCGTAGCCTGCGGCAAGTGCGTTGAGACCTGCCCGGCGGGCGCTGTCAAGATGGGTCAGAAGCTCTGCCGCAAGGACGGCTCCGAGGTCAAATATCCTCATGCTCCCCTGCCGGACAACAACATCTGGGGACCCTATGCATGGGATGAGGACTACCGCGACACCGCGCGTATGTCCAACACATATGCCAGCGGCTCCGCTCCGTGCAAGGCGGCATGTCCCGCGCACGTGCCCGTTCAGGCTTATCTGCGCCTCGCCCACGAGGGCAAGTACCGCGAGGCTCTCGCGATGATAAAGACCGAGAACCCGTTCCCGGCTGTCTGCGGACGCGTCTGCAACAAGAGATGCGAATCCGAGTGCACCCGCGGCAAGATTGACGCTCCCGTTTCGATAGATGCGGTCAAGAAGTTCGTCGCCGATCTCGACCTCAACGCTGAGGACAGATTCGTGCCCGAAAAGACCGTTCAGTCGACCCACGGCGCGTTCGACGAGAAGATTGCCATCATCGGCGGCGGTCCTGCCGGTCTGAGCGCGGCATACTATCTCGCACAGATGGGTTACAAGCCCACCGTTTTCGAAAAGAACCCGATCCCCGGCGGTATGCTCACATACGGCATCCCCAGCTACAAGCTTGAAAAGGATGTTATCGCCGCAGAGATTGATATTATCAAAGAGCTCGGCGCCGAAATCAAGTGCGGCGTTGAGGTCGGCAAGGATATCACAATAGCTCAGCTCAAAGAGCAGGGCTACAAGGCGTTCTATATCGCCATCGGCTGCCAGGGCGGCAGACGCCCCGGAGTCAAGAACGACAACGCACCCGGCACACATATCGCTGTTGAGTATCTGCGCCACTGCTTCGAGCACCGCGAGGACACATTTGACGGCAGCGTAGTTGTCATCGGCGGCGGCAATGTCGCTATCGACTGCGCAAGAAACGCTCACCGTCTCGGTGCTTCCGAGGTCAGCATGTTCTGCCTTGAGTCGCGCGACGAGATGCCCGCGAGCCGCGAAGAAGTCGCAGAAGCCGAAGAGGAGAACATCAAGGTCAATCCCTCCTGGGGTCCCAAGGAAGTCCTCGTCGACGAGAGCGGCAAGGTCACCGGCATCGTGCTCAAGAAGTGCGTGCGCACAATCGACCCCGAGACCAAGCGTTTCTCGCCCGTATATGACGAGAACGAGACTATCGAGGTCAAGGCAGACAAGATCGTCTTCGCTATCGGTCAGGCTATCGAGTGGGGCAACCTGCTTGAGGGCACGAAGGTCACTTTCTGGCACGGCAACTATCCAGTCGCAGACAAGTTCACCTATCAGACCGAGGATCCCGATATCTTCGTCGGCGGCGATGTTTACACAGGTCCGCGCTTTGTTATCGACGCTATTGCCGCCGGTCATGAGGCAGCAGAGAGCCTGCACCGCCACGCCCGCCCGGACGCTTCCATGACCATCGGACGCGACCGCCGCAGCTTCACTCCGCTGAACAAAGACGATATCAAATTCCCGTCCTATGACACGGCAGGCCGTCAGGAGGCCGGTATGGACGAGTCGATAGACGCGAAGATGTCCTTCAAGGACGCGCATCTGGATCTGACCGAAGAGCAGGTCAAGATTGAGACCGGGCGCTGCCTCGGATGCGGCGCATCGTATGTCGACTACAACAAGTGCATCGGCTGCGGCCTCTGCACGACGAAGTGCGAATTTGACGCTATCCACCTCGTGCGCGACCATCCGGAATGCTCGACGATGTGCGTTGCCGAGGACAAGGTCGGCGGACTTCTGAAATATTCCGTCAAGCGCGCCTTCAAGATTCTGGGTCACTTAGGCTCGGACGAGGCGAAGGAGATGGCGAAAAAGCGCAAGGCCTATAAGCAGGCTCAGCAGAACAAGGATTGATTTCATGCATGAATTAGGCATAGTTCTCCATGTCATAGATCAGGTGGAGGAGCTCGCCAAGGAAAACAATGTCAGCAAGGTGACCCGTCTCACGCTTGAGGTCGGCGAAGTGTCGTCGATAGTTCCGTCGTATTTTTCGGACTGCTTCGAATGGGCGAAGAAAAAGACGGAATATATGCAGGATACCGAGCTTGAAATGATTATTCTCGAGGGCGTCTCCTACTGCAAAGACTGCAAAAAGACCTACAAGACAACGGAATACGCAAAAAAATGCCCCCACTGCGGCAGCGACAACACCTATCTCGTGACAGGCAACGAGCTGCGCATCAAGGACATTGCGGTTGTTGACAAAAAATAGCCGCGCGGTAAAACAAAAGACAGCACCGTTTCTGAAAATTGAAACGGTGCTGTAATTTTTTATTTTTCAGTGTCTCTCGTCAAAATTTGAATAGGTCTCGCAGAAGCGCGCCTGGAACGACGCGGGTTCATCGCCTGCATAGAGGTGAGAAATATCGCCGAATGCGTTGCATCTGAAAACAGCTTGCCCCTGCTCGCGCTCCTCGGTTATCAGCGTCGTCACCGAGGTCGGCAGTGCAACGAAATTATGCCAGAGCACAACGGGCGATATCTTTAAAATATGCGAGAGCAGAACGCACTCCACGCCGAAATGGCAGAAGAGCACCACGGTGTCGCTGTTCTCCCGCTCGACTCTGTATATCTTGCCGTCGTGGATATAGCCGTGGCGCGCAAGCAGCTCGTCTATGCCGTCGCAGACGGCTTTGTATTTTTCGGGCACGTCTCCGCTGCTGTAAAACGGAGTTGATATCCACTTGTCCTTGTCGTAATAGTCGTCGTTTTCGCTCAGAAACGCAGGCGTTCTGTCCCAGGAATAGGTGTGCTCCCCGCTCTCCGGGTCTATTACATAGCCGTCGAACTCGCGAAGCCAGTCGAATATCTCCGCCGTTCTGCCGAGCGCGTTGAGCGTCGCTTTTGAAGTGTCCTTCGCCCTGCCGAGCGGCGAGCAGTAGAACGCCGCAACATCGAGCTTCGTCAGCCTGTCCTTGAGCAGCTCCGCCTCGCGCCAACCCTTGGGGGTCAGCGAGTCTATCGAATAATCCGGGTCTCCGTGACGAACGATAAGAAGTTTCATATAATACCTCCGCAGTTGAGTCTTTTAAAATTATATTACTTTCGTCGGGATTTTTCAACATAAGTGAATATTTAAAAAAGCCGAATGTAAATAAAAAAAGATCATGATCCGTAAACCATGACCTTTTTGCTTTCTATGCCGTGCGTAGCTCTCGTTTATTCCTCGCTGACTACGCTCGAATATGCGGTAGTCACGCTGAGCCCCGGGACAGCCCCGAGCTTTTCGGCGAGCGACGAGATAGTCTCGAGCGGCGCATCGAGGGCGACGGAGACGAGATTCACACCCTTTGTGCGGTAAGGTATTCCCATCCTGCCGATTATGTGTTCGCCGAAATCGTGCAGAAGCGCGTTGAGAGACTCGACGGACTCCTCTTTTTCGACAACAACCGACATCACGGCAACTATCGTCTGCATAAAAACATCTCCTTACTTGAGAATAGTTATCTTTCCGATAACGGGAAGCTCCTTTGCCCTGCCCTTGGCGGCATTGATGATTCCGATTACCGTAAGCACCGCAAACGCGATGTTAACCAAGCTGCACACGCCGCCGATAATAAGAGAAACGGTTTCGTTGACGGCTCCGACAGCGCCGACTATTATTCTGCTAACGAACGTCCATGCGAACTGGGCTATCGCGAGGACAAGTCCCTGATTCGTGTGGAAGCGCGCATATCTCGATTCCCTTGCGGCAAAGAGCGGAACAAGCACGAGTATTCCCAAATAAGCGAGTACCGCCATAACCTTGTTCGACTGAATGTCGTTTTGGTCGAACTCGGACGTTGTGTCGGGCGTGTCGTTGAGCTCATTGATTTTTGTTCCGAAATCCTTCTTTTCCTCTTCCCACGGCTCTGCCTTAGGCGCTTCGGGCACAACGGGTGCGCCGCAGTCGGGGCAGAAGCGTGCCTCGTCATCTATCTTTGAGCCGCAGTTGGTGCAAAATGCCATTATTGTGTATCCTCCCTGATTCCTTAAAGTATTCTAATTATACCAACATTCCGCAAAGTTTACAAGTGCAAAGCGGCACTCGCTCTCAAAGCTCTCTCTGTGCATCGTCGAGCAGGCTCTCTTCCTCCCTGCGCCAGAGATATGCGAGCGTGCCGATGTAGCCCTCTTTCCACGGCTTGTATTTGCCGTTGTAGTGGACTATCGAGCAGTTCTTCTCAATCCACTCGTGGGTTTTGAGACTGTGGAGCGCGGTCTTTTCGTCGAGGTTATATATCTCCGGCGAGACATAGCGCGTTTTGGTGCAGTAGAGCGCGTTTATAACATCCTGGTCGCCGAGAGGCAGGTTATCGGCGTTCTTGTCGATATAGTCGAAGAGCTCCTTTGATGTGTAGCTGCGCCTGAGCTCATCGAGGTTCATCATCAACACGCCCGCATTGATATATCGTGAGCCCTCAGGCATACCCAAACGAATATGATTGATATCCTCGACCACGCCGAAAGTATGGCTCGCCCCGGCGAAGCAAAAGCAGTCGAGATCCATGTTATAGAGATCGGATATGGAGTTGAGAATCAGCGTGTCCGGGTCGATATAAAGTATTCTGTCGAGCTCGGCGGGCAGAAATTCGTGCGCGGTGAGCCGATAATATGTCTCTTTGGTTATCCTGTCCTCCGTCGGAGCGTCGGCATTGAGCTCGTGGGAGAGGCAGATGGAATGGACATTGAAGCGGCTGCGGTCGATGCCGCGGAATATGCTGTCGATATTCTCGTCGGTCAGCGACGAGTGGGCTATGTATAAATCGAACTTCGGACAGTCGTCCGCGCGAACGAGCGAATGGAGCATCACGGACAGCGGCCGGATATAATTGGCGTCAAGCGTTACAAGTATGTTCATCAAAGACCTCCCGGTTATAGATTCAATTAGATTATAATATATTTTTCCCTCCGTTTCAAGCGCAGAAAACGCCGCCACAAAGGACGGCGTTTTGTACTTTATATTTTCTTCTGCGCGCAGGCTTCGATAAGCTTATCGTGTAATCAAACCTTTCGGTCATGCTCACTCCGCCCGCAGATGAAGTGAACTTCGACACGTTGTTGTTCATGTCATATCCGTACTCAGCGTCATAGATGCGCTTTTTGCTACCGTTGAGTACGCTCTGCCGAACAAGTCTGCATTTCCAAATGTATTTGATAAGGACAAGTAATAATTGCTAAAAATATGTATGCCTATCATCTTAGCAAGCAATGCAATTGTAGCCATAATCGCAATTTGTGGATACCACAACCCCTTTAAGAATTCGAAAAATTATCCTAAGAAGCTATATGTGGCTATCCATATACGCCGTTTGCTCGAATAACACGAATTAATTAATCTTATGCCAGTCCCTAAGACGCAATAACGGTTTTGACATTTTATTGTAAGGCATAATAATTTGATTTCCCTTAGCATTTATCTCTTTGCAAACTTTAGCAAGTCCATTGCCGTTTTGATAACAGGGAAAGCTTTGATCAGATAACACTATAAAGTCAGTTCTTGAAAATGTTCCTTCAATTAGTGATACAATTTGATAGTAAATAAGAGTATCGGAATTGATAGTACACTTTCGCTTTCCACTAACAGAACACATAATAAATTGATTGTTGCTTACTTCAACATAGTCAAGAAGCTTCAATGCGTTTAATTGCAAGCAGAAAGAAAGTATAACAAAAAATAATGCTCCAATTATTAAAATATAATCTTCTTCATCATAACTTTGGATGCAAAATACAGCAGTTGCAACAGTAATAATTGCAGAAAGGCATACTATAAATATGCTGCTTTTTCTCCAATAGTTTGATAAATATATTTTCATACAATCATCACCAATTAAAACAGGTTTCTCCTATGTAAATCTTTAATAATCTTTCTCGCAATCGTTTCGCACTCCTGCGGACTTTTGCGAAGCTTTTCACAACCGTTCGTCACTTCGTCAAAGAAATACGAAATACTTCCTCATTAATTTTTATCTCATATCCGTTTTGAATCCTCGGGACATAAGCATAAAATGTATATGCACACATCTCCGTTCCCGGCGCAGGTGTTTCTATGCAAAAGAAATCAGAGTTTTTGCTGTCCGAAACCTCAATCTCATTGTCAAGGAAGTTGCTGTTAACATTAACGTAATAATCATCTGTTTCTTTTACTCTAAAAATTGTTATCGTACATTTTGTATTTTCAGATCTTTTGAAATAAGCCGTTTTGAATGTCGATAACGTTTCTAACTGCCAGCCATTTTCCCCTTTAGGTATAAGGCACTGACCCTTTTCACCTTCATCCGTATACAGCACCATTGCCGACTTCTCGCCCTCTATAACTTTCACAATCTCACCCTGCTGAGAATAATTAAATACCTCTTGTGGTGACGAGAATTTTCGCAAAAATTTCTCGGGCGGAAGCTCCGACATAAGTGCCGAGCCTATAGCAAAAACTAAAACGCCGGCAATTATCGTAAGCCATTTTTTCCTGCCATTACTTTTTTTGATTATCAATACAACCGCAACAATTACGGCAAGAGAAAATAGTAGCCTGATGATTTTAAACATTATTTTTCAACCTTAATTTCATTATTACCGAGCCAATGTTTTAATAAGCACGGACGTTTTCAATATAATTACCCGCCATGCCATTCACGCACACTGAATTAAATTTAAGTTTCATGGTTTTTCACTCGGCTTTATGACAAACCAGCGTTAATTTGTTCAGTTTTATTTAAATGTAAACTCTCCCCAAAAGAAACCAACAAATCGTCCTTTTTTATCGCGCGATGTTATATGCGAAGAATAAAAAATGGCCGTCGCAATCGTAGCTGCTTCGTGAATTGCAAAAGTTACTATAATAACCCAGTTAATTTCTCTTGTAAGATAATAAGCCATGCTCACTATCGCAAAAGTTATTATAGAAACAACAATTGAAACCACATCCGCAAGATGATACTTCTCGATATTAGGGCTAAAATTCTGCTCCGGAAGGCTCTTTATCGCCGCTCTTATGTAGCGCATGGTTTTTCTTTTGAAATATTTTTCTTTTCGCCACGCACGCTTTTGTCGGTTTGTCAAACCCTTCTCAAATAAAAAGGTCACAATAAATTTATATATCGAATGATTATAAATTCCGTTTATGATAATTGCAATTATTATAAGGCTTATAGGAAACTGCCCTATTTCATCTAAAGGAAGTATCATCTATTTATCACCTTACTCTTTTCAGTCTCTGTCCTTGATTATAAGTATAACAGCAAATAATTCTCTTATCAATAACAATCGCAAAAATTGACACTTTGCGCAGACGGGCGCGCAAGTTTGCCGTATATAAAAACTCCGCCCGGAGAACCGGACGGAGCTTTTGATTTAGATTTACGCGTTGTGCTTCTTGATAGCTGCCTGAGCTGCGCTGAGGCGTGCGATCGGCACGCGGAAGGGCGAGCAGGAGACATAATCAAGGCCGATATCGTTGCAGAACTCGACAGAGCTCGGGTCGCCGCCGTGCTCACCGCAGATACCGCAGTGGAGCTTCGGGTTGACGGGCTTGCTGAGCGCAATGGTCATCTGCATGAGCTTGCCGACGCCGTTCTGATCAAGCTTTGCGAACGGATCGTTCTCAAAGATCTTGGTGTCATAGTAAGCGTTGAGGAACTTGCCTGCATCGTCACGGCTGAAGCCGAAGGTCATCTGAGTCAGGTCGTTGGTACCGAAGCAGAAGAAATCAGCCTCAGCAGCGATCTCGTCGGCGGTGAGAGCCGCTCTCGGGATCTCGATCATGGTGCCGACCTCATACTCGAGATCAATACCGGCAGCCTTTATCTCAGCGTCGGCAACCTCGACAACGATCTTCTTGACGAACTTGAACTCCTTGACGTCGCCGACAAGCGGGATCATGATCTCGGGAACGATCTTCCAATCGGGATGCTTCTTCTGAACATTGATAGCAGCGCGGATAACGGCAGCGGTCTGCATCTTTGCGATTTCGGGATAGGTGACGGTCAGGCGGCAGCCGCGGTGACCCATCATCGGGTTGAACTCGTGGAGAGAAGCGATGATAGCCTTGATCTCATCAACGGACTTGTGCTTCGCAGCCGCAAGAGCCTCGATGTCAGCCTCCTCGGTGGGAACAAACTCATGGAGAGGCGGATCAAGGAAGCGGATGGTTACCGGCTTGCCCTCAAGGGTCTCATAGAGCTTCTCGAAGTCGCCCTGCTGATAGGGAAGAATCTTCTCAAGAGCTTCTTCTCTCTCTTCAACAGTATCGGAGCAGATCATCTCGCGGAAAGCAGCGATTCTGTCAGCCTCGAAGAACATATGCTCTGTACGGCAAAGGCCGATGCCCTCTGCGCCGAGCTCAACAGCCTTGGCTGCGTCGCGCGGGGTGTCTGCGTTGGTGCGAACCTGAAGGGTTCTGTACTTATCAGCCCAGCCCATGATTCTGCCGAACTCGCCTGCGATGGAAGCGTCGACAGTCGGGATGATGCCGTCATAGATGTTACCGGTGGAGCCGTCGATGGAGATGAAGTCGCCCTCATGGAAGGTCTTGCCTGCAAGGGTGAACTTCTTGTTCTCCTCGTCCATGATGATCTCGGAGCAGCCGGAGACACAGCAGGTACCCATACCACGGGCAACAACAGCTGCGTGAGAGGTCATACCGCCGCGGACAGTCAGGATACCCTGAGATGCCTTCATGCCGGTGATGTCCTCGGGAGAAGTCTCAAGGCGGACAAGGACAACCTTCTCGCCTCTTGCCTTCCAAGCCTCAGCGTCGTCAGCGGTGAAGACAATCTTGCCGCATGCAGCGCCGGGAGAAGCGCCAAGACCCTTACCGATCGGGGTAGCGGCCTTGAGTGCCTTTGCGTCAAACTGGGGATGAAGGAGGGTGTCGAGGTTTCTGGGCTCGATCATAAGAACAGCCTCTTCCTCGGTTCTCATACCCTCGTCAACGAGATCGCAGGCGATCTTGAGAGCTGCCTGAGCGGTTCTCTTACCGTTACGGGTCTGAAGCATGAAGAGCTTGCCGTGCTCGACGGTGAACTCCATGTCCTGCATATCTCTGTAATGGTCTTCAAGAATCTTGCAGACCTTCTTGAACTCTGCGAACGCCTCGGGGAACTTCTGCTCCATCTCAGCGATCTTCATGGGAGTACGGACGCCTGCGACGACGTCCTCGCCCTGTGCGTTGGTGAGGAACTCACCGAACAGACCCTTGGCGCCGGTTGCGGGGTCGCGGGTGAACGCAACGCCGGTACCGCAGTCATCGCCCATGTTGCCGAACGCCATGGACTGGACGTTGACGGCGGTGCCCCAGGAGTAGGGGATATCATTGTCGCGGCGATAGACGTTCGCGCGGGGGTTGTCCCAGCTGCGGAAGACCGCCTTGATCGCGCCCATGAGCTGCTCCTTCGGGTCGGTGGGGAAGTCCTCGCCGATCTTGGCCTTGTACTCGGCCTTGAACTGGCCCGCGAGCTCCTTGAGATCGTCGGCGGTCAGCTCGACGTCGAGGGTAACGCCCTTCTTTTCCTTCATCTGGTCGATGAGCTGCTCGAAATACTTCTTGCCGACCTCCATAACGACGTCGGAATACATCTGGATGAAGCGGCGGTAGCAGTCCCACGCCCAGCGGGGATTGTTGGACTTCTCGGCGATGACGTTCACGACGTCCTCATTGAGGCCAAGGTTCAGGATGGTATCCATCATGCCGGGCATGGACGCGCGCGCGCCGGAACGGACGGAAACGAGCAGAGGATTGTGGAGGTCGCCGAACTTCTTGCCGGTGATCTTCTCCATCTTTTCCACATACTCCATGATCTCGGCGAAGATCTCGTCGTTGATCTGGCGGCCGTCCTCATAATACTGGGTGCAGGCCTCGGTGGTGATGGTGAAGCCCTGCGGGACCGGCAGGCCGATGTTGGTCATCTCGGCCAGGTTCGCGCCCTTACCGCCGAGCAGCTCGCGCATATTGGCGTTGCCCTCGGTAAACAGGTAACAATACTTTTTGCTCATAATGTTCCTCCAATTTACAAAGTATCTATGGTTTTTGATCCCAATCGTTCATAAGCTTTTATATTATAGACAGGTTTTTCCAAACTTGCAAGAAATTCCATCGAAAAAAATCAAAAATGTTTTATAGATTTTCTCTTTCAGTCGTGCATTTCCCCGTAACTTTTCTTGCACTCCGTGTTTTTTTGCGTTATACTGTATGTTGTAGTTATATTGTCCGGAGGAGCGCATGGAGCTGTCGGCCTTTGCAAAAACGAATACCGCCGCGCGTCTCCGCGCCGCCGCGAGCCGCGGCGCGCTGAGCCACGCACTCATCCTCTCGGGAGCGGGCGACCGGAACGCCGCGGCGCATTACGCCGCTGCCGCGCTGGAGTGTACCGGTACGGACAAGCCCTGTCTGGCCTGCGCGCACTGCCGCAAGGTGCTTGCGGACATTCACCCCGACGTCCTCACCGTGCGCGACGACGAGCACGCCGAGCTGAGCGTGGACGTCATCCGCGGCGTGCGGACGGACGCCTTCATCCGCCCGAACGAGGGCGCGTGCAAGGTCTACATCTTCCCCGACTGCACGCGGCTGAACGAAAAGGATCAGAATGTGCTGCTCAAGACCGTGGAGGAGGGACCGCCCTACGCCGCCTTTCTTTTCTGCGCGGAGAACGCAAGCGTTCTGCTGCCCACCATCCGCTCGCGCACACGCATCGTGAACCTCGCCGTGCCCTCCACCCAGGCGGTGGCCGGATTCCTGACCTCCACCACCAATGTCGAGCCAAAAGTGGCGCAGCGTGCGGCCCGACTCGCCGAAGGCCATATCGGCATCGCCAAGTTGTACGCCACCGACGAACGGGTTATGTCCGACCGCGATGAACTTGTGGTCGGTGTGCTGAATCTGGCCCGTGCCTCGGATGCAGTGTTGTTGGCCGGCAATCTTATCGACAATGCCAAGGCCCAGGCCGAGGCGGACGCGAACCGCATCACCGCCGGCCAGGAAGCGGAATTCCGCCGCATCAACGGACTGGCACCGAGCGACCGCATCCCGCCGAAACTGCGTGGCGCATTCAACCAGATTGCCAAGAAAGACGATGTGAAGCGTTTGGTCACCCGCCGTACGCGCGACGTATTGGATCGTGCGCTGAACTCCATCGCTTCCATCTACCGAGATGTGGCGGTGCTGCAGAACAATGCGGAGGATTCGGTGGGCCTCATCAACCTGGAGAACCGCTCGTCGATCACCGAATTGTCGGTGCGATTGAACCGGGCCGGTGCCGTGACCCGTCTGGACGAAGTGGCCCACGCCCGCAAGCGCCTAGCCGGCAACGGCAACCCGCTACTGGTATTCGAGTCCCTCTTCTGCGCCCTGATCTCATAACCCGACGCAACTAGCCCCCCTCTGATGAGTGGGGGCTGTCGAGCGCAGCGAGACTGGGGGAGAGACCCCGTAACGCACAGCCCCCAGTACGTCACACATATGAGCGATACTGGGACGTATGAAGATTTCCGCCGATTTCACCGTCATCCCGGACGATTTCGCCAAGGCTGCGGCCCCTGAATATTTCAATGGTGGCGTGCCGGTCGTCTCCTTCCCGTTCTACATCGATGATGTGAACCCCGAGGCCCGTTACCTGCACTGGGAGTTCGTGGACCCGGATTCGATTCCGGTCTGCGGCTTCGAGTGGATTCACTGGTCCGTGGCCAATCTGCCGATTGATGCGCTGATGTACGACTTCAATGATTCGCATGCGTTGGCCATCCCGCCGGACTTCTCCCGTCAGCTGCCGGCCATGATTCCCGAGACCGTGCAGGGGCGCAACTCCTCGGCCTCCAAGTTCTTGGGCCGC
>ENA-OPBO01001671-OPBO01001671.1-human-gut-metagenome-genome-assembly--contig:-NODE-1671-length-14958-cov-2.731598_pt1 | contig 14958 bp, 9 predicted proteins | sample MGYA00241071_ERZ501458 | MGnify/ENA primary metagenome ERZ501458 (study PRJEB25962, sample SAMEA2042509) | human gut metagenome | biome: human gut; feature: human-associated habitat; material: faeces...
AATCATGCCTAAAATTGTTGTAATGGCAGCCATTAGGACCGGCCGGACGCGCGAAACGGTCGATTCGATGATGGCCTGATAGGCATCCACTCCATTTTTCCGCTGAGTATTCATCTCGTCGAGCAAGACGATCACATTCTTGATGATCATCCCCAGCAAGCCCAGCCAACCAGCCATGCAGAAAAAGCCGAAGTCAAAGCCGGAAACCAGTAGCCCAAACACCACGCCGATCAATGAAAGCGGCAAGATGAGGAAGATAATAACCGGTTGCTTGAAGTTGCGGAACAGCGCGATGAGGATCATTGCTAGTAGCAAAATTGCCAGCGGAAAATATTTGGTCAGGGCTTCCATCGCCTCTTTTTGGTCTTTGATCTGCGAATCCCAAAAGAAACTATACCCTTCGGGCAAGTGGATTTGCTCAATCTCTTCCCTGACCTCGTCATATACTTCCTTCATGGTATAACCCGGCTTGACATCGCATTGTGCTGCCATTGATAGTTTGCGGTCGTAGGTACGAACCAGCGGATACTCCCAATCAAGCGAGATCGGACCAGATACTTGTGCCAGCGGAGCTGTATTCATTCCGTTCCAGATAGGTAAGTCTCCCAGTTGCTCAACATTCATTTCCTGAGGTCGTTCTGAGCATAGCAAGACAGGCACTTGCTTGTTTTCTTCGCGATAAACTCCCACTGCGACTCCGTCTTGGGTAGCTTTAACAGCCTGCATCATGTCGGCCTTACCGATGTTTAATCTTCCAGCTTTGTAAGGATCATATTCCGTGCGAACTTTCATGGCCATGTTGCCCCATTCGTTGCGGGCATATAATACCTTCGGATTCTTCCGCATAATCTCAATGGCCTGTTGGGTCAAGGAATCAAGTACTGCCGGGTCTTCTCCGCTGAAGCGAGCTTCGATCAATGCTTCAGGTATTGAATTCAACTCAAACCGATTCACTTTGATGAATATTCCCGGAAACTTCGTTACGAGTTTTTCCTGTAATCCTGCTTGTAAAGCTCTTGCCTTTTCGGGATCTTTTGCTTCTACTAAGCATTGGGCATAATTCGGTTGAGGCCCGTAGGAAGAATTTGCCAGATAAAAACGCGGAGGAGTTTGTCCGATGAAAGACGAGACATGCACAACGTCTTCGTGTTGTTGCAGGAAATGTGCAATCTCTGTCATTTTCTGTTCCGTTTCTTCAATCCGAACTCCTTCCGGGAGACGTAGATCGATCGTAAAATACTGTTTGTTGAGTTGAGGCATGAAGACATTCGGAATAAACCGGAATCCCCAAGCCGATAGGAGCAGTAAACCGATCATACCTACAACTACCGTATATTTTTTCTGTACAGTAAAAGCCAATAGCCGTCTGAATCCATCGTATATCTTCCCCTGATACAATTCTCCTGAAAGTTCATCCGGACGAGGTCGACGAACAAATTCTTGAATGAAGAATACGTTCTGAGATATAGCCAAGATCCAGCTCAGCAGAAGTGAAACTGCAATGACGATGAATAAGCTCGACAATAATTCTCCTGTAATGTGAGGAGAGAGATAAACAGGCATAAACGTAAGCACGGCAATCAGTGTGGCTGCCATTAATGGAAGAGCTGTACTTGATACCGCCCGTAAGATAGCCACACGTTTGCGCATTCCACGTTGCATATTGATCAAAGCGAGGTCATATACGACGATGGCATTATCCACCAACATTCCCATAGCTATAATAATTGCTGCAAGAGACATACGTTGCAGGGCGATCCCGTTTGCCATCATATAGATTAATGTTCCGAAGATGGAGAATATCAGTCCGCTACCTATTAATATACCGTTTTTGAAACCGATGAAGAAAAGTAATACAGCTATCACTGTCAAGACTGAAATGATCAGATTCATTACGAAACCGTCATTTGCAACTGCCGACTCATGCCCTTGATCGTAAATCGTTGTCAGGGAGAAACCTGTCGGCATCTCTTTTTGGAGTTCTTCCATTCGTTGCTAACACCAACTGCCATATTGACAACATTTCCATCCGCAACGGTTGATATGGCAATGCCGATAGTTGGCCTTTGATCCACGAACATTAAACTGCGGGCTGGATGAACATACGATTCGGTAATTTTTGCAATCTCACCTAACCGGAAGTAATCTCCATGATGGGAAACTACTGTCAGGTTTTCTATTTCCTCTAAACTTGTAAAACTTCCAGTAGCATCTACTCGTAATCGACTTTCTTCAGTTTCGATCGCTCCGGCATCTACTATCTTGTTCTGTTTTTCGAAAGCATGAACAATTGCTGCTACACTTACACCTCGTTGTGTCAATAGTGTAGGATCAACGTTCACCTCAATGGTTCGATTTTGTATTCCTGACAATTCGACTTTGGCGACATCTTTTACTTTTAAGATTTCCTTTTTTATTTGTTGCGCTTGATCTTCCAAGTCTCGGTATGAATGACTTTCGCTACTCAATCCATAAAATACCCCTAAAACATCACCGAAGTCGTCGTTTACTATCGAAGGACCAGCACCAATAGGTAACTTATTTTGTACATTGTTCACTTTTCTACGTAACTTATCCCATAATTGTTGCATGGCATCGGCACGTATTTCTTTCTTGACATACACCGTAATTTTTGATAAACCAGCTCGGTTGTCACTCTTTAAATAGTATAATTCACCTAATGATTGGATAGATTCTTCCAATACATCCGTTACTTGTTCTCTAACTTCTTCAGGTGAAGCTCCAGGATAAGAAGTCAAGACTACTGCTTGTTTGATCGTAAATGGAGCATCTTCCAATTTCCCCATTTTTACATACGAAAAGAGTCCACCTCCCAATATCAATACTAACAGAAACCAACTAAAAGCGCGGTTCTGTAAAAAGAATCTTGCTATTTTGAGAATCATATGTCTACTAGATTATAAGATTGTTACCTGTTGGTTGTCCGATAAAAAGGATAAACCTGTTACTGCGACCTTTTCATTGGGCTTAATACCTTCTTTAATCTCTATCAAATGGTTCTCTTTTAGCATACCAGTCTTTACCCGACGTTGTTGTACGCGTTGGTCAGGAGAAACAACCCAAACAAAAGATCCAATTTCTTTTCTATGGCATACAGCTGACTGAGGAACAAAAGTAGAGTGTTTCTCTGCCTCTTTCCCAAGAGACAGAGAAACTGTTCCGGACATTCCGCCGAAAAGGCGGTTTCCGGGATTCATGATAATAGCTGTTAGCAGAAATGAGATATTGTTTGTTGTGATATTTTGTGAAACAAAGATCTCTGTAGGTATGAATATTTCTCCAGGTAAGCCATCAAAAGTAATTTGTATGGGTAAATCCTTTTCCGTTCGAAGTTGTACCGCTATCTCTTCCGGAATATAAACTTCGATTTTAATCTTCGACAAATCCATCAATGAAACGATTGCTTGTGATGGACGTACATCCTGATACTTTTCAATATATACCTGCTGTACATAGCCATCGAAAGGTGCCGTTAGCTGGGTATCTTTCCATTGATTTGTCGCTGTTTCCAAATTAGCCTTTGTAATTTGATAATCAGCTTTTGCTTTTTCATAAGTGCTTCCGGAGATGTTATTTTGGGTATATAATATCTTTACACGATTGTATTCCGATGTTGCCTGTTCGTATAATGCTTGTGCGTGATCTTTTTGAATGATGAAATCTCGTTCATCTATAGATGCAATTCTACTTCCTTGTTTGAAGAATTGTCCCGACTGTACATTGAATTCATCAACAATACCACCTACACGAAACGAAAGAACAGCTTCCTTATAAGGTTGAGATATGAATAACAACGTTCAGAGGAAATCTGTTCGGTAACTACTTGACTGGCTTTAATTGCCATAAATTCCTCTGTTTGTTGATCCTTAGGCTTACTGCAAGCAGTGAGCCATCCCAATAATAAAACATACATGATTTGCTTCTTCATTTGTCTATGAATTGATTTATCGAGAAGCAAAAGTAATGTAGAGGAAGTGCTATTACCAGTCTGTCGTTACTGAAACGGCCTATCACGAGACTGAAACAGAAAAAGAGTCTGCTGAAAATAAAAAAGCCCTTATCAAAAGGGCTTTTATATTGAACGTAAGGAAAATTATTCTAAATAAGTATATCCATATAGACCGGAACGATAGTTGGATAAGAATTCACGACCTTCTTCTGCAGAAATTGTTCCTTTTTTTACAGAAGATGCGACCCAAACTTCAATGGCTCGCGCCATCCGTTTCGGATTGAATTGTACATATTCTAAAACATCAGCGACGGTCTCTCCTTCAATGACGCGGTCTATGACATATTTATCTCCTTTTACTTTGATGTGTACCGCATTGGTATCTCCGAAAAGATTATGCAAATCTCCTAGAATTTCCTGATAAGCTCCCACCAAGAATACTCCTAAATAATAGTGTTCGCCATCTCTTAACTTATGAACTGGCAAATGATAAGAGAAATTTCGTGTAGAAATAAAATTATCAATCTTACCATCTGAGTCGCAAGTTATGTCTTGTAATGTGGCGGACTTGGTTGGCTGTTCTTCTAACCTGCTGATAGGCATGACCGGGAAAATCTGATCAATAGCCCACGAATCAGGCAAAGACTGGAACAAAGAAAAGTTACAGAAATATTTATCTGGTAATAATTTTGATATTTTCTTCAATTCGTCTGGAGCATGTTTAACGCTTTCTGCCATTTCAAAAACATCACGAGCGATAGACCAGAATAATCGTTCCACATGCGCACGGGTTTTCAGATCAATTAATCCCAAATTAAATAATTCAAGAGCCTCTTCTCTACACTGAAGTGTGTCGTGCCAAGTTTCAATCAAGCGGGGTTGGTTTAATGTGTCCCATAAGTTATAGAGTTCACGAACTAATTCATGTGCATCTGGCTGTAATTCTTCATTTTCATCGCAAGCAGGTAAACTTGTACTAGCTAAAGCCTCGATGATTAAAACCGAATGATGAGCTGTCAGTGAACGTCCGGATTCAGTAATGATATTAGGTTGTTCCAATCCGAATTTTTTACATACATCGGCTAAGGCGGAAACTGCATCATTAACATATTCTTGAATAGAGTAATTCATGCTGTTCCCGCTTAAGGCTGAACGAGTACCATCGTAATCAACGCCTAATCCTCCGCCTATATCTACAAATTGGATATTGAAACCTAGTTGCTTTAATTGTACATAAAATTGGGTAGCTTCCCGAAGAGCTGTTTTGATTCTTCGGATATTAGTTACCTGACTTCCTATGTGGAAGTGGATTAGTTTTAAGCAATCTTTCAATCCATTTTGCTCTAATAATTCTAGAGCTTCCAAAAGTTCACTGGAATTTAATCCGAATTTACTAACATCGCCACCAGATTCTTCCCATTTTCCACTACCTGAACTAGCTAATTTTATGCGGATACCAATATTGGGCATTACATTCATACGTTTAGCCAATGCTGCAATGGTCTTCAATTCTATCATTTTTTCAACGACTAAGAAGATCTGTCTACCCATCTTTTGTGCTAATAAAGCTAATTCTATATAGCTTTCATCTTTATAACCATTACAAATGATCATGGCATCGCTGTCAATATCAATAGACAGAACGGCATGTAACTCCGGCTTTGAACCAGCTTCCAGTCCGATATTGAATTTATTGCCATGGCTGACAATTTCTTCAACGACGGGACGCATTTGATTTACCTTAATAGGATAAATGATGTAATTTTTGGCCGTAAACCCGTATTCTTTTGCTGCCTTTTCGAAGCAACTAGATATTTTCTCAATACGGTTATTGAGAATGTCCGGGAAACGGAGTAAAACAGGAGCCGCTACATCTTGAATTTGTAATTCTTCCATTAGATTCTCCAAGTCGATAATTGGTCCACCAGCTTTGGGTTGTACCGCGACATGCCCTTTTTCATTAATCGAAAAATAATTCAGTCCCCAACCATTAATATTATACAGTTCGGCTGAATCTTCAATTTTCCATTTTCTCATTTACTTCCTGTTAATACGTTTAGATGATAATAAAGAATAAACATGTATAGAATCTATTTTATCTGAAGAATACCTTATTATAAATATTCGTCTGCCAGGCGATTCTAAAACAGCCTCAAAGGTGCGAAAAAAAAATCATATATCTTGAGTTTTTTTATTAAATTTGGAGATGTAAAAGTATTTGTAATTAATTTTATGTGTGTTTTATGTTATAGAACAGAATTAACTCATTTTTGCATAATAATTCGTGGTTTGTTCGTATAGAGATGTACATTTGATTCAAATCTGAAATGATATTTCAAATATGGAAACGCTGATGTCAAATGTGGAAAAAACGGATGAGAATTATAAAGTTCCTAACTTGGAAAAGGGAATAGCTGTTTTAGAATATCTTTCCTATAATTCAGAGGGACGAACTTTGCAAGAAATTAAACAGGCGTTGGATATTTCCCAGACGACAGCATATCGTATACTAAATACGTTGGTCCGATTGGAATATTTATATTTTGAAGAAAAAACGAAACGGTATCAGATTACGCGGAAATTATTGACATTGGGGTTTTGTTCTTTGAAGGAACATAATTTATTGGAAATCGTATTGCCGAAGTTACGTGATTTGCGTGATATATTAAAAGAAACTGTTTGTTTTGGAGTTTTAGGAAATGAAAAAGGTATTTTTATTGAGCAAGCTCAGGGACTTCATGCCTTTCATTTTGTATTAGCTCCGGGTAAACCTTTTGAACTCCATTGTTCAGCTCCTGGAAAAGCTATTATGGCTTATTTGCCTAATACCGTTCGTGATAGATATTTATCGTATATGCAGTTCCAGCGTTTTAATGCAAATACGATAACGGATCGTGACACATATTTGAAAGAGCTGGAAAAAGTAAGAGAAAATGGATATGCTTTGGATAATGAAGAAGAAATGAGTGGTGTTATATGTATAGGCTCAGTTATTTTAAATTATACTGGTTATCCATGTGGGGCTATTTGGATTTCTGGACCTAAAGATCGATTATCGGATTCAGTAGTCGAAGAATCTGCTCAGATGATCCGAAAGTATGCGAAAATAATATCTGCGGAACTAGGATATAGCCCGATGTTGAAAGATTGATAAATGTATGTTACCATAAAAATAGCGAACCATGAAGATACTGGAAAGTTTATTTGGAAAATTATTATTGACTGGCTTAGCTTGTTGTTGTTTTTCGTGGGTTAAAGCTGACACGAAACCTTTTTTTACAACAGGGATAGATATAAGTCAAAACGGAGAAATGTGGCTAGCTGAAAAAGGAAAGAAGTGTGTGGATATTTTTTCAGCTGATGGTAAAGAACTTTTACATTCTTATCCTGTCGATGAAACGCCCACAGGTATTTTGTTACATGAAGGAAAGGCCTATGTGACAACTTTTGAAACTATGGGTCATTTGCAGATCATGCAAATGGAGACGGGAAAAGTGGAGAAAATAATTCCTACTGGTTCTGGGGCTTGTTTTCCTTTATTGGGACCGGATGGAAAGCATATTTATATATGTAATCAGTTCTCTAATAATGTTGTAGAAATTGATTTGGCTAGTGGAAAGATTGTTCGTACAGTGAATGTACTGCGTGAACCTCGGTCTGCTGTTTTTAGTAAAGATGGAAAATATTTGTTTGTTACAAACTTTTTGCCGGCACAGCGGGCTGATCTTGATTATGTAGCAGCTTGTGTGTCTGTGATTGATGTAAATACTTTTGAAAAAGTAAAAGATATCCAATTGGCAAATGGAAGTAATGCTTTGCGAGGTTTATGTATTACGCCTGATGGAAAATATGTATATGTATCTCATAATTTAGGTCGTTTCACTGTTCCTACCTCACAGCTTCAACAAGGTTGGATGAATACAAGTGCATTTAGTATTATTGATGCGGAGAATTTAAGTTATGCAGGTGTTGTTATCGTAGATGAGCCTGATCGTGGAGCTGCAGGTATTTGGAGTATTGCTTGTGATGAAAAACAAATTTATATAACACATAGTGGAACGCATGAAGTCAGTGTAATTGATCATGAAGCTATGCGTGAAAAATTTGAGGCATATCCTGATAAATCCCGTTTGGACTATGATCTGACGTTCTTATACGGTTTGCGAACAAGAATTCCTTTACAAGGAAATGGCCCTCGTTGTATGGTCGCAAATGAAAATAAAGTTGTCATTCCAACTTATTTCGCAGACGTTCTGAATGTGCTAGACAAGGAATCTCTTAATTTAACTTCTGTACCATTAAATCCAGATCGGACAGAAACGGTCGAACAGAAGGGGGAGAGATATTTTAACGATGCTGCTCATTGCTTCCAGAATTGGCAGAGTTGTAATGGTTGTCATCCTGGAGATGCCAGAACAGATGGTATGAACTGGGATTTAATGAATGATGGTATAGGTAATTCGAAGAATTGTAAGAGCCTTTTGTTTAGTCATGTAACACCACCTTGTATGATATCTGGTATTCGTGAAAGTGCTGAGCTTGCTGTTCGAGCAGGTTTCCGTTATATTCAGTTTTACGAACCTGAAGAAGATATGGCAGTTTGCGTAGATGCATATTTGAAATCTCTACAACCTGTTCCCAGTCCATACTTGGTAGATGGTAAGTTGAGCGAGAAGGCAGAAGCCGGTCGTAAGGTATTTGAAAAATTGAAATGTGGTGAATGTCATAGTGGCCCTTATTATACAGATATGAAATATCATGTGATAGGCGAGAATGTGGAGTTTGAACAAGGTTGGGATACTCCGACTTTACGTGAGGTTTGGCGAACAGCTCCTTATTTGTTTAATGGTGCTGCAGCAACCATGGAAGAAGTGTTCCGAGTTTATAAACATGGTATTGATAAGAAGGTTTCTGATAAGGAGATTGAGGAACTGACTGAGTATGTGAATTCATTATAAAATAAGGACTATGAATTATTGTCAAAAGATACATTATAATATATTTCAGACAAGCCAAACTGATTTTAATAGTGCGGTTGATGAACTGCTCGCTTGTATTCCTCAAAACGAAGTTGTTCTGCGTTTGGTGTTTTTTGGAATGCCCTTGTCTAATTCTCAATATTTAGAGCGGAGACTGTTGATCCGTGAAAAGATCCGTCATCGTTATCAGCAAATGGAACCTGCTTTGACGTATGTGGCCCAACCTCCATTAGGAGCAACATTGATTATGGAAGTCCATAGTTATGTGCCTGAAGCTGATGATTCTATTGTCTTTCGTCATTATGAGGGTATACCGTATGTTCTTTTGGAGAATAAAGAAATGAGATGTTTGTATGCGGGTGGCTTCCAGGAAGATATTTTGATGTTTGGTATTCGACAGCAAGCTTCCGGTGTTTTCAGATGTTTGGGTGAACTGCTGCGCAAGGAAGGTTTCCCGGTCAATAGTATAATACGACAGTGGAATTATATCGAGAGGATAACTGATTTCGATGGATCAGATCAGCGTTATCAGATGTTTAATAATGCTCGTAGTGAATTTTACAGACCGGCAGACTGGAGTAATGGATATCCGGCAGCAACAGGTATTGGAGCAGATTTAGGAGGTTTGGTTGTTGATGTTGATGCTGTTGTATTCAAACAAAAAGATTGTTTTGCAACACCAATCGATAATAAGCTTCAAATAGCAGCCCATGCATATTCTGAAAAAGTTTTGGAAAAAGCTGGTACGCAAAAGACTACTCCGAAGTTTGAAAGAGCCAAACGGCTTACTTCGGGAAATAACAGTATGATTTATATTTCTGGTACGGCTGCTATTCGTGGTGAAGAAACGCTTATAGGCGTGGGTTTGGAACGGCAACTGCATATTACAATGGAAAATATTGCAGAATTAATAGGTGATGCTAAAATAAAGATGTTGCGGGTTTATTTGAAAGATCGTTCTTTCTATGAAGAAGCAAAGCAACTTTTGGACGCTTATAATTTGAATATTCCTATTTCTTATATGTGTACGGATGTGTGTCGGGAAGAATTGTTGATTGAGATTGAAGGAATAGCAATGAAATGATATTATTAACACAAATAATTAATAAGTACAATGAAAAAGATGGATTTTAAATTAATGGTGGCAGCTATAGGTTTATCTTCTATGGTTGCATGTTCTAATCAATCAGCAAACACCGCATCTAAGACACAAGATGCTACGACTGAGAACAATCAAGTTGACATTAAAAATAATAAAGCTATGACTTATTCTAAGAAGTACACAAATGCCGATTTCTATAAAGACGGCAAATTCCAGCAAGATGTTGCTATGGAAGCAATGAAGGACATGTTTGCATTTTATGGAGTTCCTTTCACAGAACTTATGGCAAAAGACATGTGGGTAACTGACTTTGGTTTGGGTGATTTCGAAAATGTTGGTATGGGTGGTATTTTCTGGGTGAATGATCCGGAATATGGTTATTTTGCACATGCCATTTATTTATTGCCAGGCCAGATGATTCCTGAACATGCTCACGTTAAAACAAAATTCCCTGCAAAGCATGAGTCATGGATGGTAGAAAAAGGTTGGGTTTATAATTTCTCTGAGGTTGGAGAAGAAACTCCTAATGCTCCTGCTATTCCTGCTACTCATGGTCCGATTAAGAGTAAGAATTTTGTTGTTCAGAAAGTGGGTGATGTATTGCGTCTGAAAGAATTGGGAACATTCCATTTCATGATGGCTGGACCGGAAGGTGCTATTGTTGATGAATGGGCTTGTTACCATGATAATGATGGTTTGCGTTTCACAAATACGAAAGCCGCATTATAATCTCTCTTGATTTTGTTCTATACAGCCAGGTGTGGTTGTATAGAACAAAATACTATGCTAGTCTCTAGTAAGATTAATTGCATAACTGAATAATTGAATAACATGAACAAATATCAACTAATAGTATCTGTTCTTTTATCAACATCTACACTGGCTTGGGCTGGTCCGAAGCAAAAGAAAATTGATAATTGGATAGATGCATCCGTTAAGGCAAAAACCGAATTACAAGAGAAGCTGAAGAAGGCAGGTATGCCTGTTATTTCGCAGTGGATGAAGCATAAGCAGAAGGCTCAGCCATTTACTGTGGATGTGAAAGGCTTAGATAAACTTGTATTGGTTACTGCGGGTGGTCCTGATGGAACAGACTATGATCAGGCTGTATGGGCAAATGCTCGTTTGATCAAAGCTGATGGAACAGCCGTTTGGTTGGATCAGATTCCTTATGAATATGGTGTTGCTGGTTGGGCAAAACCCAAAATGAATACCAATGCATATGATCACGAAATCTTTATTGCAGGGAAAGAATATAAGCATGGAGTTTTCTGTCATGCTAATGGAACATTGGTTTATCCGCTGAATGGCGAATATGTCCGTTTTGAAGCAGAAGTCGGAATTGATGATACATCTCAGGGCGGAAGCGTTTTTTTCCAGGCGTTGAATGTTATGCCGAGTAAGGTAGGAGAGGAATTGAACGCTCAGTACCCGAAAGAAATAGCCATGTTGGGTTCAGTATTGGACGGTTTGGATACTTGGTTGATCACAGCCGACGCTTCAGTAGAGAAACAAGCTGTTGAGAATGCTCTTTCTCATTTGAAAGATAAGGCATACTTTACAGAAGCCGCTAAGCAGATTGCAAATGAATCGGATGTGAATACTCAGATTCATAAATATCTGTCTTTGCTGGAACAGATACAGGCAGTAGCTGCTCTTCAAGACGAATTGGAATGGTTGAATGTTGAGGCTGTTAAGCTGGCATTTGCCGATATGAAGAGACAGAAAGGTTATGATGTCGCTAAGTACGAACCTCTGCTCAACGAATTGATTGAATTAAACAAGAAAGGCTTTTCTGGTATTTATAAAGGAGATGCACAGGTGATGGCTGATGCGAAAAAAGCATTGGCTAACAAGCGTGCTATTTTGTTAGGAAACACCTTGCTTGATGGCGATAAGATTGTTGCTACTCGTTTCAAATTGGGAGCGAAAGCTCGTCAGGCTATGGCTCCGGATTTGGGAACACAGGCTAATAACTGGAGTAATCAGGAATCAGCTCGTCGTGAAGGTTTCGATTCTGAAATTGTAGAATTGACCAATTTGCGTGGTGACGTTCAGATGCGTCAGGTTTATAAACCGGATCATTCATCTTCTATTGCTGACTTGAAACTTCATTGGGACGGAGATCGCGTAATGTTTACGCAGACAATGCCGGATAAGCGTTGGAATATCCATGAAGTCAAGTTAGACGGAACCGGTTATCATCCGATGATTGAGATGAAAGAACCTGATTTGGAATTCTATGATGGTACTTATTTGCCAGATGGACGAATCATCGGTATTTCAAACATTGGTTATCAAGGTGTGCCTTGTGTGAGTGGAGATGACCCCGTTGGTAATATGGTTTTATATAATCCGAAGGATAAGAGTATGCGTCGTATCACATTCGATCAGGATGCTAACTGGAATCCGACCATTATGGCTAACGGTAAAGTTATGTACACTCGTTGGGAATATACAGACTTGACACACTATTATTCTCGTATTGTGATGCATATGAATCCGGATGGTACAGAACAGAAGGCTTTATTCGGTAGTGGTTCTATGTTCCCGAACAGTACATTTGATGTTCAGCCATTGCCTGGTCATCCTTCTGCATTTGTCGGTATTATCTCAGGTCACCATGGTATTGCCCGTTCTGGTCGTTTGATCTTATTTGATCCGTCAAAAGCTCGTAAAGGTGTAGCTGGTATGACTCAGGAAATACCTCATCGTAATCGTCCTGTTCAGGAGTTGATCAAAGATGGATTGGTAAATGGTGTTTGGCCGCAGTTTGTAAAGCCGATGCCATTGAACGATAAGTATTTCTTGGTATCTGCTAAGTTGTCTTCTAATGATTTGTGGGGACTTTATCTGGTGGATATTTATGATAACGTAACTTGTGTATATCAGGCAGAAGGTGAAGGTCTCATCAGTCCGATTCCGGTTCGTAAGTCTGTTACACCGCCAAGCATTCCTGACCGTGTGAAATTGAATGATAAAGAAGCTACTGTCTTCATTCAGGATATTTATGCAGGTGAAGGTTTGAAGAATGTTCCGCGTGGTACAGTGAAGCAACTTCGTATCCATGCTTATGAATATGCATACGTGAAGACTCAATCTGACCATAACTGGCATGGTATCCAGAGTGGTTGGGATATTAAACGTCTGTTAGGTACAGTTCCGGTTGAAGAAGACGGTTCTGTTATCTTTAAGATTCCGGCCAATACACCTATTTCTATCCAGCCTCTTGATAAAGATGGTGCCGCTATCCAGTGGATGCGTAGTTGGTTGACTGGTCAGCCGGGTGAAGTTGTTTCTTGCGTTGGTTGTCATGAGGATCAGAATGAAATCGCTATTCCGAAACGTGTGATCGCTTCTCAGAAAGCAGCTGCTAAACTGAAAGCTCCGGAAGGTGGTGTTCGTTCGTTTACATTCGATTTGGAAATTCAGCCTATCTTGGATCGTGCTTGTATCGCTTGCCATAATGGCCAGGGTAAGGCCTTCGACTTGCGTGCCGGCGAAAAGGATAAGTTAGGTTATGGTCCTTCTTATCTGAACTTACATCCGTATGTACATCGTCAGGGTGGTGAAGGTGATATGCTGGTATTGTTCCCGTACGAATATTATCAGAATACAAGTGAATTGGTTCGCTTGTTGAAGAAAGGTCACCATAATGTGAAACTGACGGATGCTGAATGGAAAACTTTGTATAACTGGATTGATTATAATGCTCCGGATAAGGGTTATTTCAATGCCAACGTGCTTGGTAAGAATATTATTCCTTATCAGGGATTTGACCAGATTGAACGTCGTATTGAATTGAACAACAAGTATGCCGGTGGTTCAGGCGTAGATTGGAAAAAGGAAATTGCCGACTATGCTGCCTATCTGAAGGCTAAAGGCCCGATCACTCCGGTTATGCCTGAAAAAGAAGCTCCTGTAAAGGAAAAGACGCTGAAGGCTAAAGGTTGGCCGTTCAATGCCGATGCTATTAAGGAAATGTTGGCAGACGAGAAACAAACTCGTATGGAAATCGAATTGGCGCCGGGTATTAAGATGGCCTTTGTTCGTATCCCTGCCGGTCAGTTTGTAATGGGTAGTTATCATGGTGAACCAGATGCTCGTCCTACTGCAAAAGTGAAGATCGCTAAATCATTCTGGATGGGTGAATTGGAAGTAACCAACCAGCAGTATAATGTATTCTTCCCAGATCACGACAGCCGTCATATGGATCAGCAGTGGAAAGACCACGTTTATCCGGGATATGTGGCTAATGATCCGGATCAACCGGTAATTCGCGTAAGCTATAATGATGCAATGGCATTCTGTAAGCAGTTGAGCGAAAAGACTGGCTTGAATATTACATTACCGACCGAAGCTCAATGGGAATGGGCTTGTCGTGCTGGTAGCGATCAGGACTTCTGGTACGGTGATATGAATGCTGATTTCGGAAAGAAGGAGAATATGGCTGACGAAACAACCAACTTGTTGGCTGTCAGTGGTATCGACCCGCAGCCGATGCCGAAGACTAGCTTCTGGTATAAGTATTATACTTTCTTGCCGAAAGAAGAAAGCGTAAATGACGGTAGTCTGATTCAGGTAGGTGGTAAGAAATATGAAGCAAATCCATTCGGCTTGTATAACATGCACGGTAATGTTGGTGAGTGGACTCGTTCTGATTACGTTTCTTATCCTTACAAAGAGAATTCGAAAGAAACATCCGAATATAAAGTTGTTCGTGGTGGTTCTTGGGTTGAACGTCCGAAGTATTCAACTGCTCATAGTCGTAAGGCATTCTATCCTTGGCAGCCGATATTCAATGTTGGTTTCCGTGTAATTATTGAAGATTAAGGTAAAATTGGGGAACTTTTGATGTTTCCCTAATGAATATCTAAGACGTTCCTTATTTGGAATTGTCTTTCCTC
>ENA-OPBO01001677-OPBO01001677.1-human-gut-metagenome-genome-assembly--contig:-NODE-1677-length-14921-cov-4.501480_pt1 | contig 14921 bp, 12 predicted proteins | sample MGYA00241071_ERZ501458 | MGnify/ENA primary metagenome ERZ501458 (study PRJEB25962, sample SAMEA2042509) | human gut metagenome | biome: human gut; feature: human-associated habitat; material: faeces...
CCTTCAGTCCGTATTCCTTCAGTCCGTATTCCTTCAGTCTGTATTCCTTCAGTCCGTATTCCTTCAGTCCGTATTCCTTCAGTCTGTATTCCTTCAGTCCGTATTCCTTCAGTCCGTATTCCTTCAGTCTGTATTCCTTCAGTCCGTATTCCTTCAGTCCGTATTCCTTCAGTCTGTATTCCTTCAGTCCTAACCTTCGGCTTCTGGCTCGCTTTTCCGCATTTTGTTACCGTAACCTCCATGTCCGGGTAACAAAACATGGATGCGTATGCTGTTCCATGGTTTTGCGATCGATTTGTGATTATTCGACCGTGCGACTAGAGTAGCCTGTGGCTTTTCGGCTGGCTTTTACACCGGCTGGAAGATTTATACAGACTTGATTTGTGTCTGCCGTGTGCCTGCGACGTATTTACGTTGCGCTGGCACGTGCGCGGAAGCAGATCGCAAGCGAATGGTTCTCAGTACCATCCATGTGAGTCAAGCGCACATCTTTGAGAAGCAGTCGCGATGCCGGGAGTCGAGTTCGTCGGTTTCAACCGTCGTTCCCGTTCCCGGCTTTTTCTTTTCTGTATATTGTGTATGATTTTGCTGCTTTTACACTCATATAAGTGTAGTTGGCATATAACTTCTTATATAGTATTTATTTAATTTGGATTTTAAGGTATTTCCTGAACTTGCAATATTTGTGAATTGTGGTAGGGTGCATGTTGTGCGGGAATTTCGTTAAGCCTAGTATTGGCGAAACTTCTGTATTGGATAAAACGAAAGGAGGCATATGGGTAATGCGATAACGCTTATTCTTGCTATCGTCGTGCTTGTTCTTGTGAATAAATAGAACATGCATGGCGTTAGTGTGGGTGAAGGGCATAGATGTGTTTTCCACCCATGAATAAGGACTTCATTGAGGAATTGTTTTTATTTGCTTCGGATTTAGATTCAAGCAATTCTTTTCCCTTGGCGGAAAAGACTTCTTTTCTGTGTTGGTGCGCGTGGCGTATCCGTCATGTGCACCAACACACCCTACACTGATATTTAACAATATGGACACGGTTGTTCGTATGGGAAAGAAAGGACGCTAGAATGCGTGCGCTTACTATTGAAGATTTGAATGCGGCTGCTCATGTTGGTGGAGCTGGCAGTTTGACGATGCGGCAGGAGCTGGAACCTGCAAGTGGTCCGGATGGTGTGATCGCACCTGCGAAGTATGTCGATGACCGAGGTAATGCGACATATATTTTTGCAAAACGCTATGAGGAAGATCAAGAAAAGCCGGTGAAGACGGTGATGATTGATTCCAAGGGTTCTTTTGCTAATCGTGCTGAGGAAACGACAACGGAAGCCATGCGGAATGGTGAGGGCGTTCTTTCAAAAATGCCTCGCATTGCGGTTCAGTATGATACCGATGCCGGAAAGGAAGTTGTCTATGATAATCAGCTTCCACATCGTGGCTTCGATGGCCATATTCGTGTCGGAAGTTATAAGGGTGAATCTACTTCCAAGGCGGAGGAATATGTGAAGGCGCGTAATTCGACTTTGGATAATCTGCTGCCGATTTTCGAACTTTCTCCGGAGACGGTCATTTTCGGTGGATGGGACTCCACTCGCAGTAAGAATCAGCTGAGGATTCCTTCTGTTATGGTTGGCGAAACATATGCCATTCTGGCCGAACAAGAAGAAGACCCTGTAATCCATCGTGCGGGCGGACGCATTGATCCAGTTGGGGCGAGCGTGATTGTATCTACCGAAGCTGACCGTCAGAAGATTGTTGGTGACAGTATTGACCTAAGCGACAAGACTAAAACAAGTTTCAAGAAATCGGGCAAGGGTTCGACCATCGGTTTGGGTGCCATTCCACCAAGTGCTAAAAAAGACGTTCTAGACGGTGTTTCTGTCCGGAAAGTCATCTCCACCCGTGTGCTGAGCTTCGCTACCGTGCGTACATTCCATTTCGGCAAGGGTGTTGAAGGGGATGCTGCGATTCGTGCATTAATTCTCGCTGTACTTCTGCGTGATATTGCCGGTTATGATGAGAATCCTTTCATCCGTGCGAATTGCTTCCTTGCGGAGACCGGCAAGCCGACTGTCATGTTGAACAAGCGCTATGGCGAGAAGGAGGAATTGGAACCTCTTACTGCTGGAATGGCTGAAAAACTTTTGGAAGAGGCTTACGCGCAGGCTCATGAAAAGGCGGGAATCACTTGGGAGGGGCAGGAATTCCTTGTGGAAGGTAATCCTGCGGTGCTTGCCAATGCTTCTGCTGAAGATGATGAAAAGGGAAACTGATATGGCTTTCGCGATATCGGCTTATTTTCCGCTTGGTTTTTATCAGGGCAGTGATTCTGGTGGCAGACCGGAAGAGTTTCCTTCACTTTGCCGCTTGTATTCTGCGCTTGTTTCGGTGGCATACTTGACTTTCGGTTTTGAACAGGTTGATGCCAATCGTAATCTGACGGACGATCAGATTCGAGAGGCTTTGAACTGGCTTGAGGATAATCCACCTCAGGGAATGCTGCTCCCACACGCTGTTAAAGCTGATAGCAGGGCTGTTGCCTATAGAAATAAAGGCAATGTCCAGAATAGAAAAAAACCGAAAGATAAAGTTTCATCTACTACAGCCCACATAGCCACTGCATATGAGCAGCATCCTGAATCTGGAAGATTGCTGACTTGGATATGGCATGAATGCCCCTCATCTACAGCGAGAATGGTGTTGAGCTGGCTTTGCAATGAAGTTCCTTATCTAGGCGAAGCTTGTTCTCCGGTGGAGCTGAATACTTATGAGGATTATGTTCTTCCTTCTGGCGTCGATGAACAGTTATGGACACTTTCCCCCGATTCGGCATTAACGAATATTCGAAAGAGGGGAAAGCCTGTTGCTTACCCTAAAAAGGGGCGTCTTGATGATTTGAAGCAGGCTTTTGTGGCAGCGAATCCCAAACCGAAGGGTAAGAAAAACCTTACTGTTAGCGACAAAGAGGACGAGCAGAATTTCCTTAATGAGTATCCACTTGCTCAAACGGAAGGCAAAGCTAGGTATCTTTCTTCGGCTGCTCGGAAGCAGAGGGAAGTGCTTAAAGCTCCTTGGGTGATGGCTTTATACTTGGAAATCAATGCAATTGCATGCAATGGTGACATTAAAAATTCATCTGAATGGAAACCTCAGGAATTCGAATTTGTCAATTGGGCTGTGGCACTGCATCGTTTTCTAGTAAAGGAGTGGGGAATTGATCCATCGCCGGCTTTGGTGGGTAAATATGCTCCAGGCATAGCCAGACCGGCCAATAACGTGTCCATTCAGATTATTGATGCCGATTTCAAGCAGCGGTATAGTCAACAAATCCGAGACGATGTTGTGAAGTTGAATCCTGGTTTTCTTATTTTGATTCCTTCAGATATGTCTAAAGGCGACATTGGCAAGTTGCGCGATGTCTGTGCCGGAGCTGAAGGCAAATCGTTGTACTATGCTCCGGAAAAGTCGACTTTGCGTATCGGGAAAGTCACAACGGTTGATGCCGAGCATTTCTGGAAGCCAGTAGCGCCGGGAATGTGTCGATATTGGGCGGTCAGACCGATGGCCATCGCTGAGACACGCCCTATTCCTGACATAAAGTTGCATCGCAAATGGGGAGTCTATGAGGCTCTTTGTTTGTCGATTGGACATGTTTGGCGTTCGCAATATCCGCAATCGTCGGAAGGAAGTCGAGAGGAACGCTATTGGAACATTGTTGATGCGGTGAGCGCGAAGACCTCGCATTTCCGTATTTACAATTATCGTACCGTTCATCGTGCCAACATGACGGATTATGTGCATCGTGCGAACGGTTCCAACATTTTGCATGGTATGAATGCGTTGATTGCGATTTCTGATGTCGGTGAGTCTCTGGATTGTGCGGCTATGGCAATCGGTCAGAGTCGCCATTTGGGTGGAGGTTTCCTTGTGCCGGCGGATTTTGCCGTAAGCGTGTGTCAATCGGATGATGATTTCGAAAAGGGGATTCCAACATGGCTGAAATGAGTCTGGAGCAGCGGCAATACCTGACTGCTAAGTTCAAAGAATTCATCGCTGCGGTTCATTCAAGTCATGAATCGAATTTGCCTGTTCGTACACCTTATCAATGGCAGATTAGATTGATGCTGTATGTTGCAGAGCATGGGTATTGGCCTCGAAGTATTGGCGCTCCAACCGCTTCTGGGAAAACCAGTGTGATAGATATCCATGTGTTCCTTAATGCTATGGCAGGCCTTTCTCTCGTGGAAGGAAACGGTCTCTTCGATTTACCATTGCGAAACATTCCTCGTCGTTTGGCGCTTACGGTAAATCGTCGTTCATTGGTTGATGATCAATTTGATGAAGCTTGTGCGTTACAGGACAAAATGCAGATTGAGCATGTCGCCAATGACGGGCTTGACGTATATCGAGACGGTTTAAAACTTCGTGCAGCTATTAATGATGGAACTAAAAGCGATTCTGCGATTCCGCGGATGATTGCTGTTGAATTGCGAGGCAGTATCAGTCCGGACCGAGAGTGGCGCTATTATCCGCAGACCTGTGCTGTGATTTGTGCTACTCCTGACATGTTCGGAAGCCGCTTGCTGTTTCGTGGCTACGGCACTAGTCGTACCATGCGTTCTATGGAAGCTGGATTGCTTGCATACGACACAGTGTTGATTGTTGATGAAGCTCATCTGAGCCAGCAATTATTAAAAACCGCACAGCAAGTGGCACGTATCGAAAACATGGCTGATGCTCCGATTGCTCGACAAGTATCTCCTTTACAAGTTGTAGAAACGACTGCAACCCCAGTTTCTGAAGATACTGATAATGCGATTTCTGTCCTTGAATCTGATTTCACAACTGACGTTATGCTCGAAAAGCGTCTTAACCAGTCAAAACCAGTTGTTGTAACTTGTGATTTTGAGAAGTCGAAAGATGAGATAGATGCAATTGTTGAGCAGTGCCTTTCTCTGATTCACTCCAATATCGAGGCTGATGAATACAGCGATTCAGGTCCCCATGTTCTTGGATGCATTCTCAACACAGTTAAAAAAGCCAACCTCGTTGCTGACAAACTCGAAAAACTATGCAAAAAGAATGGCATCAAAAAGCCTATTGACGTTTATATCGGTCCAATGCGTGCATACGACAAAAGAAAAGTGGCCGATAAGCTGCATTCTCTTTCTGAGCTAAAACCAGATGAGGCTCCTTGCTGCATTATCGGCACACAGACTTTGGAAGTCGGCGTTGATATCGATTTTGCAAATATGGTGACTGAGATTGCTCCTGGATCTGCGTTGGTTCAACGTGCCGGCCGTGTGAATCGTCGTGGCTTGAGATCTGAAGGCCTTATCTACATATTTGGCGTTGATTTGCAGAAGCTTTCTGAAAAGAAGCAATCTGACGAGACTGTTCCTTACAAGCCTGAAGATATTATAAAGGCGCAGACTTGGCTAAATTCCTTGGAAGATGCAGAAACTGGAAAGCCGAGCATCAGCGCATGGTCCGTAGGAAAAACCATGGTACCTCGGGAAGATCCCGACAGACTTTTAATCCAGCGTTTGGAACTATGGGATGTTGAGAATCTATCTGTCACAGATGAGAATTTATGTGCCAACCTGTGTGGGGTTGATCTTCAACAGGGACGTGCGGACCTCAATCTATGGTTACGGGATGATCTTAATTCCAGTGGTCCTGACATTAATATCGTGGTGAGAAATTTGCCATGGAATGACATGTCGGCTATTCGAATTCTGGAAATGGCGCAGCCTGAGAATGACGAGTTATTCCCCGTTAGAAAATGGCGTGGACTTCAAGAGTTCTTTAAATGTTTGGAGAAGGAAGACAATAAGTCGCGAAGGAGAGGTGCTCGGGTCGAGGCTGACAATGAGCATGGTGGAAAAGATAAAATCGATTTTCCACATAGAGTATTCAGATATCGCGCCTCGGAACCTGAAGGTCATCGTGTGATATGCATGCATGTGCAAGATGCCGAGCATGCTGTGATCAAATCTGGCGACATACTTATCCTTGATGATTTTGAAAGAGTTTTCTCTACATTCACTGAGAATGTTGCGATTTTTGATCCAGAAGGTTCTTCTACGGTAGAGGATGTTTTTAACAAATGCGGCTCCTCTATCATGGTCATCAATGACATTTCGCTTAAGCCGAAAGAGATTGAAGCATTTCAGCATATTCAAAATATTGAAGAAATCTCTGGCGAGCACAATGCTGAAGTCCTTTCTGACAAAGTGCAAAACGACATGCAAGAGTCGTTAAGACTGATTCGTGCAGCTGCGGCAGCGGAGTCGACAAGTTCGGTGGAGTGCTCCTTGCTTTGTTTTGAACGAGAACATTCTTGTTTTGATGTTGATGGCAATGAGATTATCCGTGAAGTCAGATGGATCGTAAGCAGTGCTTCTGAAAATGCGCCAGATTCTGAATCTGATCAGGAAATCATAGTCTCTAGGAAAAAGACTCTTTTTCTAGGAGGAATATCGAATGATTCCAATCTTCGCAGGAAAGAAGGCCATCAAGATCATGTAGCTTGGCGTGCACAAGCGCTTGGTAAAGCTGTCGGGCTTGATGATACTTTGACCAATGATTTGCGTATTGCCGGTGAATATCATGATGAGGGCAAGAAAGACAGGCGTTTCCAGAGACTGCTTCGTAATGATCGCGAGGTGCAGGAAACGGAACTTTGGGCAAAGAGCCGGTACTTTATTTCGCATGCCAAAGAGCGGGGACTTCGTAACGAATATCGACTGCATGGTTGGCGTCATGAGCAACGTTCCGTTGCGGAATTCCTTCAAGCCAGCAAAACGAATGAACGGTTGCGAGATATGGAAGAAACCGACAAGCAGCTTGTCGCACGACTCATAGGCACATCACATGGCCACGGACGTGCATCTTTCCAGTATGGGACTGAATATCTGCTTCCTGTGGAGGGTGGTTCTTCCCGCGAAATGAATCCGGAATTGAATGTGCTTTCCGACCGATTGTTCGAAACCGGTGAGTGGGAGACCCTCATCGACCATACCAATCAAAGGTATGGTTTCTGGGGAGTTTCTTACCTTGAAGCTTTGCTTCGCGCTGCGGATATTACATGTTCGAAGGAGGGGCTGTGATGAGTGTTGTCATTTCTGCGGATGCGACCGACGCATTCTCGCATTTGCTTATGGTCGGTCTTGCATCCATTCTTGAAGATGCTAATCCTGATCGTGTTTGCCTATTTCGATGGCTGGATGATTTGCAGGCTTTTGAGATAAAGACGAATGATGATTTGGATATCGATCAAATATCGAAGGTTGTGAGTGAACATGCTAAGCGGTGGTCTCAATCTTTGCCGTTGACTTCTCAAGACGACTATACGGTTTCAAATGAATCCGACAAGCCAAGTGGGGCGTTCCATGCCACAATGTCACCGAGGCTAAGCAATTTGGGTGTTCCTTATGGCTGGGAAAAACTTCAAAGAAATCGAGAAGCTGCGGTTGACGCCATGGAAACATTCGGCGATTACCGTTACTTCGGCGCACTGGGGCAGCCTTCATACTGGTCAGGTGAGCAAACTAATCATAGTTTACGTTCTGATTTCGGGGCTTCTCGTTGGGAAATGGTGACGCGAAACAAAGGGCAAGAATTCATCGGAGGTCGTTTGTTTCCTTTGGCCCAAAAGGTTGCAGCACGACCCATCGAAAAAGTTCGGGATGGATTGCTTGGTACGACAATTGAGGATGAGGTTGGTGGCAATAAAGCATTTAGCCGTGCTGCCACGGGCCTTCACGCTCCATCGAAAACCGACAATGCGCGTGCATGGTGCGCATTGATTGGCGTTTCCGCCTTTCCGACGCGTGTTACGACTATTGGAAGCGAAATGTCTCGTGACAGTAGCGCGGCAATGTTCCAGATTAAAGGCCCAATTCGTTTCGCGATTCTTCCGTTGTTCGATCAATACTGGACAACTGCGAAATACCGTTCCGTTATACGTAGCGAAGCGCTTGCGCAATTCGGTATTCAGCAGGCTCGTTTCAGGGGAGACCAAGTAATGAGTGCGGCATCTGACTGGCTTGAAGAAAAAGGTGTTCCTGCCTGTTGCCTTTTCAATCAGTTCATGTCTGATAACAAAAGTGCTCCGGAACGATGGCTGGAGCCTGGTGAAATCATCCCAGTAAAACAAATGGAATAACAAGGAGAAAGCTATGGATGACGACCCTATTCCGATTAGCTTGGTTGCCAATTACATGTTCTGCCCGCGCAGAGCGTGGTTGGAAGCGGTAGGAGAAAAAGTCGATTCGGATCAAATCATGCGAGGAACATATGATCATCGCAAGGTTGACCGTACTGATGGCGCTCCTGATGCGGATTCGTATCAAGCCGTGAATATCAGGCATGAGGAATGGGGCGTCAGCGGCAAGCTGGATGCTGCAAAAATGACGGATAGCGGAATCGTTATTCGTGAATATAAAGCGACGCCTGTGAAGCGGGCGATGATAGTTACGCCCGCAATGCGTACACAGCTTGCTTTACAGGCTGCATGTCTTGAAAATATGGGTTTTCATGTAGCTGGTACTGAAATATTTTTCACCACGCACCATCGGCGGGTTGAAGTTGACCTTGACGAAGAAGATTATGAAAACGCGCATAAAGCGGTGGAAGAAACTCGAACGTTAATTAATTCGGAACAAGCTCCTGAGCCATTAGAGGACAGCGCTCGTTGTATGCGATGCTCACATGTAGGGATTTGTCTGCCGGAAGAACGCAAGTTATGTGCTGTCGCGCATCGAGTGATGGTTTCGTCTCCAGATAATCAAGTAACGCATCTTGCTACTCCTGGAGCAAAAGCCTTTACAAGATCCGGAAGAATGATTGTTCAGAAAAATGGCGAAGAACTTGCTTCTATTCCAATTGATACCATGCAAGGTTTGCAGATTTACGGCAATACCGATTTGTCAAGTGGGCTAATCCGTGAGTTGATGTGGCGTGATATTCCCATAGTTTGGTGCAGTGGAACAGGACGAATGTACGGATGGTCCATTCCCTCTTATGGACCAAACGGGGAGCAACGTGTTGACCAGCACGTAGCTTCCCATGAAGGACGGCTTGGTCTTGCACGTGAATTTATCGTCGCAAAAATACACAATCAATCTGTTTTGCTGCGACGGTCAGAATCGGACAATCCAGTATTGCCGCAACTGCGACATATTGAGAAACAGGTTGGAAATGCGAACCGTTGGCAGGACATACTTGGTCTCGAAGGAGAGTCTGCAGCGTTGTATTTCTCTCAATTCGAGCATCTTATTAAAACTGATCGTCAAGCTGAGTGGCCTTGGATTGCCCGTATGCGTAGACCCGCTCCAGACGCGTTGAATGCACTGCTTGATTTTACATACACATTATTGTTGTCGGATTGTGTGCGAGCTTTGATTTCCTGCGGTCTTGATCCGCATGCTGGTTTCTTGCATAGCAGCAAACGGAATAAACCGGCATTGGCTCTGGATTTGATGGAGGAATTCAGGGCTCCGATTGCAGATTCGGTAGTGCAAACAGTGATTAATAACGGTGAAATCAATGCATCTGGATTCTCGGATGCGCTTGGCTCCGTGCGCATGACAGATGAGACTCGGAAAACGGTGATCAAAGCATACGAACGAAGAATGGCTACGGAAATCATCCATCCGGTATTCAAATACAAAGCTTCTTGGCGAAGGACTATCGAAATTCAGGCCAGAATGATTTTGGGATATCTTGATGGGACGCAAACTGAATATCGCGGAATCAGAATTCGTTAAGGAGTGGGGCATGACGAATCAGAAACGTGGCTATCTGGTGGCATATGATATCAGCGATGATTGCTGCCGCTCACATGTTGCGAAAATTCTTCAACACTATGGAGAGCGATTGCAATATAGCGTCTTCTTACTGCGGGTACGTCCTTCGATGATGTTGGATGTCCGTATGCAGATAGAGAGGGAAATAGATGACTCAATCGATTCTGTTGTGTTCTGTTCTCTTGGAACCATTTCTCAAACGGAAGAGGGCTTGGATTTCTTGGGGCGCCGTGGATACGTCGATTTAGAGATACCGACAGTGATTTGAAGTTTTAGCCTAATGGTGATGTTGTTTGATAAGTAAAGAGTGTTTTGCTGTTTTTCAAGTGCGAGAGATGCATCATTGCTGCGACACACGGTGAGCGCTCGCACTTGAAAAATAGTTGTTTTGGAGCCAGTGAACTTATATTGCTTCTGTATTGCGATAGAAATGAAAGAGTCGCTCGCAAAAGCCTTTAGAATATGTGTCATTGCAAGGTCTTAGACTATGACTATTCCTGAGCATTCAAGCTCAGGACTTCATTGAGGATGCGAAAACACTTGGAACAACACTCAACCACATAATTCCTGAGCATTCAAGCTCAGGACTTCATTGAGGACGATTTCAAGCTCGCCGTTTTCCGTCACGCGATAATATTCCTGAGCATTCAAGCTCAGGACTTCATTGAGGAACGTATCCGGTGCTGATGTCCGAGACCACGCCGACATTCCTGAGCATTCAAGCTCAGGACTTCATTGAGGAATATCTGTCCCACACGTGCGGTCGGTTGCGTTGCAAGGTATTCCTGAGCATTCAAGCTCAGGACTTCATTGAGGAGGCCATTGATGAAAGCGTGATGCATTGAGGTCACGTATTCCTGAGCATTCAAGCTCAGGACTTCATTGAGGAGTTCCATTCTCCGTTCAGGGGCGGTGACGTTGGATTAATTCCTGAGCATTCAAGCTCAGGACTTCATTGAGGATCAGGGTATCGGCATCGCACAATGGTCATTCGGCAGATTCCTGAGCATTCAAGCTCAGGACTTCATTGAGGAAGATGGTCGCGGACTGCCTTCTCTGTGGCCTTCGCATTCCTGAGCATTCAAGCTCAGGACTTCATTGAGGAACGAGACCGTGAAGCGCGTCAGGAAAGAGCAACGCATTCCTGAGCATTCAAGCTCAGGACTTCATTGAGGACGCGTCTGAAATCTCGATGCTTTCCACGGACGGCGATTCCTGAGCATTCAAGCTCAGGACTTCATTGAGGAGCCGCGAACACGGCGCAGCAGTGGGCGCCAGTCAAGGAGAATTCCTGAGCATTCAAGCTCAGGACTTCATTGAGGAAGCAAAACAGATGAGAAACCAAGAACCATCGATAGATTCCTGAGCATTCAAGCTCAGGACTTCATTGAGGAGGCAAACAGCCACTCGAAATCAGACTCGCCCACGAAATTCCTGAGCATTCAAGCTCAGGACTTCATTGAGGACGAACGAATTAGGCACGCACCCACTACGCTCACCATTCCTGAGCATTCAAGCTCAGGACTTCATTGAGGAGCTCCGTCTCGCCTAGGAACCTTCCGCACTTCTTGATTCCTGAGCATTCAAGCTCAGGACTTCATTGAGGACGCGTCGGCCAGGTTCTCGAGGCTCGCGGCGGTGTAATTCCTGAGCATTCAAGCTCAGGACTTCATTGAGGACAAGACCCGTATCGGCCCATATGGCTGCACGTCCTAATTCCTGAGCATTCAAGCTCAGGACTTCATTGAGGAGTCGCAAATGTGAACGCAAGTACGGTTTCACGTTCATTCCTGAGCATTCAAGCTCAGGACTTCATTGAGGAAGCCGGTTGCAAGTGGCGTGGTGTAGATACCGTGCCATTCCTGAGCATTCAAGCTCAGGACTTCATTGAGGAAAGCTTCAAGCCCTTGGTCATAATCTCTGCAGCTTTAATTCCTGAGCATTCAAGCTCAGGACTTCATTGAGGAGTGAAGAAGCGCCCGTATCTCATGCCAGCCGACGTTAATTCCTGAGCATTCAAGCTCAGGACTTCATTGAGGACAGGAAACGCCGTGGTTATATGGGGCGTATGGTGATTCCTGAGCATTCAAGCTCAGGACTTCATTGAGGAGGACTGAACCGTCTTACCTCGACACGTGGTTACATATTCCTGAGCATTCAAGCTCAGGACTTCATTGAGGAGAACGTTTTTCGCCTGAGCTATTTGAAGGCACGCCAATTCCTGAGCATTCAAGCTCAGGACTTCATTGAGGAGCTTTACGGACGGAACCGTCCTGCGTGACATCACCGCATTCCTGAGCATTCAAGCTCAGGACTTCATTGAGGAACAATCGGCCACACCTGAGTGCGATCATGCACATGACATTCCTGAGCATTCAAGCTCAGGACTTCATTGAGGACTTACCGGCCATGGCTTCCTGCTTCATTAAATCGAATGATTCCTGAGCATTCAAGCTCAGGACTTCATTGAGGAACTATGACAGTGGGCAGTGGCGGCAGAGTTGGATTGTATTCCTGAGCATTCAAGCTCAGGACTTCATTGAGGATGACCAACTGTTTGTCGGCGGTTTTCGCGAGATTCGAGATTCCTGAGCATTCAAGCTCAGGACTTCATTGAGGAACGGGCCCTCCTGCCGGCGTCGAGGCCTTTGAGCAATTCCTGAGCATTCAAGCTCAGGACTTCATTGAGGATGGAATTCCCCGATGGCGGAGAATTCGAGAGTCAGATATTCCTGAGCATTCAAGCTCAGGACTTCATTGAGGATCTTAAGAGCTTTGTCGACATGTCGATTGGCTTCCCGATTCCTGAGCATTCAAGCTCAGGACTTCATTGAGGAGGTGGTGAACATGCCTAGAGCGCATAAACAAGCGGAATTCCTGAGCATTCAAGCTCAGGACTTCATTGAGGACGGTAGCCCTAAGTCGATATGCATGTTAATCATGTCATTCCTGAGCATTCAAGCTCAGGACTTCATTGAGGAGACCGGTTTGGCCGTGACAAGGGCGATTACGCGATCATTCCTGAGCATTCAAGCTCAGGACTTCATTGAGGATAGTTGTCGGATAGATGAATGGGGCATCCTTTCCGATTCCTGAGCATTCAAGCTCAGGACTTCATTGAGGAATCGGCAGCGATGGTTTCGCGCATGGTCTGGCCAATTCCTGAGCATTCAAGCTCAGGACTTCATTGAGGAAAGTCAAGCGTGTACACGCTAGTTGCCGTCTGCGATTCCTGAGCATTCAAGCTCAGGACTTCATTGAGGAAAACGTTTCCTGGGCTGGATGCCGAGCAGGGGCGAATTCCTGAGCATTCAAGCTCAGGACTTCATTGAGGACGGAGGAATGAACCATTTCCTGAGTCATACGCTCACATTCCTGAGCATTCAAGCTCAGGACTTCATTGAGGACCCGGCGACATGCCAAGCGAAGTGCCGAACCAAAGATTCCTGAGTATTCAAACTCGGGATTTCATTGAGGAGCTGTGGGCGAAGAAGCGCAACCGTCTCCAGTTTTTTAGATTAAAGCCAATATTCAGAGGTCTATCCAAAATCGCTGGATGATACTGTCTTCGTTCCGTCCCGTACTGTTCACGATTTCATTCTCCATCTTTCCACCATTGCTGATAATCGTCCGTCTTGATGCTTCATTGCTCTTGTGACAGGTAAGTAGAACACGTTGCTCGCCCTGCTCTTTACAGATGGGCAGGAGTAAGGCGAGCATCGCTTTGGCATACCCTTTTTGACGTTCCGATGGCAAAATGCTATACCCAATATTTCCTCCGTATTGCAGTAGAAAAGGGGATAGCGGACGTCTGAAATCAATGATGCCGACGAGCTTGTCATCCGCCTTCCGAATAGCTAAAAATACTTCCGACGGCACATAGCCTTCGCCGTATTTCTTTTTCAATCGATTATCGAAATCGATCCATTCATCAAAAGAATCCGTGTCTTCGAGACCGGCGCATCCATCGAGACTGTCGTTGTTTGCAAGCATCTCCTGCTTGTAATGCATCACTTGGCTCGCGTATTTTCGCGTTGGCTTGACCAGTGCTAAATCTCTTTGCATGATTATGTCCTCTGTTTATTGATGCGCAAGTGCCTGGCTCGTGCCGTTTAATGTCCAATTATACGGACGCGTTTGTAGTTATCGGCAAAACGAGATGCTGACAAAGCTCGCGTTCCAACTCAAATATTCGTTGTATCACACGCGCGTTAGCTATATTTATGTATTTAGTCAAGTCGGCGTTTTGTGATTGGTTACGAAACGCCGACTTGCCTAAATATAGGCAGGGGCAGCAGGGCCCCGCGGTCCTCTGTGTTTTGTCAAATTGAAGCAGTCCAACAAAACGGCGCAGCCCCCATCGGCCTAACTTCTATTGAACAGACGCAGCTGGCTTGCGAGATACCGATCATCCCACACATCCCATCGCAGGAGAGATTATTCTTGAGGGATATCTCCTGCGAGTCCGAGGTTGGGGGGAGAAAAGCTGCACGTCAGTATGCCTGCGTGGTTGGAGGGCATCATGGCACCCCGCCAGACAAAAGCAAAATTGATGAAGAGAAAAACAGGAAAACCAATGTTGGATTGGATTCTGAAGCATGGATAAGTGTTCAGGATAAGCTAATAGATTTTGTTGCAGATATGTCATGAAAACGCAGACGTTCGCGTGTTCCCCGCATATGCGGGGATGATCCCCAACGGTACGAAACGCATATCCGCGAGCTATGGGTGCTCTACATATCGGGACTGCATCAGATCCAACTGAAATAGAAAACCCGAAGATAACCCCCCGACTGATGTTCCAGTCTTGAAAGCTGGTCGCGTGGGATCTTCGAGCAATCCAATTCTACCACCACGGCACCGTGTTCCCCGCACATGCGGAGATGATCCCCACGACATGCAGGACTACCAGCCACTCGGCAGGTGTCCCTCGCGCATGCGGGGATGATCCCGCGCTCGAAAACAAGCTGCGCCAGCGTTTCAAGTGTTCCCCGCACATGCGGGGATGATTGTATTTGCCAATCTATCAGTCGCATCGCATGTACGTTAGCTACACTTATCCGCATAAGTGTAGCTAACGTTAAAATAAGCTACATTTA
>ENA-OPBO01001678-OPBO01001678.1-human-gut-metagenome-genome-assembly--contig:-NODE-1678-length-14911-cov-4.798533_pt1 | contig 14911 bp, 7 predicted proteins | sample MGYA00241071_ERZ501458 | MGnify/ENA primary metagenome ERZ501458 (study PRJEB25962, sample SAMEA2042509) | human gut metagenome | biome: human gut; feature: human-associated habitat; material: faeces...
CATCATAATGACAGAGAACATTAAACGTCATTCTGAGCGCCAGCGAAGAATCTGTCACCGTGGTGGGGAAGACGGGAAGAAGATAAAAGCTATCAGCTGTGAGCGGTCAGCTACAAGCTAAATATTCTTTTACGATTTGAGTCATCACGACGATTAAGTATCCTCAGCCGCACTGCGTGTGCTACCGGGCTCATGGAAATAGTTGGCGCTGAATTGGCAAGAAAAGCGCCGGCTTGATTTGCCCCAAAATTTGCCTTCTAAAGAAGGGGAGTTTCTGAATAGGAAAGTACCGGTTGATTTGATCCATTACCGATGGTATGTCTGAATTTGCGAAAAATTATTGGCACAACCCATATTGTACATATAAGGTATAAAAACAAAAACGTTTCTTCCTGATTATATATCCGGGAAGGAACGTGTTTGTTTTGCGAAGATATATTTCTGACGCCTGGGGTGCGTCTATTTGTGGAAAGCTTATTGCCTGTGATTCTTTTATAATGCTATGCGGAAATCATGGTACAGTCCCCCAACCGCTGGATAAGGCAGAAAACAAATAATTACATCGATAAAGTAAATGTATGAATACATAGGAAATGGATGTGGAAGTGCTATGTGTGTTTACGCCTGCCGGTTTGGATGAGATAAGCTGGTAACGCTGTTATTTTCCGAGAAAAATACGATGCAGGAGCTACTGTGTTTTTTCGCTCAGTACAGCTTGGATGATTTGAGACAGCATATCCTGTTTTTTCTCTGAGAGAGTATATTCCGTTCCATTGAAGAGAAATGTGCTGCTCAGGATAGATCTCAGATCCGGTAGTTCTTTTGTGTTGTACGTACTTCTATCTTCCTGCAGGATATAATTCCGGGGCTTTCCTATCTGAGACAGTTCGTCAGTGGAAATGTGCAGACCACTGCAAATTTTTACTATATTGTACATAGATCCGCCATCTACATTTTTCAGAATGGAATATAGAGTTCCATATGGCATATTGATTTTTGCGGCGAAATCTTTCAGTGTCCATCGTTGGAGGATCAGCCCTTTCAAATATTCCTCTTTTGTCATAATCGCCTCCTTACTGTTGATTTTACATAAATAATATCGAAATTTCAATGAATCAGGAGTGGGATGTGGATTTTTTAGTAATAAAAAGTTATAATGATATAATAATTTGAAATTTCAAATTAAAGGGAGAGAGGAACGTGTATAAAAATCTGATGGCAGAATTGGCAAAACAGGAGATGAGCCTTGAAGAACTGTCAAAAGAAATGGGGATCAAGCAGGAGACATTGCTGCTGAAAATGGAAAGCTGTCATGGAATTAATTTTAAGGAGGCTGTGAAGATTAAAATGATTCTAAAAACGGATATGCCGTTGGAGCAGCTTTTTTCTTGGGAGCCGATTTGAAATTTAGGATTATATGAAATAGCACTGAACCGGCAGATAGATATTCATCAGTGAAAAACTTTGTCTTTATATAAAGGCGGATAAATATGATGAGAAGTATAGAAGGAGGTGTAGGAGGTCTGTCGGGTATATAAATAAACTTTTTATATAGTTTGATATTCTTGGTGTAATTTGGTATGGCATTATGAATTTGATATATAGAGAGGAAGGGTTGTATGAACAAAATTTACAAAGTTATTTGGAGCAAAGTAAAGAATAGTTATGTGGTGGTTCCGGAAATCACCGACAGCCGCGGGAAAAGCAGCGGCAGAGGAGGCATAGGTCTCCGTACTCTTTTATGTGCCCTGGCATTAGTGGGGAGTGTAGCATTCCCGCTAAACGTTGCTCAAGCGGTAAATCCTGCCGGAACGGGGGCAGGTGTAGCATGGGGGAACGGAACCAATAGTGGAGGCGATCCAAACAATGTGGCGATTGGTGGTTATGCCCAGGCGCTTGGACAGGTCGCTTTGGCGTTAGGAGCACATAGTGAATCTTCAGGACAATATTCTACAGCTGTAGGTGGCGGATCACATGCTACCGCTAAAAATGCGGCAGCGATTGGCCCTTGGTCTGAGGCGAGAGCAGAAAATGCGGTGGCTGTAGGTCCGACTGCTAAGTCTACCGGAGAATATGCTACCGCTATCGGTGGGGAGTCAAAGGCTAGGGCTAAAAATGCGCTTGCCTTAGGTGCTATAGCTGATGCATCAAAAGAAAATGCGGTTGCTATCGGTGCAAAAGCTGCATCTGCCGGAGAATATGCTGCCGCTATCGGTGGCGGTGCAAAGGCGAACAGTAAGCATGCTATTGCTGTCGGTAGCCTTTCTGAGGCTACGGGAGAAGCCTCCTTGGCGATGGGGAATAACTCAAAAGCTTCGAACAATTATGCGTACGCAATCGGTGGAAGCTCAAAGGCGACAGGTCAGTGGTCTATCGCTATGGGTACGAGTGCGACGGCGATGGAGGATGCCAGTGTAGCGATTGGTACCTGGTCAGAGGCGACGAAGGGGCAAGCCACGGGTATCGGCTATCAAGCTAAAGCAAGAGCTATAGGGGCTACGGCTCTCGGCAGACTTTCGTTAGCTAACGCAGTGGATGGTACTGCTATAGGGTCTTCGACTTCCGTTACCGGCCTAAATGGTACGGCGATAGGTAACAAAGCTAATGTATCAGTAAAGAATGGCGTAGCTATCGGTAATGAAGCAAAAGTGGCGAATGAAAATGCTGTGGCTATCGGTGCCGGATCTGAAACTGCAGCAGCTGCTGCCACAGCTTCCGAAACGGTCAATGGCGAAGTACATAGTTTTGCAGGGGCTAACCCCGGTTCTACGGTAAGTGTAGGCAAGGCAGGTGCAGAACGTACTATTACTAATGTCGCAGCTGGTCGTCTTTCTGATACATCTACCGATGCTGTCAACGGCAGCCAACTATATGCGGTGAATACGGAAGTAAATAAAGGCGTAGTGTATGCAGGTGATGTAAAGGCTGCAGGGGCTGCGGATAATAAGTTTACTCAAAGATTAGGCGCGCAAACTAATGTCGTTGGTGGCATAGCAGATGAATCTAAATTGAGCGACAACAATATCGGTGTAGTATCTAATGGAAGAAATACGCTGAATGTTAAACTGGCAAAAGAACTTAAAGGTTTGACCAGTGTAACGACCGGCGATACGGTTATGAATAATGATGGTGTGACGATCAATAATGGCCCTAAGATCGTCAAGACCGGTATTGATGCCGGCAATAAACAAATCACAAATGTTGCCAGCGGTGGAGATGTAATTACGAACGGTGCCAATATCGGGGATATTAACCGTATTGTCGAAGCAAAAGATAAATACGTGACCGACGGTACCGCGACTTACCAGGCAAACGGCGATGGTACGGCTGCATTGACAGGTACAAACAATTTAACTGCTAATGTGACAGGTCTCAAAAATAACTTTGTTACAAGCGGCAGCGTTTCCACTGACGGCAAGACTTTGACATTGGAACGGAACGATACAGGCAAAGTCAATGTTGATCTGAGCAATGTATTCACCGAAGTGGCAAAGGGAGACTATCGTCTGGTAGCAAATCCTGCAGCAGGAAGCCAGGGTAAATATAAACCTGACAGCAATGGCAACATGGTATTGACTGTAGCGAATGATAAAGGTGACACGAAACAGGTTACGCTGACGGACATCGCTTCCAAAACGCAGCAGGATACCAATACAACAAACATCACAAATATCAACACCACCATTGCGAAAGGTTTGAACTTCGCTGGTGATACCGGTGCAGACATCAACAAGCAATTGGGCGAGAAGTTATCCATCAAGGGCGGTGCTTCTGCGGACTTGACAGATAACAATATCGGTGTAATATCTGACGGCACTCAACTAAATGTTAAGCTTAAAAAAGATGTTAACTTAGGTCCTAACGGTAGCTTGACTATCAACGGAAAAACTTATGTCAATAAAGACGGTTTGAATGCGGGCGGTCAAAAAATTACTAACGTAGCACCTGGTACTGACGGAACGGACGCGGTCAATGTGGATCAGCTGAATGCGGCTATTGGCGGTACGGCAAAAGCGACGACAGTCAAAGCGAAAGATACTAATGTAACCGTTACAGAAGGTGTTAATGGGGCCGGTGGCAAAGAATTCACAGTTGGATTAGGTGATAAGGTAACTCTTGGTGCAGATGCCGATAAGAAAGTTGTTGTAGACGGCACTACCGGTAAGATTACAGCCGGAAATAAGGTAACCATTGATGGCACGACAGGCGATATCCAGGCAGGAACAGTCAAAGTGACCGGTGCCGGCACAGTGAACGAATTGACTAACCGTACATGGGATATTGACAACCCGACAGTCGTACACGGACAGGCGGCAACGGAAGACCAGCTGAAAACGGTCAGTGACGGCGTGAAAACCAACAAGACTGATATTACAAATATCAATAACACCATTGCCAAAGGCTTGAGCTTCAAGGGTGACGATGCAACTGTCATCAATAAGAAATTGGGCGAACAGTTGGATATCAAAGGCGGTGCTGATGCGTCCAAATTGTCTAATGGCAATATTGGCGTAGTATCCGAAAATGGTGCGCTGAATGTGAAACTGGCCAAGGATCTGAAAGACCTGACCAGCGTGACCACCGGCGATACGGTTATGAATACTGACGGATTGACCATTAATAACGGTCCTAAGATTGTTAAGAATGGTATTGACGCAGGCGGTAAGAAGATTACCAATGTAGCGGCCGGTACTGACAATACGGATGCAGTCAACTTTGGTCAATTGAAAGACGCTGTTGCAGCAGGAAAGACAATCCTGAAAGACGGTAAAAATACCACCGTGGAAGGCGATGGCTCTGCTAACAATCCGTACAAAGTCAATGTGAATGATGACCTGGTGCTCGGTAAAAAAGGCGCTGACGGCAAAGACGGCTCCATCGGAGTTAACGGTAAAGACGGTTCCGCTGTGGTGATTAACGGTAAAGACGGCTCTATCGGTTTGAATGGCAAAGACGGCGCTAACGGACTCACCATCAAGGGCGGTGACGGAAAACCGGGTCTTGACGGAACCAATATCACGCGTCTCATCATTGAAGATAAGAACGGTGGCACACATGAAGTTGCTACCATGGACGACGGCATGAAGTACGGCGGCGATACGGGAGCGGTTATCAAGAAGAAACTGAACGAACAGGTGAACGTCATCGGCGGCATTACGGATGAAAGCAAACTGACGACAGATGATAATATCGGCGTCGTATCTGACGGCAGCAACAATCTGAAAGTCCGTCTCGCCAAAGCCTTGAAAGGCCTGGAAAGCGTGACTACCGGCGATACGGTCATGAACAATAACGGCGTTACGATCAATAACGGAGCGGCTGGAAACACCGTATCCCTGACCAAAAACGGCCTTGACAACGGCGGCAACAAGATTACCAACGTGGCAGCCGGCGACATCAGCGCAAACAGCACCGATGCCGTCAATGGCAGTCAGCTGCATGAAGTAAAGACACTGGCAGGCCAGCATACGACCGTCAAAGCCAAAGACGCTAATGTAACAGTCACTGAAGGTCTTAATGGGGCCGGTGGCAAAGAATACACTGTCGGACTCGGTGACAAAGTGACACTGGGAAGCGATCCGTCCAAACAGGTATCCATCGACGGTACAGCAGGCATTATCAAAGCCGGAGACAAAGTCACCATTGACGGCACGACAGGAAACATCGATGCCGGAAAAGTGAAAATCAACGGGAAAGACGGAACCGTTAACGAACTGACCAACAAAACCTGGGATCCGAACAACTTCACCAGCGGACAGGCTGCCACAGAAGACCAGCTCAAAGCAGTAGACAAAAAGATTACCAATACGTCCGAAGAACTGACGAAAAAAGGAATGGACTTTGCCGGTAATGAAGGCGAATTCCACCGGAACCTGGGAGAGAAAGTCACCATCAAAGGAGAAGGGACCAAAGCCGCCTCCGAATACTCCGGTGAAAACATCAAAACCATTGCCGACGCGAACGGTAATATCACCGTCAAAATGGATAAGAACCTGAAAACCGAAACCATTGTCGCTACAGGTAAAGACGGAAAAGACGGCAAAATCGGTATCAACGGGAAAGACGGCAAAACGACAAATATCTCCGTTACCCGTGACGGCAAGCCCGGGGTGGACGGTGCACCGGGTACGACTACGACCCGTATCGTATACCAGAAACCGGACGGCACCAGTGAAGAAGTGGCGACCCTGAATGACGGCATGAAGTATGGCGGTGATACGGGAGCAGTCATCAAAAAGAAACTGAACGAACAGGTGAACGTCATCGGCGGCATTACAGACGAAAGCAAACTGACCACAGAGGATAACCTTGGTGTCGTATCTGACGGCAGCAACAACCTGAAGGTGAAAATGGCCAAAGACCTGAAAGGTCTTAACAGCGTAACCACCGGAAATACAGTCATGAATAATAGCGGTCTGACAATCAAGAATGGTCCGAGCATCACAGAGACCGGTGTTGATGCAGGCGGCAAACGGATTACCAATGTGGCGGCAGGCAAGGCGGACACGGATGCCGTCAATGTCAGCCAGTTGAAGCAGATTGGCAGCGCTATCAATAAAATTGATAACCGTATGAATCGGGTTGGCGCAGGAGCAGCGGCATTGGCAGCTCTCCACCCGCTGGACTTTGATCCTGATGATAAATGGGATATTGCCGCCGGCTACGGCAACTACAAAGATGCCCATGCGGTATCAGTAGGGGCATTCTACCGCCCGAATGAAGATACCATGCTCAGTGTGGGCGGTTCCTTCGGCGGAGGAGAAAATATGGTGAATGCCGGAGTCAGCCTGAAGTTGGGACAGGGCAACCATGTGTCCACTTCTAGAGTGGCGATGGCAAAGGAAATCAAAGATCTTCGCGCCGAACTGGAAAATATGAAGGGGGCGCTGATGAAGGTTTCCGAAGGGAAACAGCTGGATTCTTTGGATATGGACAAGATGCAGCTCTTCCCCGATGTGCCTGAAAACCATTGGGCTTATGACTATGTAGCGACGCTGGCAGGAAATGGCGTCATTGTGGGATACCCGGACGGACAGTTTGGTGGAGACCGCATGATGACCAGGTATGAAATGGCTGCGTTGATTTACAGGGCTATACAGAATGGTGCCGTTGCTGATGAACAGATGGCCAGAGCACTGAAAGAATTCGAACCGGAACTGGAACGTATTAGAGTAGATACTATTACCAATCATAAGGATGGCACACCTGATATTCAGCGTGTACGCGTCATTAAAGGTCGCGGTTAATTGAAGCGAGAGGCTTTCATATGAAGAAATTGTGGTTTGCTGTGATAGGAACGATATTGATGCTGTTGCTGCCGGGATCCTCGGCAGCGGCAGTGAATGATATTACCGTAACCGGCCAATTTGAAGGGGCTTATGCGGAAAATGTATATCGTTTTGTTACTCCCGATGGACAGGAGATTCCTGCCATGATGGAACATGCTGGAAAGATAATGAGTTATACGCCTTTTCAGGCGACAGGGCATGTAGTTTATAATCAAGCTAAGCAGCCTATACTTATTATCCAGAATGTGTCTTATCAAGAGCGGATTCCCAATCAGCGTCCAGTCAGCTACAGAAAAAAGGCTGAAAATCCGCCTTCACCGAAGACGGTAGTGGCATCACGGATATCCCGGGACGCAGGCTATTTCATGGGACCGGTGAAGAGTGATCTTGACTACTGGTATCAGGTCAATCCGGGAGATTTGAGAATAGAGGATCTGGGTGATTATCAGGTGGCATGGAATTTGTCCGGGATTCCTGTAGGAACAAGAATTTGCACGGTGGGTAGCATTCTAACCAGCGCCGGCGGCGGACTGATGAATTTTCGTACGGCCCGGGGAAATAAAATTCTTATCAACCGTAATGGTGCAGTTATCCCTATGGGACAGCGGGTAACCATTTTGGGAATTATTTCTGCCCCGTCAGTGCTCACAGTTCAATTCGTAAACAGCGTTGGATCCTGATTAGATAAGAGACAATCTTTCTAAATTAGGAATAAGATAAAAGACTTTCTTCTATAGCATAGCTTGTTGTAGGAGAGAGTCTTTTATTTTGCTTATTACCGGGAAAAGGTGAATAGAGGGCTATAGGACATTTTGTGTTGATATAAAGGGCGATAGGACTAGTATTTAACTAGGCTTATCGCTCTTTAAAGTTGTTTAAAAGAAATTTGAGAGTGGACAAAATGAGTTGATAAAAAAGCTGAAAGTCATTGCAGTAACTGGCTTAAATAGGGTTATATCTTCCTAGGAAATAATTTTCCGGGAGGAAGCTATTATGAACCAAGTGCGATGTTTTAATTGCGGTAACATTTGTGTTAAGAATGGAAAAACTAAAGCGGGTACGCAGCGATGGCTTTGTAAGGAATGTAGTGATAGTTTTACTAATCCCATAGATAACTCAACCAAGCAATTTGTACAGTTTCAACATTGGTTATTTAGTAAAGCTGTGCAGAAAGAAATGTCCGGTGTAGGGAGATCTTTTCGTAGAAAAATAGCTAAATTTTGGGAAATCTGGCCTATGCCACCTAAAATTGAAAGTCCAATGAAAGTTGTATATATGGATGGAATTTATCTATCTAGAAAAGCATGTATTTTGATATGTTGCAATGAAGAGAATGTACTTGGATGGTATTTATGCCGCTATGAGCATTCCGGAGCCTGGGAAGCATTGATGCAGAGAATTGCGGCTCCCGCTATGGTCGTTTCTGATGGAAGCCCCGGCTTTCGGAAAGCACTAAAAGAGTCTGGCCCAAGGCTAAGCTGCAGCGTTGTACTTTCCATGCCTTCCTCCAGGTAAAGAGATATACAACCGGTAGTCCTAAAACCATTGCCGGTATTGAAATGTACATGACAGCAAAGGATTTGCTGATGATAAAAGACTTAGGACAAGCAGCCAATTGGGTAACCCGACTGATAAACTGGAGAATAAAGCATAAGACCTTTCTTAGTGAAATGACACGAGATGAAAAAGGCAAACTTCGCCCTATGCATGAACGTTTACTAAAGGCCGAGCGGTCACTGGCCAGATTAGTACGGCAAAACACATTATTTACCTATTTGGATGAATCGTTGTCTTATGGAGAAGAACTACCATCGACAAATAACCGTATAGAAGGCGGAATAAATGCACAATTAAGAACAATGCTTAGAAACCATCGGAGGATGTCCATTGAAAGACGCATAAAAGCGGTTTTCTGGTGGTGTTACTTCCACACACCGAAACCGCTTTCTGCATCTGAAATCCTAAAGGTAATGCCCACTGACAGGAGCATTTCTAAACTGTATAAAGCAATGAATGAACGATCCAAATTAGAAGATTCAATCCCTACAGGGGGAGATGCTATTGTGTGGCATGAGCTTCATAAATCCAACTCATATTCAATTTATCTTTGGGATTGAAGACCAACTCATTTTGTCCTATAACCCTGAAACGTCTTGCCCTTGCGGGTTTAGGAAGGCGCCGATTTCAAAGACGCTAAGAGACGCATGAAATTGTGCTCATCACTGATGCCGTGTCTGGCGGTATTCGGATGTGGGAATGGGACTAAGAATATGGAATGAAATATTTTCCTGTGTGACTGTCCGATTTGCTGTTGCGATTTAGTTTGTTTCTTAATTATCCGTGATAATTCTTAAAAAGATGGAAATAAGATAAATTTTTTGCTACAATATATAAATATTGGAAAAGCAGTTTTGTGTAACCTGCGGAATTTATCCGTTGAAATCTGAAGCCGGTTGTGTGACAGGGAGAGGTGAGATAGAGCGCGAAGGGGAAAACGTGACAGCTCTTTTATATTTTTATTTTCTTTAATATTGGGAGGAAAGTATGAACAGAATTTACAAGATTGTATGGAGCAAGGCAAAAAATGCTTATGTGGTAACGTCGGAACTGGCGAAGAACCACACGAAAAGCGCTTCGGGGAAAGCAGTGAAAGCGGCGCTGGCGGCCGCCGTGGGGATGGGGCTCCTCATGGGTGGTTACACGGCAAGCGCAGCGGATAATACACCCGGTGCCGGTAGTGGGGTAGCTGTCGGTACGGGCAGTAACGCGCCGAAAGCGGAAAATGTGGCTATTGGCAAAGATGCAACTATTTCCTATTCAGGTGGCGTGGGAATGCCGTCCACCGGAGATATTGTGATTGGTAATAAAGCCAGAACGAATAATTATATTGATCAAGGCGGCGGCATCGCCATTGGTTCTAATTCTTTTGTAGAGAATATGGTAGGCGGATTAGAGCGTTCTTTTGATTTTAATCAGGCGGGATATAATAGCATTTTTGGGATTCCTACTGGACTGCCTAAGGATCCTACTAAAATGGTGACTGGTGTAGCCATTGGGCAAAATACCTATGCCCGTACCGGCAGCGTTATGCTTGGTACTCATAATTATAAAGGGGCATTGGGGGATATAAGTGTCGATAGTGCTAATGCAAAGGCCCATAACATGTTACCATTTGCCACGGCATTAGGGGCAAACAGCTATTCTCACGGTCTATTCTCTTCTGTTACCGGATCATATTCTATTATTTCTTCGAATTATGATGGAAACAATTCATCCGCCGCAAGTAAAAATTTTGGCGCCACCATTACCGGTTCTCTGAACAGCATTGAATCTGCTACTGCTTCTTCCGCGTATTCCGGCGTGGCGAACAGCATCGTCGGTACAGCGAACAGAACGGCTAATTCTAACGGTTCCCTCATCTTCGGCGCCGGTAATGAAATCACCAATTCCATTACCAATATTTCCGCTCCTTCCGGCAATAGTACTTCTGCCAAGGATCTGGCTGACAAGCTTCGTGCATCGGTGAAATCATCTAATAGCGGCGGTGCCACCCTTGCCATCGGCGGAGGAAATACAGCGGATTGGACCCAGCTTTCTCAAATTATTGGTGTGAACAATACGTTGAAAGGTACATCTGGGGCTATTAGTAAGTTTAACATGATTGATGGCTACAAAAATACCGTAACCAAGGCCGAGCACGTGTCCGTGATCGGCTCCGAGAATACCGTTGAAAACAGCAAGAGCCAGACCGTCATCGGGGACAGCAATAAGATTACCGATAGAAATGCCGGTACGGTTTCCGGGAAACAGGAAGAAAGGACGAAAAATGTGTCCGACCTTGTCATCGGCAAGGGAAATGATATTTCCGGCAACGACACCTATATGAAAGGGTATGAGAGCCTGACTGTTATCGGGAATAATAACAAAGCAGTCAATCCCAGCTCGTCTATCGTGATCGGGGATAATCAGAAGTTATCAGCGATTAAAGAATCTGTTGTTATCGGTTCCATGACACCGGAAGAAAAGGCCGATCCCGATATCGGGCAGAAACATGCCAGTGTCGTTGTCGGGTATCATGCCCAGAGCGGGACCAGAGACGGCGGCGGAATGAATGTGGCTCTTGGCCATGGCGCAAAAGCTTATGGCTGGCAGGAGACCGTGACAGGGATCAAATCCATTGTGGAGGCAGGCTCCGGCTATGACGGTTATCTGGCTTCTGTCTATGGCGGTCTTAATACCGTAGCGTCAAATAAGGCGGACCAGAATGATGGGATGGCAAACACCGTCGTCGGTACCCTGAACAAAACAGAAGGCGCCAATGGGGCACTCGTTTTCGGCGCGGGCAATAGCGTTACACATTCTTTCGGGACGGCACCGACCGATGAAGATGGAAACAGTATGAATGAGCATTGGAGCGATGCCATACTTGGAGGAGGACAGAAGTATGCTATGGGAGAAGGACCGCTGGGCCATGATGAGCTCAGGAAAGCGATGGGACTGGCCATGTCGACCGGCGGCGGTTCCGTGGTGACCATGGGGAACGGAAATACTTCAGATTATGCTGTCCATTCCCAGATCATCGGCTCCGGAAATATCCTTACCGGTACAGCAAATACACCCAGCATCAATAATACGATCAACGGATATGGAAATACAGGCAGGAATGTGGAACGTATGTCTATGATGGGTACCGGGAATAATATATCCGATGGTACTGCTGATGTAGTGATTGGGGATTATCACCATATGGACGGTGGTAAAAACAATGTAATCCTTGGATCCATGGCTACGGAAAAGAAGACTGTAGAGAAAACGTATACGATGAAAGATGCTTCGGGCAATGTTATTCTCGAAAAGAAATATAAGGTGACGGAAAATGTACCGATTAAATCGCATACGGCGAACATAAGCAATGCGGTGATGCTCGGCTACAATACGGATGTGGAAAAAGACGGCGGCGTAGCAATCGGTGCGGATTCCATCGCCGCTGTCGACAAGGGCGTTGAAGGCTATGACCCGGCTGCCGGTGATCATGCCAATGATACGACAGGCACATGGAAATCGACGGCCGCTGCTGTTTCTGTCGGTAAAGCGGCAACTCCGACCAGTGCGGCAGTGACCCGCCAGATTACAAACGTAGCAGCCGGCACGCAGGATACCGATGCCGTCAATGTGGCACAGCTGAAAAAGGTACAGGCAGCTGCCGGTGCGGCGAAAGTGCATTATTACAGCGCCAAGTCTACAAAAACGGGAGCCGGCAGCAACTATGACAATGACGGCGCCGAGGCGGAAGACAGCATCGTGCTCGGTATTTCCTCTTCTTCGAAAGGGGTGAACAGCACCGTTCTTGGCAATAACAACAAACTGACCGGAGTGAAAAACGGAAGAAACAATAGTATCGTCGCCGGCCAGAATCTGGATGTGGAAGGCGTCCATAATGCCGTATTCGGCACGGATTATAACAATTATGACCATAAGCTGACAAAAGTCTTCGGAGAACAGAATACGGTCATCGGTGTGGGGAACCTGGTCGGCTATACGGCGGAAAAAGATCCGAGCGATCCGACAAAATGGATTTACACCAAGAACTCCAGCGGCAGCGACCAGAATGTGGCTGTTGGTATGAAGAATACGGTTAATGGTGCCAGTGTTGTCGTAGGTGCCGATTCTGAAGCGGAAGGGATAGGGGCATCCTTCGGTCGAGGAAATAAGGTCATCGGCCCAGATAATGGCGGCGGATATAGAGGTCTTGCCCTGGGGAATAACCTTACGGTTAAAGGGGAGGAAGCGGTAGCTGTAGGTACGAATGCTTCCGCGACTGCGGACTGGGCCATTGCCATGGGGTCGGAAAGTAAAGCGGAGAAAGAAAATGCTATGGCCTTTGGTTATGCATCTCATGCTAAAGTCGTTGGTGGCGTAGCGCTTGGTGCATGGAGTGTGGCGGATAGGGCAGGCGGTGTGAGCGGCTATGATCCCTCCACCAAAGCAGCTTCCACAGATACATCGGCTACCTGGAAAGCGACAGCTGCCGCGGTTTCCGTAGGCGATTCGACCGGGAACACCAAGATCACCCGCCAGATTACGAATGTGGCGGCAGGCAGCGAGGATACTGATGCCGTCAATGTGGCACAGCTGAAAAAAGTGGAAGCCAAGGCAGCAGAGGCGGAAAAGAAACATACCACCGTGAAAGCAGGAGATTATGTAACCGTAACGGAAGACACCAATGGCGACGGCGGAAAAGAATACACCATCAGCGGCCCCAAGATGGAATCTACAGACGGAACAGTAAAAATTACGGATAAAGTAGAAAATGGCAAGAAAGTCGGATATAACTTGTCTGTCAATACAAGCAGCCTGGGTATCGAAAAGACGGAAGTAACGGCGGGAGAAAATGTAACCGTGACATCCAAAAAAGACGGGAATAAGACGACATATACCATTAATGCCAAAGATACGGTAGTGACAGGAGGCACAGCTTCCTATGCCGCGGACGGCAAGGGTACCGCCACGCTGACAAACAATGATGGGAGTACAGCGACTATCACCGGACTGCGAGACCTCTATACATCATCCGCGGCGCTTGACGGGAATACCTTGAACTTCACCCGTAATGACGGCAGCACCTACTCTGTGTCCGGCATTGCTTCCACGAAAGATATCTGGAATATAACCAATAAAGTAGACAAACTGGGAACCCGGGTCAATAAAGTGGGAGCGGGAGCCGCCGCACTGGCAGCCCTCCACCCGCTGGACTTTGATCCTGATGACAAATGGGATATCGCAGCCGGCTACGGCAACTACAAAGACGCCCATGCAGTAGCGGTAGGCGCATTCTACCGTCCGAATGAAGACTTGATGTTCAGTGTGGGCGGATCCTTCGGTGGAGGAGAGAATATGGTGAATGCCGGAGTCAGCTTGAAACTGGGACAGGGCAACCATGTATCCACATCCAAAGTGGCCATGGCGAAAGAAATCGTCGACCTGCGTGATGAAAACAAGGATCTGAAGAAACGCCTGGATACCATGGAGCAGAAGATGAATTCCATTCTCGGCATCCTGGATATGGGTAAAAAGAAAGACTTCCCCGATGTGCCGGAAAACCACTGGGCTTATGAGTATGTCGCTACATTGGCAGGAAACGGTATTATTGAAGGCTATCCGGACGGCATGTTCAGCGGTGACCGTTCCATGACCCGCTATGAATTTGCGGCAATGTTCTATCGTGCATTGAAGAATGGCGCACCAGTGGATAGCAACATGGATCGAGCTATGAATGAGTTCGAACCGGAACTCCGCCAGATCCGTCTGGACCGTATTCGTGTCGATCGTATTTCCGGCAAGGACAATGACAGAAATAAAGTGGAACGTGTCCGCGTCAACAACGAAGACGATATGGCGAACAATGATTACCGCGATGTGTATGGTTCTCATATTTCACCGGAAGCGTAATCCGGAACGGTAAACGGAACAAGTATAAGGAAATAGTTTAAGAAACAGAAAATACGGTACTCGTCAGATGTGATGGGTACCGTATTTTTGTATGAGTGAGGATAAGCTGACGGTCAGGCGTCATCCGGAGAATCTGTTACCGTGGTGAGGACATCGGCAAGGCGTCATTCAGA
>ENA-OPBO01001684-OPBO01001684.1-human-gut-metagenome-genome-assembly--contig:-NODE-1684-length-14878-cov-8.129461_pt1 | contig 14878 bp, 11 predicted proteins | sample MGYA00241071_ERZ501458 | MGnify/ENA primary metagenome ERZ501458 (study PRJEB25962, sample SAMEA2042509) | human gut metagenome | biome: human gut; feature: human-associated habitat; material: faeces...
CTCCTGGCGCGACCTCGCGCCCGGGGACGCGACCACGCCCGTCGTCGCCTCGGAGAAGGTCGTGCGCGCGATCATGGCCGAGGAGGGCCTCGTCTCGCGCAAGGCGGCCCAGGTCGAGCGGAGGGCGCGGTACTCGAGCTACGCCGGCGAGCTCGCGGCGCGGCCCGCCAACCTGCCGCTCTCCGGGGACGGCACCCACGACTTCCACGCGCCCGAGCCGGGGCTCCTCGTCGTCACCGACGTCACGGAGTTCCGCCTCGACGGCTTCAAGGCGTACCTCTCGCCGGCGATCGACTGCTACGACGGGTGGCCGGTGTGCTGGTCCGTCTCCCGGCACCCGGACAAGGCCCTGATGCTCGGCATGCTCTCCGACCTGGTCGGCGAGGTGCGCCCGACCGCGGGGAGGCCGCTCGTGCTCCACACCGACGGGGGCTCGGTCTACATGACCGACGACTGGGCGGGGGCGTGCGAGGCGGGCCACGTCACCCGGTCGATGTCGCGAAAGGCGCGGAGCCCGGACAACGCCCGCGCGGAGGGGTTCTTCGGGACCCTCAAGTGCGACTTCTTCGACGGCCGCGACTGGTCCGGGGTCACCTTTGAGCAGTTCTCCGCGGCGCTCGACGAGTACATCGAGTGGTATCGCGGCGGCAAGCTCAAGAAGTCGCTAGGATGGAGAACGATCAGGCAGAGCCGCGAGGAGCTAGGATATGCGGCCTAGCCGAGGCCGAGTCCGGAAAAACGTCCGGGGTCCCCCGCAGCCGCAATCCAGCACCTTGGCGTTTGGCGCAAGCCGTAGAAATCGAAGTCCCCACCGCGCCACAGGGCTGTGGCCCAGATTCATCATGGCAACCATAAGTTTTCCGCCGAGGCCCACGGGCTTGCGGGTGTTTTCAAAGAACGACATCTGGCCCCTCCGATTTCGTGCATTCCGCATAGGTCAACGGGAACGAGGCCTTCAGCACCGCGCTTTTCTGCACCGCCCAGCCGTTTTGACGCAGAAAACGCAGGTATTCCTCGCTTGTCCACCTGCTGCGGAGGGGGAATCCCGCCATACTCATGAAAAAGGCTTTTGCCTTGCCGGAAATCGAGTTCCCCGCGTGGGTGAAGGTTGGCGCGATGAGCACGCCGTCGTCCTTCAGTACCCGCCTTATTTCTTGCAGGGCCTTTTCCGGATGCGGCACTATGTGAAGCGCGTTGGACGCGATCACCACTTCGAAGGACTTCTGTGCATAGGGCAGGCGGAACATATCTTGTACGGAAAAGTGCAGCTTTGCGGATTGATTGCCCCGCTCTGCTTCAAGGATCATCTTTGCAGAAGCGTCCGTAGCCTCGATGTGCGCCGCCGCATCCACGATGCTCTTTGCGATAAGCCCCGTGCCGGTGGCAACTTCCAGTACGGTTTTTGCTTTCACCACCGGCCGGATCAGCCCATACATCTTCTCATACGCCGCCCGGTCGTTTCGCATGAAACGGTTGTGCCGACCGGCGTTCTTGTCCCAGAAGTCCTTGCGTTCGTGCATGGCTATCGCCCCCAAAAAGTTAGAGACATCTAACTATAACACACGAATTATGCAGTAGGATAAGGCTAACCTTATTATCTTGGCTAAGACGCATCTCTTCGGCTTTCGCTTATAGCGGCGCGAGTCAGATACTAGGCTGGAGCTGAAGAAGGAGCTTGGCGGACAGGTAGGTCGATACCGGTTCCCGGAACGGTGATCCAGCCAATTACACCAGGGCTCTAGTCATGCTGGTAAACCCAATCCATGACGGGAAATAGGTCCTTTTCTCTAGCTCGACGTCTTTCGCGGGCGACGGGTTAATGTGGCTGGCGGGATCCCTGCACGAAGCCGCTGTCGCCACCGCCTCCAGGCGCGGTTCACTCGGCAAGATGGGCGACTACGAGGCCGTGCTCGGCGAGGTCAGAAGATCCGATATGATGCGGGGCATCTGGTCCTCTTGCGTCTCGGCATCACCCCATGCGGAAGGCGTCGATTTCGAAGAGGCGGTCGATTCGGCCATCGAGCTCGCAAGGCTTTCGGAGCTTGACGATTTGGACTGATGGAGGCGAGAAGTCCCCCCACCGCGCCAATACCAGACGATTGCGCTATAGGCATCTCTCCGACCCTTTGAATCACCCCTTTTCACGCAACCCGCTACGAACCCCGGCGGAAATCAGGGAGTGATTAAAGGAACGACCTGCGGTTTCGCGAATCAATCGAGTCATTCCCGAAATCGCGAATCAGCCCTTAGGCGGTACGACGCGACACACATCGACAACACTCGGACTGGATTAGTCACTGAGTGGGAGTAGCGGGAAAAAGGTAGCGAAACACAAACCAGCAGGTAGAAGCCCCTCACGTTCCTGTGAGAGGCTTCTTTTTTGCGAAGTTTGGTGCAAGAATGGTGCAACAGGACGAAGCCCCCGATTCTGTTGCACCACTTTTGGAAAGGTGGCTTTGGAGATGGCGAGGGACACAGTAAGAACTACTCACAGCATCACGATTTTGTACGTTCAAGCTTCTCGACGGCGTCATCTTTATTCATGTCGCACTTCATTCCCGTCTCGCCCGTCAATTTCTTTCAACCTCAACAGCCAGCGTCTCATGCTCCCGTCCCCAAAGAAGCCGAGCAGTGCTCCATCGCAGAAGCGTTCTGCTCTCACGGCTCCGAGCAGAAGCGCCATCACCGCCTGGCCGTCAAGTTCCGATACATCTGCCCCAGACATTGCTTGGCTGCCCCACTCGAGTCCGTTGCGTTTAAGTGCGTCGTGGTAATGCGTGAGCTCGTACTCGGGATGCTCGTCGACGAAGTCGTAGATTGCCTGTTCAACGTCAGCAACCGTCGTTCCGTAATTCACGTAGGGCATCGTGATTGGGTCGTTCATGGTGCCCTTGCTCTCTCGGTCTGCAACCCAGTTGCCAAATCCCTCGGCATTCTCAATCGCAGACAGATGTTTTGTCAGGCTCTCAAACATAAGCCGCCTTTTTTGAGAAATGAGCTTCAGCAATACCGTCGAGCTGCGAACGTATTGTCTCGAAGGGCTGGTTCAGGTCCAATGTCCTCACGCTTATCTGGTTACCGCTCATCTGATATACGCCATCAGACTGCACGTCTTCGTCGGTCTTGGCGTAGAGCAGCATGCCCGACACGCTATGCTGCTCGTGAGTGCTGGCGAGCTCCGCTTCCTTGTTCTTCACGTAGGTGAAGATCTGGTACAGGTTGCCGGAGTGGACGCTTTGCTTGTCGAACCGCTGTTGCGTCGTGTGACTGTAGTACTTCGCGTCGATGATGAGGACGGTCCTGCTCCGTTTGAGCGTTATGTCGGTGTGCATGGCGGGGAGCATATCGCCGAAGCCGTCGTCGAGCGCCCAGCTGATGTACGGCGCCCCCGCGGAAAGCTCTGGGTGCTCACGTCTGTAGTACTCGAGGATGAACTTCTCGTACAGGTGGCTCATTCGCTGCTCGTCGAGGAAGTCCATCATGCGGAGACTCCCGCTCTCCCGCGTCTGGAGAAGGCCCTTCACGACCAGCCAGCACACGTTCATGAGCATGCGATAAGTCTGGTTGTTCCGGTCGAAGCGCATGTGCCAGTCTTCGCCCGAAAGGTTCACGTCTTCCACGTCCACGAAGTACGGAAGCAGCCGTCTAAGTGCCTTCTTGCGCGCCTTGTCGATGTCCGAGTGAATCAAGAGCATGATCGTCGCCTTGAGGATGCGGTTCATGCGCGTGTCCGTGCTGAACTCGTCGTAGCTGCAAATCAGCTGCCTGCGCAGAATTGAGCGCGTCTTCAAGGACTCGGACAGCTCAATCTTGCCCCTCGGTGAGGAGAGCATATCCTTGCGGTCGACGTACTCTTGGCCAAGACCGCGCTTGAGCTGCAGGCTCACGCCCCGTGACAGTATCTCGGCGAGGAGGTCGGCGGTGTTGTCGAACTCCTCGGCTGCGATGTCGCGGTAGCCCTGCCCTTGCAGCGTCTGGAACGCATAGGCGAGCATGTGGTAGATGTTCTGTATCCGGATCACCGGATCGACCTGCGCAACTTGCCGGCCCACTCGTCGACCTTGGTGGGCTCGTCGAACCAGTACTCGCGCAACATCGGCACGAGCTCGTAGTTGACGATTGCCGAGAGCTTATCGTTCGTCACATCGTCCGGGGACATGCGGCAGAAGTAGCTATGGCCGATGCAGAAGCCGTCTCCCAGCGACTCGTCGGACGCGATCGCCTCGTTCAGCTTCACGACGCAGGAGATGAGCCTATCGAACTTCTCGCTGGCAAGTCCCTCCTGATAGGCGATGAAGCTCTCCGTGTCGAAGGCGGGACGGAGGTCGAAGAACGCGAAGCGGCGGCGCAGGGCGTAGTCGAGCATGGCGAGCGAGCGGTCCGCTGTGTTCATCATGCCAATGAGGTATACGTTGCTCGGGACGTAGAACAGCTCGTGCGAGTAGAGGAGCTGCAGCGTGTTCCTGGGCCCGCGCTTGTCGTTCTCGATGAGCATGAACAGCTCGCCGAAGATCTTCGAGAGGTTGCCACGGTTGATTTCGTCGATGATGAAGAAGTAGTCGTTGTCAGAATCGTCCTTCGCATTCTTGCAGAAGTTGTAGAACGCGCCCTTCTCGAGGTCGAAGCCCTGCGCGTTCGGGCGGAACCCCTCTATGAAGTCCTCGTAGCTGTAGCTCTGGTGGAACTGCACCATCATCACACGCTCGGCGTCCTTCACGCCCATCATGGAGTAGGCCAGGCGCTTTGCGGCGAAGGTCTTGCCCACGCCTGGGGCACCCTGCAGGATGATGTTCTTCTTCGCGCGCAGGACGTTGACGAGGGTCCTGTAGCGCTCGCCGTCCATGTAGACCTCCGAGAGGAAGTCCTCGGACGTGTACGCTGGGTATTCAACCTCCTCCGTGTCTTCCTCGACTTCGCCGCCCTCGTCCTCGAAGAACGAGTTGAGCTTCTCAACGAGGTCGGGATAGGCGGTGATGTCCGTCAGGGTCTTCATGGCGAGGAGGTCTTCCGTGTGCCACTCTCCTCTGTTCGTCCAGCGTACCCTGCGGATGTTCGGATAGGAGTCGCCATTTTCGTCGAATTGGTAATCCCCCTCAACGATGCCGCGACCAATAATCACGCTGCGGCCCCGCTTGGCAAAGACAACGTCGCCCGGCTTGATCTCGCGCGAGAACTGCCAGAGCGCAAGCGCGGAGTTCTTCTGCGAGTACTTGCTGCTGTACAGGGTGCGCAGGTTCTTGCGGATATCTTCCTTGCTGGCGTATTTCTCGACGTTGCCGAGCTTGCTCCAGCCGACGCCCATTACGCCACGTGCGTAGAAGTCATCCCACCTCGCGGCACCGTCTCCCGGGGAGTAGGTCCAGTAACGTGTGGTCTTGACCCCCTCGTCTCCAAGGGAATTTTCTTCCGCCTTCTCGGCTGCAACCTTCTCGGCGACCTTCCTCTCACGGTTGACGCGCTCAGACTCCACGAAGGCGGCAGCCGTCAGCGAGGGGAAGTCTGCGTACGGACATTTGTTGCTTCCGAGCTCTGATTTGACAACATCGCAAATAGCGAGATAGCGCTCTCCGTCGTGAATCGGCGAGTCCTTCTCCTTTGGCGCTATGCCGGCAATGGTGGAGCCAGCCTTTGCCACGTCGGCCATGAACCAACGGTTGCGCGAGTCCAGGCTGATGAAGTTGTAGGGCCTCGCCCAGTAGAGGCCCATGGTGAGCTTCCAGCCAAGTGTGAACTGGATGACGGCGGTATCGAATGCCTCGACGAAGGCCTTCCGGTTTTCCTCGTTGTCGTCGGTGGCCAGTGCAAGTTCGGCCTCGAAAACGTGCCAAAGGTTGTCGATGTCATTCTCGCCGCGCCGGTCGTCGTTGGCGAAGGCATAGAAGGTCGCGTTGAGGTTGTTGAGCACGGGGATGCCCTCGAAGTCCGTGGGCTGATCTGCCCCAATGTCGAATACCTCGGCGATGCCGGCGATGATTTTTTGCCGGTTTGCGTCTGTGATGCCCTTGTTGAAGAGGCCGAAGACGGTGAACGGATCGATGTCTTGGAGCTCATCTGCCTCAAGCTTAGGGAGACTCATTCCGATCGATTCATAGACAGTTGCTAGTTTGTTTATCAGATCGTCGCGCCTGTCTCGATAGGTCAGCAGCTTGTCAGATAACTCTTTATAAAAGCTAATCCAAGTAAATTGTGTGCTGGTCATTATAGTCACTGCCTATCTTGTACCTCTGCCGAGGCGCCTTGCTTGCAATGTTTTCCATATGCGTCTACATGCGCGACAGGTATCTTCATCGAAACTAAGTACACCAACGAGCATCTTTGCATCAATGTAATCCAACGCTTCGTCGATATTGCGCCCATTTCTTACTACTCCGTAAATTACGCTGATAACGTTTCTTTTTAGCTCGGCATAAAAGTTCAATAGACCGGTGTTGAGAACATGGATATTGCCAACTTCCTTGGGCAGAATCTCAAGCACACCGCCCCCATAGCTTCTGCCGTAAAGCCCGTGAATGCGAACGCAGTGCTGTTGTAATAGGCGATAATTGCAAGCTCCGGGTCAATGCCACCCCTGTATTTCATCCTATGCATGGTGTCGGTTGATATTGCATCGCACCGATTAAGCATAAGCTTGGGATAGAGATTATTCCAAGTGAGTAGGCACGCGGTTTTGTCCTCGAGGGCGAGGCGGGAATCTCGGATGTTGCGCATCGTCATTTCCCAGCACGTTCGCTACTCGTTGGAGCTAACGAGAAGAGCCGCCTGGGCGAGGAGGGCAAGATGCTGCATGGCAACTTGATGTGGGGCTGGAAAAGGCCAACGATCCAAACGGGGCACTGGCCTTGGCAACGCCGGCTTGCCCGCCGGCTACAATGCCTCGACGCGCGGCGTTTCCTGGTCGTCCATGGCGAAGGAGCCGCCGTTCAGCCCTGCGATGCGGGCGTTGAGCTTGCCCAACAGCTCGAATCGCTACCGACATAGCGCGACCGGGATGCGTTCCTCGACGCATCCGTTCGCATATTGCCCTCTCAGTTTCGAAACTTTAAAAGATCTCGAGTTTCGAAACCGATAAGGAACGGATGACGGCTTGGGTAGACCGCAGTGTGTACATGGAGCGGTCCTGGGCGCTCGAGGGCGCCCGGGACATCAAGGTGATCACGGGGATGCGCCGCTCCGGCAAGTCCGAGCTCATGAAAGCGTTCTCCGCCTCCGTCGCGCGGAAGGACCCGTCCTCCAACAACGTCTACATCGACCTGCTGGACCTCGACAACGAGCCGCTGCGCGAGTACCATGCGCTGCATCGCGAAATCATAGAGCGGCACAAAGAGGGCGCCCGCAACCGCCTCTTCATCGACGAGGTGCAGCTTTGCGAGGGCTTCGAGAAAGCAATTAACAGCATTCACGCACGTGGCGGATGGGATATCTACCTCACGGGATCGAACGCGTTCCTCCTGAGTTCGGACCTGGCGACCCTGTTCACAGGGCGCCACAGGGAGGTTCACATCCTCCCCTTCAGCTTCGGCGAATACCGCTCCTATTTCGGCGAGCAGGGGGCCATCGACGACGACTTCGACGGGTTCATCAGGCGCGGCGGGCTCGCCGGGTCCTACGATTACGATGACATCCCGGAGTCGTACGGCTACATCCGCGACGTCTACAAGACCATCCTCACGCGCGACCTCGTCCAGAAGTTCTCGCTGCCCGACTCCACCGTGTTGGAGAGGCTGGCCGAGTACATGATGGACAATTCCGGTAACCTCAACTCGCCCAACAACATCGCCAACGTCCTCGACGCCAACAGGGTTCCCACCAACCACGTCACCGTCGGGCGCTACATCTCCTACCTCCGCGACGCCTTCGTCTTCTATGAGGCGAGGCGCTACGACATCAAGGGGAAGAAGTACCTGAGCACGCAAGCAAAGCATTACGTCTGCGATTCGGGAATGCGCTATGCGGTCCTGGGGACGCGCGACATGGACTGGGGCCGCATGTACGAGAACGCGGCCTTCCTGGAGCTGATGAGGCGAGGCTACGAGACCTACGTCGGGAAGCTGTACCAAAAGGAGGTCGACTTCGTCGCGAAGAGGGGGTCGGAGCTCGTTTACATCCAGGCGAGCGACGACATCAGCTCCGAATCGACGCTCGAGAGGGAGCTCGCGCCGCTCCTGTCCATCAGGGATGCGTTCCCGAAGGTTCTCATCGCCCGCACGAGGCATGAGCCCTATACCCGGGAGGGCGTGCTCGTGTTGGATCTCGCGAGGTGGCTGCTCGGCGAGCAGAAGTTCTGAGCGCCGCGTAGGGCTATTGCGGAGTTCTCCCGGATAAGAAAAAAGCCGGGGAAAACGTCCCCGGCACTTGGAAGCCTTCCTAACGGAAAACCAATTGCCTTATATCATGTACTGTCTGATAATTCAAGGGAGCTCGAAGCGTTTCCGGACGTCAACGGAATCTCAAGGCCCGTTCGCTAACTCATGGGCAAGCCACCCGAGACTACTCACTTTGCCCACCGATGGCGAAAGTCTGCGACCTGGGGTTTTGCGAATGGCGCGCAAGCCACCTGCGTTGATTCGCTTGCGATTGTAGCTGGCGGCTTTCAGGCTAAAGAGCGGCTGAGTTTCAAAACGAGCGTTTTCGACGCTATCGAGCCTCCAAAGGCGGCACGCTGCGCCCTTTGGGACAAAAACAAAAACTCAACGCCCTGAGTTTAAGGTGAGTTTTTGAGGTTGTCCCAGCTTTTGTCCCCGAGGTCGACGAAACACGACATGGTGTTACCTGGCGGCACTCGATTCGAGACGGCAACGAAAACTGGGCGCAACCGGAATGACGGGACGGTAGAAACGCCGCCACCGAGACGGACGCGAAAGTGTTCGGCACCAATTGCGCGGCATTCAAGAAGAACCATCTGAAGCATATCCAGAAGAAGGAGATGCGCTAAGGTATTCCACCGATTAAGCCGCTACAAACGCGGTAAGCAAAGGAGTCCGCTTGAACGAGAAGATTTTTGCCCCGGCATTATGGAGTCTTAATCCGAATTCCAACTTCGAAGATGACGCTGTCTCAGGACAGTTGAGCTTCGACGGCAAGAGTTACCTCGAACTAGATATCCCGACTGGCGTTTTGCTCGACTGGCCAAAGATTCCAACTAAAGACGGCTACATGCAATGTCACACTGTCGAAGGATTGCATACGGACTGCGTTTACGGGTTCTCCCAAACGGGAGAATACTATATATTGCGTGACGTATCCTCCCCTGGGCCAAGCTTTGCTGCTCCAGGCTTTCAAAAGCAGTCCCTGTCAGGCGCATCGATTTTTATCTCGAGGCGGAGGGTCGAAGCAGATCCAACGGCCGAGTCGATCTCAATAAAGATTCCCGGTCTTAGAGAGTGGATTGGAACAGTGCCGTTTACCGTCACATCCAAGCTCGGGGGAAATAGGCTTACCGAGCTCACCTTCAATTTCGATATCGATGAAGTCGAAAACGTGGTTCTGTATGAAAATGACGAGCTCGAGATTTACGTGTCATTCTCTTTCTTGCGCGACGGCGGACGAACCCCCTCATACGAATTCTCTTTTAAATCTGACTGTAAGCTGAACTTCAGATACAAACAGCCGAGTCTGGGCTTCGATAGGGCGATGGAACTGCACGTGTTTCCAGTTGTTGATTTTCTCGCGTTCTGCATGGGCTTTCGGTATACGATATCTTCAATCGAGTTCAAAACAATTGAGGGAGTATGCGCGGAATACCTTGCGCCACTTGTCGGCCTCGCGGGCGTCCCCACAAATGCCCAAATTGACAGAATTCCACTTTCCTATAAACGAATCGAAAAAAAGATAAACGAGATGATTTCTCGATGGATTGGCTTTGACGAGTATGCGCGAAACAGTTCAGCGCTCGTCACGTCTCTAATGAACGACTGGAAAATGCCTTTGGATATGCTGTTTCTCGCGTCTGCGCAAGCGTTTGAAGCAGCATCAAGGTCAGGGGCAAACGAGCGGGAAATCTCAGACGAAGAGTTGCAGGAGAAGCTCTCTGCGATTAAATCTTCCAATATGAACTCAAAGCTAAGGAAATGGGTCATCTATAAGCTGAGGGATGCGAAATGGAAATCCGCCAACTCTCTGGCTGGTGACCTTGTTGGTAGGCTGGGCGACTATGCCACCTTTGTGGTTCCCGATGTTTCGAAATACCTGAAAGACCATCGTGCTCATCGAGACGCATATACGCACAGAAGAACCATCAAAGATGACCAGCGACTGTCCAATGCCGATCTATTTACTCACACAGAGGCAACTCAAATGCTGGCATATGGTTCAATCGCGCTATACCTCGGGATGGAGCCCGAGGACTTAATTAATGCCGTCAAAGAATCCAGATATCGCTGGAATAGCATCTATAGGGCAAATCTTCTGTATACGATTGCTAGCAACGACGATGTCTTGTAGCCCACAATCAAGATTCAGCATACACGCGCGCTAGTAGATGGGGATTTTTCATGACCCCATGTGACCCCAGGAAATGGTTCAGATGACCCGAAAAACCGTGACCCAAATTTGGCCCATGGATTTTCGGCAGTTTTTAAGACTGGGTGTAAATAGGATTGGCTGGAACAAACTGCGACAAAACGGAACAAACTGGAAAGAGTTTTTAACTATTGAGCGGGAGTAGGCTGACAGGGATTTGACCTGCACTTTTGAGTGCCGCACTGTACCGCTGAGTTTCGTTTCGTACGTGAGTCACGGCAAAGCCGCCAGCGACGGCGGTGGGTAAAAACGATCATCGAGTCTCCGTTCCCGCGTTGGGACGGAGACTTTTTCTTTGTCGTTTCACTCCATTTTACCTGCGATTATTTTCATTTAGGAGCTTGCGTGCTATTCAGGAGTGAAAAGACCCGACAATGCTCTGATATTGAAAGCCCCACGCCCCCCAGCGTAGGGCGAGAGTAGCCTTTGCAAACCCTCGCGATATTAAGTTGACAGCTGAATAAAGCTGGTTACCTCGGGGTTATAATCGCCTCAACCATATATTTCCTCTAGATAGGTTGCCCATGATGTTCAACACCGCCGAATCGCTTCTTATTGTCGAGGCCGGAAACACCGGCAAGTTCTCCAAGCTTCTCTACAACATGATTGGAAAGAACGATGACACAGAGGCTGGTCCGACCGGCCCCGTCGACGGCAGCGTCGATGCCTCCATCTTCAACGAGGACCAGTTCGCTCAGACCGCCATCTCGTCGAGTCAGAAGGTCGTCTTCATCGGCTGGCCGGAAGGCACCGGAGACTACATCGACGCGATTCGGCTCGACAATCCTGAAGCCATCGACGAGGAAGGCGTCTACATCGGCGTGAGCGGGAACCACGCCTGTATCACAGTGAATACCGAGCCGCCTTCCAAGGAGGACTACTGGAAGTTCCTCGAAAGGGCAAGGGAGCATGGTATGGAGTTCGATGACCTTCTCGCGGCCTTGCGCCCCGGAGAGGAGGCGGCGGAACCCGAAGAAAGCAATGATTCCAATCCCGTGCTTGGTTTTGCCAAAATGGTAGGCAAGACCATCGGGAGGGCTGCCGCCGATGGCGCGAACGGCATCAACCAGGCCGTCGTCTTCCATCAGAAGGCGGGCGAGATCCGCGACCAACGCTACCAGTACGCTGTGAAACGCTTCTACCACGAGAAGCTCAAGAGGTTCGTCGAGGCGTAGGGATGAACGATTTCGACAAGGGGTTCGAGTTCTCCGCGCGCCATGCCGCCGCCGTGCCCGCCGGGATGGATGCTGCGAGCTGGGTGAACAGCGTGGAGGCCGCCATCGAGGAGCTGTACTCCGCGATGAACTCCTACGACCACTACAAAAACAGCAAGGCGGCGCAGGACTCCCTCAAGGGATTCCTGGCGGAGGAATGGGCCTTTGGGACGGCGAACGTCGATGCTGCCGTTAAGAGGGTCGACGCCAAGGGCATCAGGCTCGACTCGCACGACCTCGGGTCTGCGGATGTGGCCTGGGGCGCCGATCAGTACCAGCTCAAGTTCCTGACCGACCCGAAGAACATCGCGCGCAAGCTCGCGACGACGCTTCGCGATTCGTACAACGGCAGGCCGAAAAGATATGCGGATCTCTCTTTTGACGAGTGGGCCGTCGAGAAGGGCTTCGCGGGCAAAACTCCAGACGACTTGCTCTACGGCGACATGGGCGGCCTGATCCCGTCGGACAAGCTTGAAGCAGCCAAGCAGTACACGCTGATACGCATCGAGCGCGCGAAAGGCCGCGGCTTGGATGAAGAGGTGCAGCGCTGGACGAAGGTGCGCGACAACCTGACGGACCGAATCGAGACACCTGAGGGCGTCGAGGGCAGGCCCGCCACGAACGAGGAGATGCGCCGAAAGGCGATCGACGTCTCGAACAAGAAGAAGCTCGACCCCGCAGACGACGGCATGACCACGTCCCAACTAATCGCTGCGAGCGACATAGTGAAGCAATCGCTCAAGGCCGGCGGCACAGCCGCCGCCCTGAGCGCCGCCCTGAGCGTTGCCCCCGAGATCTACCGCGCCATCGATTACCTGATCGCAGAAGGAGAAATCGACGACGAGCACTTGAAGTCCATCGGGACGGCGGCATGCGCCGGCGCCACCAACGGGTTCGTGTCCGGATCGGCGACCGCGGCAATCACTGCCGCAGCAGCAAAGGGCGCCTTCGGCGAGATGGTAAAGGCCGCCGCAATGGGATCGAGGGGCGCGAACGTCATCGCATCACTCGTCGTGCTAACCATGGAGACGTGCCGAAACTCCTATCTCGTGGCGTCGGGGAGGATCGAGCCCGTCGAGATGGCGAGCAACATGGGCCAATCCGTGTTCTCAACCGTCATGATGCTCGGCGGAGCCGCTGTCACGACCGCCCTGACAGGCGGGGCGACCCTCCCTGTGCTCATCGGATCCTTCGTCGGCGGAGCGGCGGGAAGCATGGCGTTCAAGCCCGTCTCGTCTTGCGTCATGAAGGTGTGCGTCGATTCCGGCGTCACATTCTTTGGCCTCATCGAGCAAGACTACGAGGTTCCCAAGCACCTGCTTTCGATGCTCGGCATCAAAGGGGCGAGCATTAAAACGGCAAGGGTAAAGACAGCCGCCGTTTCGACGGCGCCCCGACTCTCTGCGCCATCCGTGAAAACGGCGTGCCTGCACACCGCAGACGTCGTCTTCTTTGAGCGAGGGCTCGTCGGCGTTAACAAGGTTGCATATTCGTAGGGCGATGCCGGTGCGCATGAAGCGACCTGCGGTTTCGCGAATCAATCGAGCCATTCCTGAACCCGCGAATAAGGGGTTGATTCGCACATCGGACACTTAAGACCTCGCGAACAGAATGCATGCGCTACAATGCAAGCCAGTTAGCCTCGGTACGACCGCTGATGCAAGTCGCCGGGGCTCACTTGCTTCAGCAGGCAAGTTGCCCGTACGGAACACGCCGACAATCGGCGGGGGCATGCTGCACCTCGGAATCTCCAGTGCCAGAAACCAACTCGCGTTGCGGGAATCCTTGCATAGCCGGCTTAGATCTGGTATAAGAATTTTGGTGGCTGTTTCAGCTACCTCCAAGTGCCGGGGGCTTATCCCCCGGCTTTTATTTCATGGGCTTTAGCCCGTGCCGCGCGGTACGCGCGGCATAGAAAACCACCCGCTCAGCGGGTGGAGGACACCAGTTGCTACGCAACAAAACACCCTCCCCTCTAGCATGGTGATTGTTCAGGTCGCCGGCCCCGAGGGGAAGGTGATTGCCGTGGCCCAGAAGGCCAACAGCCTCGCGCACACGAAGCGGCTCCGCGAGCACCACATCGTGTTCGCACCAAAGTATAGATGGAAGGTCATCTACAACCAATACCGCAGGGACCTGGCGCAGATCTTTCGGGACCTGTGCCGCTGGAAGGGGGTCGAGATAATAGAGGGGCACCTGATGCCCGACCACGTGCACATGCTGGTCGGCATCCCGCCCAAGATCAGCGTGTCGAGCTTCATGGGCTACCTGAAGGGGAAGAGCTCGCTGCTCATGTTCGACCGGCACGCGAACCTCAAGCACGAGTTCGGGAACAGGAAGTTCTGGGCGGAGGGCCACTGCGTCCCCGCCGTCGGGCTCAACGAGGCGACGATCGCGAAGTACATCCGGGAGCAGGAGCGCGCCGACATCGCGCTGGACAGGCCGGGCGTCAAGGAGTACGAGGACCCCTTCGCGAGGGGCCCGCAGAAGCAAAGGTAGGCGCGCCGCCGGTTTGACCGGCCCGCCACGAGTCAAGGGGCTATCGGGCCTGAACGCCAGTTCAGGCCAGGGGCTTGAGCCCCTGGCCTGGGACCCTAGGGTTACACCCTAAGAGCAGACCACCCGCTGTGCGGGTGGTTTTGATAACCAGAACATTTGTTCTAATACTTTAGTTAGAAGAATACTTCTGTTTTAACTGCCCACATGCCGCATCGATATCAGAACCACGAGAGTCGCGTAGAGTTGCATCAACGCCAGCAGCATTAAGGGTTTGAATAAAATGCTGCGCTCTTGCTTCAGAAGATGGTTCAAATGGAGAACCAGATACATGATTAAGCATAATTAAGTTGACATGAGCTAATGTGCCACTGGTAAAATCTCGTAACGCTGCAAGCTCCTCTTCAGTGTCATTTATACCAGCTATAAGTGCATACTCATATGTTGGACGGCGTCCAGTTAAATCAACATATGCTTGCATAGCATCCCAAAGCCTTAACAAAGACCATTTCTTAACACCAGGCATGAGGGCATCACGTGTTTTTTGGACGGCAGAGTGCAAAGAAATAGCAAGAGTGAACTGCTCAGGTTCCTTAGCAAATTTATGAATCATAGGAACAACACCACAAGTGGAAACAGTTAAATGTCTC
>ENA-OPBO01001685-OPBO01001685.1-human-gut-metagenome-genome-assembly--contig:-NODE-1685-length-14877-cov-9.242140_pt1 | contig 14877 bp, 6 predicted proteins | sample MGYA00241071_ERZ501458 | MGnify/ENA primary metagenome ERZ501458 (study PRJEB25962, sample SAMEA2042509) | human gut metagenome | biome: human gut; feature: human-associated habitat; material: faeces...
TTATGGAAATGGAAAAGTTTTATGTAGCTCCCGAGGTGGAAATCTTGGAAGTGGAGGTGGAAAAAGGGTTCGTTGCCAGTGGTGATGAAGATCCTGCAACAGGTAAACCCTTCTAAGGGAATGATTTATTATTAAAACGTTTTAAAAAATAGAACAAATGAAAAGATTATTATTTTGTGCGGGCATCTTAGCCCTTGCAGCAAGCTGTGCAGAGGACATGGATACGATGTCGGTACAGCAAACCAATGAAAAGGGTATCGTCTTCACTACAGGTGATGATGCTGTTATTACAAGAGGTGAATATCAGGAGGAAATCGAAGGCGAAACTCCTAAGTATTATCCTTTCTGGACAGCAGAAAAGGACTATATCAGCGTGTTTAGTACTAAAACATCTACTAGTCTCGGTGCCAATTCATGGAATGATTTAACTGGATTCAACGCCGGTAAAGTTACATACAAGGCTACCCGTTCTGAAAGAAATGCGTACTTTACTGGTATTCAACCGGATAACGTATTGGATTTTGACGCTGCGGCCACTCAAGATGAACCGGCTAAGTTTATCGCTCTGTATCCGCAGACTGCTACAGGTGCTGAATCTTATACAGTGTCTGGTGGAACAGAAACAGTGGTTTTTAGCCTTCCGGTAATACCAGCTGTTCAGACTCAGAATAATCTGGCTGGAAATGGCGTTTATGAAAAGATTGCCAAATATTCTGTTACCAATGGCTATGCTGCTGAAGACAACAAAGCTGCAGTTGGTGAGAATGTACAAATGAATTTTGTTCGTGTAAATCCTGCCGTTGTATATCAGACGAAGGGCTTGAATGCTTATAAGACAGAATTTGGTAAATTACAGACAATTGAGCTGGAGTCTAACGGTCAGGTTAAAGCTGATGGTACACTTGATAATACCAAAAAGTCGAATCTTGCTACGGCTGCAACTGACGTTGATTTGAAACTGACTTTAAAGAGCACCAATAAGGGCGTCTTTACTGATATCAAACATGAACTTTCTGGTAATGCCAGTGTCGCAGGTAGAATGACTTTGAAATTGGGTTCAGCTGGTTTGGATTGGTCTGACGAAGCTCGCGCATACATGGCTATTGCAAATGTAAATCGTGTAGGAGCAGACAATAAGGCATTTACTGAAGAAATGGCTGTGACTTATACTTTTGATAACATCAAAATTAAAGAAACTATACGTACCAGCGCTTCTTGGATGGCTCCCGATTTCTACAACTGCCAGTCATTGGATGTAGATTCTTATCCTTACTTGGTATTCAATAATACAAAGGATTATGACGGCGTTGCTCAAAATGGTGAATACACCGTATTGATTAATAAGGGAACTGTCGCTCAGATTTTCGACAATAATGGTAAAGTGAAATTGTTGGACGGAACGGTAATTGCAGCTACAGATGTAAAGAAATTCATCGCTAAAACAGACATGTCTGATGCCGACTTTGCAAGCATGGTGAAACTGACCGCTCTTGAGCAGGTAAATCTTGTAAACGAGACCAGTATTCCGGCCAATGCATTCAAGGGATTGAACGGTATTGTAAAATTGGAAATGCCGAAGGTTATCTCTATTGACAAAGGTTTTTTGGGTACGGGTAATCTCTCTTCTGTGAAATATCTGAACCTGGCTTCTTACAAATTTGACGGTAATGGCGACAATGAAACTGCCAAGGCTGTAAATCAGGGTGTATTTGCAGGTAAAGCTACTATGGAATATGTTGACATGTCTGCTTTGGAAGATATGACTCCGGTATTCGGTCTGCCTGAAGCACAGATTTCATTCCAGAATTGTGCAAACCTTGACTCTGTAAAAGTGAATAATCTGAAACTGAGAGCCAGCTCATTCGAGAATTGTACTTCATTGATTAAAGTAAATGGTAGTGTAAATGTAAGTGAAGGATATGCTGCTTTCAAGGGATGTGATGCTGCTGCCTTTACTACAATCAACCTCGTTTCTGATGAAATTGCTGAAGATGCATTCAACGGTTGTACTAACATCAAGAATGTGTTGAAGGGTGGTGTACAAGTTGCTCCTACAAAGATTGGTAACAAAGCATTCTATCAAGTTACTGCATTGAAATATATGGATTTGAGCAAGGCTACGGAAATTGGAACAAGTGCATTCGATGGCGCTGCCAATTTTGAAGCTACAAGTGCAACCAATGATATTGTTACGGTTATTGTTCCGTCGATCAGCGCCCGTGCATTTGCAGGTACTAACATTGCCAAGATTGAATTCACTGAGGCTACAACGCTGGGTTCGGACTTCTTGGCTGGTAATAATGCTGTTGTACACATCAAGTTTGTGAAACCTTTCACTGTGAACTTTACTCCGAGTGACAATTTGTTCGGTCCTAATGACTGTTCGGAAATCACGCTCTTCTATGCTGAAGGACAGAAGGGTCTGAGCGGTAGAACATTGACTTTGAATGGTACGCAATTTACTTTCAAGGATGTAGTGAAGAACTAAGCTATTAGCTGAGTGATAATATGGAGGAGGCCATTCCTTTTAGAGGGGAATGGCCTCTTTGTGTCTATACCTGATGCTGGAAATGTTTTCGTAATACAACTGACACAGACTTGTACACACAGCGCAACACACATGTAACCCCATCTCCTCATCTTTGCACCGGAAAAAAGAAACGTTTAAAAGATGAGTATGAAAACAGATTTGGGAAAAATTCTCTTCCTTATTTTGTTCCTTACCCTTTCTGCCATGACTGCCTTGGCAGGTAACATCAAAGGAACCATTACAGACAAACAGACAAAAGAACCGCTGACCGGAGCTACCGTACAGATAGCCGGAAGCACCCAAGGTGCCGTGGCCGACATTGACGGCAACTATACACTCAACGTGCCCGACGGCGTGTACGATCTCGTGGTGCGCTACGTGGGCTATGTGGATATCAACGCCAGCCAGGTAAAGGTAAAGGGCGAAACGGTTCTGAACTTCGAGATGGATACGGATGCCCAGACCTTGAGTGAGGTATCTGTCGTGGCCAAAAAGAATCTGGAAGGCGAACGTGCCCTGCAGGTCGAGCGACAGAAAGCTACACTGGCCATTGAGAATCTGGGTGCCAAAGAGATGAGTCTGAAGGGCATCGGCAACGTACAGGAGGGTGTGAAACAGATTACAGGTATCTCCATCGCCGAATCAGGACAGCTCATCGTCCGCGGATTGGGCGACCGCTACAGCTCCACCACGCTGAACGGACTGCCCATCGCCTCACCCAACCCGGACAACAAACTGATTCCACTCGACCTCTTCCCTTCGAGCACGGTACAGAACATCACCGTCAGCAAGGTGTACGATGCCAGCGCCTTTGCCGACTATAGCGGCGCGCACATCGACATCAGCACCAAGGAGAACGTGACGGACGAGTTCCTGAACGTCAGCTTCAACGTAGGAGGACGGTTCAACACACTGGGACGCGACTTCTACCAGATGGACCGCGACGGAACCCTGTTCAAGACACCCTCGCTCGACGAAAAGATATACGATATGCCGTTGCTCGACTTCGACGAGTACGTCACCAAGAACAATATCTTCCGTACCACCTTCGATGTGGACAAGCGTACTGCCCTGCCCGAATTTGGCGGAAACCTGGGTTTCGGACGCAACTTCGGCATTGGCGACCAGACACTGAGCCTGCTGGCCTCGCTGAGCCTCAGCAACGAAACGCAACGCATGGACGATGCTTTCTATAAAACACTCGAAGCCACAGGCAACGTACAGAACGACTTTACTTACGACGAATATACCGCTACGCTGAAGATGGCCGCACTGGCATCCGTAGGCTACACCCTGCGCCAGCACGACCGCATCGGCTACACCTTCTTCTATGCCCGCAACGCCAGCGACTCGTACCAGAGCCGCGAAGGTATAGACGCTGAAGGCCACAACCTGTGGGGCAGCAACGACATCACGCATATCTACACCCTGCAAAACCATCAGCTGAACGGACACCATGAGTTCGGTACCCGCTGGCAGCTGAACTGGGCAGGTTCCTACGGCAAGACAGGTAGCGAAGAGCCCGACCGCCGTCAGGCTATGTTCACCAAGGACGATGCTGGCAACCTGCAACTCTTCAAGCTGAACCGACAGGAAACCATGCGCTACTTCGGCGAACTGAACGAAGAAGAATGGGTGGGCAACCTCGACCTGAAATACAACTGGTCGGAACAGAACTTCGTCAAGATGGGTCTGGCTTACAAGAACAAGGACCGCGACTACATGGGTACCCGCTTCTACTACAACGTAAACAAGCTGAACCCCACCATCGACAACATTTACGACACCGACGGCTTCCTCAACCAGAAGAACGTAGAGAACGGCAACATCGTCATCGAACGCAAGATGCAACCCCACGACACCTACCGTGCCGGAATGGACATCTACGCTGCCTATGCACAGACGGACTTCTATCCGCTCAGCTCCCTGCTTGTCAACGTCGGCCTGCGCTACGAAATGACCAAACAGTGGGTAGAATATGCCATCGAGGGCGACCAGAAATACCAACGCCGCCGCGACCTGAACAAAAATGACATCTTCCCCACCGTCAACCTGAAATACTCCATGAACGACCGGAACAACCTGCGTATGTCACTGTCGCGCACCATCACCCGCCCCTCGTTCATCGAAATGGCTCCTTTCCTCTATCAGGAATCTTACGGTTCGGCACAGATCCGTGGTAACGAAGAGTTGCAGAACGGCTACAACTACAACTTCGACCTGCGCTACGAACGCTTCAGCCCCAACGGCGACATGCTCTCGGCAACGGTCTACTATAAGTTCCTCGACAAACCCATCGAACGCATCCAGAAGCTGCAAGGCGGTGCCACGATGCACTCCTTCCAGAATGCCGACCAGGGTATGGCAGCCGGTATAGAAGTAGAACTGCGCAAACAGCTGGTACGCGACCTGCGACTAGGAGCCAACGTCTCCTACATGTACACCAACGTGAAGCTGCCCGAAGGCGGTGCCTACACCAACAAGGACCGTTCGCTGCAAGGCGCCTCGCCCATCCTGCTGAATGCCGACCTCACCTACTCGCCCCGCTTCGGCGAAGAACGCCAGCTGAACCTGTCGCTCCTCTACAACCTGCAGGGCAAACGCATCCATGCCGTCGGCGTATCACAGCTGGGCGACATCGACCAGATGGCTGTCCACACGCTGAACTTCAACGCCAGCTACAACTTCAGCCGCCACTTCAGCGCCAAGCTTCAGGTGACCGACCTGCTGAACCGCGCCGTAGTATTCAAACAGGAAGTGCCCAAGACGGGCGAATACATCGAAGTGGAACGCTTCAAGGAAGGTACCGGTTTCGAAGTGGGCGTCAGCTATAATTTTTGAGTTAACAAGTTGACAAGTTGACGAGGGGACAAGTTAATAAGAAAATAACTGAGCCCGCTTTAAAAAGTACACTTTTTGTCTTAGCGCATAACACAGTTATCATTCTGTCATCCTGAACGCAGTGAAGGATCTCTTTCGAAGGCTATGTGATAACAGATCCTTCACTTCGTTCAGGATGACAAAGCAAAGTGATAGTAACTATAAAGAAACTCATAGGAAACAGACTTGTTTAAAGTAAACCCAATAAAATAAAGAGTAATAATCCAATAGTTGACAAGAGGACAGGGTAAGCCTCGTGGTCTGAAGCCTTGTTCCTCGTCAACAAAACACTAAACTTAAAACTTAAATTATGAGCAGAAAATTGTTTTCAATGGCCCTTTTGGCCGGCATGGCACTTCTCGGTGCATCATGCAGCGATGACGAAACAACAAACAACGACGGCGGAATAGCCGACGGCACTACGCTGAGCGGTACAATCACCGAAGACGTAACCCTGAAATCGGGCAACACCTACAAGCTGAGCGGTGCCTACACCGTAGAAGAAGGCGCTACCCTGAACATCGAACCGGGTGTAAAGATTGTAGCCGTTTACGATGACAATGTAGACTACATCCTGATAAAGCAAGGAGCCAAAATCAACGCCAAAGGTACGGCATCGGCTCCCATCATCATGACTTCCGAAAAAGAAGAATCGGGTGCCTGGGGCGGTATCCACATCTGCGGACGTGCTCACACCAATGCCGAAGGCGGCAAGGGAAGCTCTGAAATTGGAGGTGCCGAATACGGTGGCAACGACGACAAAGACAACTCGGGTGTTCTGCAATACGTACGTCTGGAATACACCGGTTATGCTTTCGACGAAGAGCACGAAGCCAACGGTATCAGCTTCTACGGTGTAGGTAACGGAACAACGGTTGACCACTGCCAGGCTTACCAAGGATCGGACGACGGTTTCGAGTTCTTCGGCGGATCGGTCAACGTCAGCAACATGGTTGTCACCAGCTGTAGCGACGACTCTTTCGACTGGACCGAAGGCTGGAACGGTACGGCTACCGACCTCGTCGCCATCCAGGAACCGGAAGAGACACTGGGCTATGCCTGCGACTGCCTGATCGAAGCCGACAACAACGAAAACAACTACAGCGCCACTCCCGTAGCTCATCCTACGCTGAAGAACCTCATCCTTGTGGGTAACGGTGCAGCCGGTAAAGGTGTACACCTGCGCCGCGGTACTCAGGTAACCATCGAGAATGCCGAAATCTACGGCAAGCAGAACGCTATCTACGTAGAAAGCGCTGAAACAGAAAACGCATTGGTCAACGGAACATCAAGCATGAGCAACGTAAGCATCAGCGGCATCCTGACCAGCAAAGAAGGCATCTATACCAATGCCGAATTTGAAGCCGACGGCAACAAAGCCAATCAGGCCAACCCCTACACTTCGTACGAAGACATCATTGCCAAATGTCCCTGGGCTGCCGGATGGACCAAGAACTGGAGCGAAAGCGACAATGTACTGGCCAACGAAAGCACCCTGCAAGGAACCATCACCAACGACATCACGCTGGGAGCCGGCAACACTTACTATCTGAGCGGTGCCTATACGGTAGAAGCCGGAGCTACGCTGCACATTCAGGCAGGTGTGAAGATCATCTCCAAATACGATGACAACGTAGACTACATCCTCATCAAGCAGGGAGCCAAAATCAACGCTACCGGTACAGCCGACGCACCGATCGTAATGACTGCCGAAAAACAGTCGGCCGGCGCATGGGGCGGTATCCACATCTGCGGACGCGCTCATACCAATGCTGAGGGCGGTAAAGGAAGTTCTGAAATTGGCGGTGCCGAATACGGTGGCAGCGACGACAAAGACAACTCGGGTGTTCTGCAATACGTACGTCTGGAATACACCGGTTATGCTTTCGACGAAGAGCACGAAGCCAACGGTATCAGCTTCTACGGTGTAGGTAACGGAACAACGGTTGACCACTGTGTAGCCTATCAGGGTTCAGACGACGGTTTCGAGTTCTTCGGCGGATCGGTCAACGTCAGCAACATGGTAGTCATCAGCTGTAGCGACGACTCTTTCGACTGGACTGAAGGCTGGAACGGTACAGCTACCGACATCGTAGCCTATCAGGAAGCCGAAGCCACACTGGGTTACGACTGCGACTGCCTGATTGAAGCCGACAACAACGAAAACAATTACGAAGCTACTCCGGTGGCTCACCCCACGCTGAAAAACCTGATTCTGGTAGGTAACGGCGGTTCGAAACAGGGTGTACGTCTGCGTCGCGGTACTCAGGTGACCATGGACAACGCACAGATCTGCGGCAAAGGCAAGGCACTGACGGTAGAAAGCGCTGAAACAGAAAACGCACTGGTCAACGGCACTTCCAGCATCACCAACACCACCATCAGCAACAACGTGAACAGCGAAAAAGGCATCTACACTAACGACGTCTTCGCTGCCGCCACAGGCAACAAGGTAGACGCCAACCTGTCTTACGCTTCACTGGAAGACATCAAAAAGGCTTGCGACTGGATGAACGGCAAGTGGGTAGACTAACCCACCCCACCGCTGACACACAGCCATTGCTATAAAAGACTGTACCGGAACAGGTCCCCTGATTGCTTCCCCCAGTAGAGGGAAGAAGAAGGGGCTGGTTCCAGTACAGTTTTTTTGTTTGTTTCAGGAATGCACTTCTATGCAACAACACTAACCATACTTATCCATTCAAGAGTTGACTATCAGCCTATAGCAAAGGAAAACTGCCGCTTTCATCCTGTCATGTTGAGCGAAGCAAAGCGGAGTCGAAATATCTCATAGTAGCTCGCAAAGAAGCAAACGAAAACTACGGCTTTCGATCAGACAATTGGGCGTGATTTTTTTCCTAACTAGGAAAAAGTTTTTTGCTAACTGGGGAGGAATTTTTTCCTAACTAGAGAAAAATTACTTTCCATCGTTACATCTGTCGATTATATACACCAAAAAACAAAAAGTTCAATAAAGAAGAGTGACTGAATAATCTACGAATTAATTCGCAAAGCAAAATCATTACACCCGTAATAAACAGACAATAAACAAGTTCATACCAACCTGCGACATAGGTTATGGCACAAAGTTGAAGTAATGCTGTATGAATAAAAAAGAAATGTATGGTATAAATTTCAAGCGTATGTTGGCCAAGTACCTCTAACCATTGAAATCGTCTTCCACACTTATATAAGCAGGAGATACCAGCGGCTATTACTATAGAACCGGCCGTACCCATAGCTATCCGAAGCAAATAAGAGTCTGCATGTTGCAATCCCGTCCATTGCAAAGGGGACAACGAGAAAAAACGTAAGGGAGTAATATATGTAGTATGATATCCATCCCAAAGAGGCCAAAGCAATATAAAGAAAACAAAAGCAACTGCACAAATTATTAAAGCTTTACGCTGAATAAAATCTGAATAATGGTACCATAATATGCCAAGCCAGAAAAAAGGCATCATAAAGTTTACATGCCATAAATAGAATGGAAGTGCCAATAACAAGCTGATTATAGCAGCAGCTTTCATATTATTCTTTGTCAGAGTTAAAGCCAGTTTTGCCATTAATATACAGACAAATAATGATTTCAGGTACCAAAGATTGCCAACCAGTTCTTTCCAATCGTTGTACCGATCTGTTAAACCGATAACGTTATTAAAACTTATGACGACAATTCCTGCAGTCAGGCAAGGCAACAGGAGACGGATAGATTTCTTTTTTGCAAGTTCATTTAATGAAAGTTGCATGGCGTGGACAGAAAAATATCCACTGACAGCCATAAACAATGGCATATGAAATGCATAAATTGCCCGAAACAGAGGATGATGTAAATAGCTTTCGATACCTAAATACTGTAGGCAATGAGCATAGACTACGCATAGGATGGCTATGGCCTTCAATGTATCAAAGTAGGGATTACGAGTTTTGTTTACGAAATGATAGCCTTCCATATGATAATGATGTGGAGGTATAAAAGTAAGTGTTAGGGAATAAGTTAAATTACATAAAAGAGCGTGCAACCTAAAAAAATAGTGGCAGAAAGTTTTAATTTTCTGCCACTATCAAATTGAATTAGTTTATCAGTATAGGTTGATTACTTGTGATCAACAACTTCTCCATTTGCATTTACAATGCTACTGTTGGTTCCGAAGTGGATTGTACCAGTGTTAACTACGCCACTTACATTGATTGTAGTAGAATTCTCTACGTGAAGTTCAGCTTCATTGCTTAAAGTTGCAGCTGTAAAGTTGTAAGTGTTTCCAGCTACTGCACCTTGGAAGTTCACTTTTTCACCTTTAAGTACTTTGATAGACTTAATTGCTGTGGCTACATCGACTGCCGGCTTACCATTTGCAACATTTTGACCATAATAGTCGAAAGTGATGTCAGAAGCAGTTTCCAAATGAGAAGAATTAGTAGTATACATACTCTTCAAGATATGGAACATGCTACGGTCAGCATCATCTTCTGCAGAAGTTACGAAAATTCTAGTATCAGTACCATTTGTTGCAATGTGTTGAGGAGCTACGCTCATAAAGCGTATTTCACCTTTACTGTCAGAAGTAGTCTGTACTTCATTACCTTCCTCAGCTGTTACATACAATATACCGTTAGCAGCTGCTACATTCTGAAGTTTTACAATAGTACCCTTGTTGGCATAAACTGCACCACGGTTGTAAAGACTTCCTTCAATAGAACCAGCAATATTAGCATTACCATTCTGTACAACAGCTACTTTATCAAAGTTGTTTGCAACTACACCATTGTTAAACGCTTTAGCATTAATCTTACCTAAGTTTTCAATCACTGCATTGTTCTGGATATAGTCAGACTCAATAGTACCGGCATTCAAAATCTCATTATTGTTGATGAGACTTGGACCATCATTATTGGCAGTCTTGAGGACAGCACCACTCATTACAGTTACCTTACCATCATTAGTTAAAGTTTCAATTTCCAAAGTTCCTTTAGCTACTTCAAGTTCTGCATTGCAATCCTTGCAATCGGCCTCGTACTCATTATTATTAAATGTTGTTACTTTACCACCATTGCTTGTTGCTGTACCGTTGTTTTCAACTTTTTCAATTGTACCACCATCAATAGTCAGGTTCTTGTTGTTCACAATGCTCTTCTTCACTTCACCCTTCACTGTTACTGAATTGAAGTTGTTTACTGTAACTTCGCTTTCCAACGTACCTTCCACATTCAATGTATTGTGGTTGTTGATAGTAAAGTTACCATTCAAAGTCGTATTCTTGGCAACAGTTTGAATTGCATTGTTGTTCAAAACAATACCATCAGCATATTTGAAGACAACTTTCTTACCAGTTTCAGTAGTAGCTTCATCCAGAGCCAGAGTGTTATCAACATTGAAGTTTACGACACCATCACGGTTGCCATTGAAAGTAACTGTGATGTTACGATTATTCTCTTTCGAGTTTTCTTTCAGCATAGCTACGAAATCTTCTGTGATTTCAACGCCTGCAGCATCAGGATTGATAGTGAATGTAAGATTACCGCTTCCATAAGATTGTTTCAAGAAACCTTCTACCATCTGCTCCATATCAGCAGTTGAAGCTACGTTGAACTCATTGATTGCTTGGAATGCCAAATCATCGAAACGATTTTCAATGAGCTGATAATAGTTGCTTTCGTCAGCAGGATTCCACGGTTGCAGATTGGCGATGTCAAACCATTCGCTATTGGGAGTTTTAGGAATAAATTTACCATATTCCCAGTGACCTGTACCATCTACGTCATCTTTTATCCATCTCCAGCCATAGATGTCTACTTCGATGTTCTCCCACTCGGCCTGCGTTAATGTAGGAACTACAATGTAAGCATACAACAAGTCGCCTTGAGATACATCACCTTTCAAAATTGTATTTTCAGGGAATGTAAAGCTGTATTCATAAGCCAAGCCTTGCTTATCTTCATCCAAATCGTAAGGAATACGACCGTTTTCAGTTGTACGATAGTTAACCAGACTTCTTACAGTTTTCTTAGTCCAAGTTTTTTGTGCATCATACAAACCTTCTGCATAAACTTCATTGCAATCTTCAATTCCTTCTACTGCTTTATCATCAGTAACTTGACGCCAATCTTGCTGACCGTCCTTCAGTGCAGGCTCAATATAGGCAATAGTAGGTAACGCGCTTCCATCTTCAGATTTAAAAGAAATCTTCTGCAACATTACATCTGCACCTTGCCAGCCAAGCATTTTGATCTTATAGCCAGTCATTACACCTTTCAGCTTCACGTCAACAGCAAGCTCGCCATTGGCATTTGCTTCCTGATCGCGGTAAATCTGGTTGTATCCCAAGAAGAACTGGTTGTCTACACCGTGATAATATCCATCTTTTGTAGAATGCTTCACCATCTGTACAGCAGGATTGATATAGTGCCACAATTCGCGACGGTTGGTAGCATTTTCCTGTTGTGGATACATTGAGAAGTAGTTACCTTCAACCAACTTCGCATCATTCTTCCAAACAGCAGCTCCACTTCTTGAAGTTTCATCAGCTGCTGTATAGCGGAAAGGATAGTTGGTCTGAATATAGTTTACCAGTTTATACATTGCATTCCAATGATCTTGGTATCTCCACCATGTGGTATTAGCATCATCGTGTTCACCCGGACAATCGATACCAGCGCCCCCATTCCAGCTGCTTTGATATTCATCCATCAAATACATGCCAAGCACGTCTTTGCCAGCCTCAAACTGACCGTTTTCGCTGTCATAACGAGTCTCAGCACCGTCCATTACAAGTGTCACCTGACCTACAACAGCACGTCCTTTAGTGGCATCTTGGTTTTCTAAGCCGCTGAATACTTCGTCTTGTGTACAAGAAGCGAAGATGGCAGGTAAAGCCATAGCAGCTAAATACATTTTAGAATCTACCATTTCTTTGAGTAAATTGTATTATAATGCCGAAAGTTTTGCTAATCCTGTGGATGCAGATGTTCAAGTAGGTTTCATCAATAATGCCGGTACAACTCGTGGAGCTTCTACAGGTGTTAATGGTGATATCACTGCTACATTTGACTTTGCGAATATCGAATACACACTCCCCTATGTATGCGATAATCAATCATACGATCGTGCTCTTGAGATGATCAAAAACTATAATGAGAAACTTGGAGAGACGAACTTCACTATCACGCTCTGCGAACAGCCGGAATTCACTGACTTGGCCTTTACTAAGGGCATTGAAGAAGTTGAAGAAGAACTGGGTGTAAATATTAAAGTTCAAGGTCAGGTATGGGTTGACGAACTTTGGAAGAAGCATGTTAGCGAAATTACATGGTACGGAACAAAGAATAGCATCGAACAACGCATTTCAAACGTTGAGCATTTCATTGCAAAGGGTGCTACTTTGACAAGTACAGTTGCCCCGAACAATAAGGGTAAAGGCTTGAACGTAACAACAGTGTTGAATGGCGGTACATTGAAGAACTACTGGGCTGCTGAAAGTGTAACAGTTGAAAAGGGCGGTAAAGCATACAACTATGACACTAAGAATGCAGAATATACAGGTTCTATAGATAAGGTCGTAAATTATGGCACTGTATATAACATGGCTTCTTACACAACGGCAAAGGAGGATCAGCCTGTAATTGGAGATTTGTACAATTATGGTTTGGTTAACAACTATGCAGAAATTTTGGATGTTAAAGAAAACAATAATGCCACTACCGAAGTTGCCAATACAGCCAAGATTGTTTTGCTGGATAATACAAATAAGTTCAATGGCGCGACTATAGGAGCAATGTTTAGTATTTTGACAGCTGATTCTTACGATACAATATTATTCGACGAGATGGGTTGGCTGGATAACAACATCGAATACACTGTCGATGATGCTAATAGTGTAATTGCAGGTCGTCACTTAGCTATTGCATTGAATAATTATGCAACGAACGTATTAGTAAAAGATGGTGTAAATATTGATGCAACTGCTGGTGTTGCTTTGAACGGTAATGAATATAAAGCTCGTATCACATTCGAAGGAAAAACAGCATTTACATTCTCAAGTGCAGCTCAATTCGACAATGAATTCATGATTGGTGAGATAATACTGGCTAAGGGTGCTACGGTTACGTTTAAGAATCAGTTGGTTGAAAACGGAGGACAGCCTAGTGAAAATGATTATTATGGATTAGTAGCTTATAGAACCGCACTGAATGATGGAGCATCATTTACATTGAATAATGGTGTACAATACATTACCAGAACTCTCTATGTAGAACCCAAAGCTACTGTCAAGATTACAACCGGAGAACTGTATAGCAAGATTCTTTATAGGTATTTCACACAAGAAGGTGCTACTGTAACAAGCAATGGTAATATTAACCTGATGCCTGATTTTATTAAAGAGCACTTCGGCTGGGAATAAAATTATAATTCACTTTAACGTGATATTCTAATGGACGCAAGAGGACGTGTCGGTTGTGGCACGTCCTCTTTGTGTTTTTTATAGTATAAACATATTCTAATCATATACTTTAGTTACGATAGATATACAGCCAAGGGCAATATTTTTCTCTTACTTAATCTAATATTTTCTGTCCATTCTTAATAGGTGTCTTTGCCGTTTCTGTTTACCGTCTCACCTCCTGAATAACTAACGGCTTATACTACTCCTAGTTAATGGTTCAACAAGTGAATAACTAATGGCTTACACGCTTTTTCTAATTCTATTATCCCCTTTGTTTTCAAATCTATGTAAAGGAACATTTTACTCTCCATACTTGGATGTATCCTTCAACAACACACATTCCTACTTCCCAATTCTCAATCAGAAAATAGAAATTTCTCCTCTCATATCCTTACACCTTTTTACCCAAAAGTATCAATTATAGGTGTCAATACCACCATATCAGCTACTTTTCCCCCTTCTATTTGTACTTAAAATCAGCGTCTTATAATACTCTCGTCCGGTGTCATGAAGTGGTGTTAACTAAACTTTTGATTGATCAAACCTTATAATGCGAAATGAGTTAATCCGCTAATAATAAATAGATTGCAGTATTTTTCTTAATCGCACCATACGCATATATTTTCTCATTTACGTTCTTTTCTCCAGTATGTATTCTGTTGATTATCAGCAAAATATAATCAAAACCTATTTAGGAAATAAGTTAGTTACTTTGCAGCCTGAATTATGCGCTGTTGTATAGTATGTTAATATGCAGATATACAGGCTATTAGCGTAATATAAACGAATAAATCCGAAGATAAATCAAACAGCAAAAAGAGGTTGGAATTTACACCTTATTATATATAGAGCATGGTTCGGTACAAGAAGAAAGGACTTACGATAATTTTCATGGCTTAACAATATACAGCGCGCGATACGCTAAAAAGAGTTAATTTTATAATAAAGCATGTCGCATCATATGCAACAGCAACTAAACGAAAAACGAGAACGAAATACTAATAAACATTAATTTATTTACTAACA
>ENA-OPBO01001690-OPBO01001690.1-human-gut-metagenome-genome-assembly--contig:-NODE-1690-length-14814-cov-2.489938_pt1 | contig 14814 bp, 12 predicted proteins | sample MGYA00241071_ERZ501458 | MGnify/ENA primary metagenome ERZ501458 (study PRJEB25962, sample SAMEA2042509) | human gut metagenome | biome: human gut; feature: human-associated habitat; material: faeces...
AAAGGGAATAGATTTGATTGATAAAGAGTATACGGATATAGAGGTTTATGCTTGGGATAATAAGCAGAAACCGTATGCGAATATAGTACGTATCGTTAATAATGTACAATAAACAAAAAACTGATGTGGAAACACATCAGTTTTTTTTGTTATCTTAATAAAATTAGTTTTTCATAATATTTCAGATGAGTTCTTAGATAAATTACGAGAACATCATTTATACGCGTGTGATTATATGTTTACTATAGATAAAGTTAGATACACTGCAATCGCATTTGAAAAAGCATTTACAATATTTTCTATAGTAAATAAGATAGATCATGGATTGTATAATAAATTATTATATGAAGACAAACTTAGAATACTCAATTTTTGGAAAGTAAGCATTAATTCTAATATGCATAAATATCTTTTTAATGAAAAAATAGTTACACTAAAACCTTTAAGCGAAAACATAACAGAATATAAATAGAACAAAATGACCCTAGGTCTCTTGATAGAGTTTTTGTTATTTTACCATAATAGTATATATGCCGGTGCAGCGTTTCTACAAACACTACACCGGCATATCTATTAACTATTCAGAGAATTTTAGTTTCTATTCTGACGTTTACGTTCTGTTTCATCCAAAATAATCTTACGCATACGCATATAATTCGGAGTGATCTCAACGTATTCATCACCTTTGATATATTCCAAAGCATCTTCCAAACTGAAAATAGTTGGCGGAGCCAAAGAAACCTTTTCATCAGAACCAGAAGCACGCATATTCGTCAACTTCTTAGACTTCGTTACGTTAACTACCAAGTCATTGTCTTTTGTATGTTCTCCAACTACCTGACCTGCATAAACTTCTTCTCCCGGAGCAATGAAGAAACGACCGCGAGACTGCAAGTTATTCAAGGCATAAGCATAAGCCGTTCCGGTTTCCATTGCAATGATAGAACCGTTGGTACGACGCTCAATATCACCTTTCCAAGGTTGATATTCCAAGAAGCGGTGAGCTATGATTGCTTCACCGGCAGAAGCCGTCAGAGCCGCATTATTCAGACCGATGATACCACGAGAAGGAATTGTAAATTCCAAATGCATACGTCCGTTCTTGCTTTCCATCATCGTCATCTCACCTTTACGTTTGGTTACCATATCAATGATACGGCTTGAACATTCTTCCGGCAAATTAATAGTCAGTTGCTCAACCGGCTCGCATTTTACACCATCAATTTCCTTGATGATAACCTGCGGCTGACCTACTTGCAATTCGTATCCTTCACGACGCATCGTCTCGATCAAGACAGACAAGTGCAATACACCACGTCCGTAAACCAACCATGAATCAGCAGAATCAGTCGGTCTCACACGTAAAGCCAAGTTCTTATCCAATTCTTTCTGCAGGCGTTCATAAATATGACGAGAAGTCACATATTTACCATCTTTACCGAAGAAAGGCGAGTTATTGATTGTAAAGAGCATAGACATCGTCGGCTCATCAATGGCAATGGTAGGCAAAGCTTCAGGTTCCAGAGCATCGGCAATTGTCTCACCAATCTCAAAACCTTCAATACCGATTACGGCACAGATATCACCTGATTTCACAGACTGTACTTTCGTACGGCCCAATCCTTCGAATACATCGATTTCCTTAATCTTTGATTTTACCTGCGAGCCATCCCGCTTACACAAAACGATATCTTGTCCTTCACGTAATTCTCCGCGATGAACACGTCCCACAGCAATTCGTCCTACGTATTTAGAATAATCCAATGAAGTAATCAACATTTGTGACGGACCTTCCAATACTTGCGGTTCCGGAATATATTTGATAATGGCATCCAATAACGCCGTTATATCCGTAGTAGGCTTTTCCCAATCTTCCGACATCCAACCTTGTTTGGCAGAACCATAAATAGTCGGGAAATCCAATTGTTCTTCGGTTGCATCCAAGCTGAACATCAAATCGAACACCATCTCTTGTACTTCCGAAGGACGACAGTTTGGTTTATCTACCTTATTAATGACAACAATAGGCTTCAGACCAATCTGAATGGCTTTCTGAAGCACGAAACGAGTCTGCGGCATCGGGCCTTCGAAAGCATCCACCAATAACAAACAGCCATCAGCCATATTCAATACACGTTCTACTTCCCCACCAAAATCAGCGTGCCCCGGAGTATCGATAATATTAATCTTATATCCTTTGTAATTAATAGACACATTTTTGGCAAGGATTGTAATACCTCTTTCCCTTTCCAAATCATTGTTGTCAAGGAACTGATCCGGCTCAGCCTGTCCTTCCCGGAAAAGCTTACCAGCCAATAACATCTTATCCACGAGCGTTGTCTTTCCGTGGTCCACGTGCGCAATAATCGCAATGTTTCTTATCTTTTGCATTGAAGACTAATTTATTGGGTGCAAAAATACGACATTTCTCAGAATGTAGAAGGAATATTATACCCAAAAAATAAAAAAAGAGCAAGAAATCATTGCAGATCAAAAAGAAACACCTATCTTTGCATCCGCTTAAATAACATAGTATTAATTTATTAAAGTAAGAGAATCATGTATTTAGATTCAGAAAAGAAAAAAGAAATCTTCGAAAAGTACGGTAAATCAGCTACTAACACAGGTTCTGCTGAAAGCCAGATCGCCTTGTTTACTTACCGTATCGCTCACTTGACTGAGCACCTGAAAGAAAATCACAAAGACTTCGCTACTGAACGTGCTTTGAAAATGTTGGTAGGTAAACGTCGTCGTCTGTTGGATTATCTGACAAAAATTGATATCGAAAGATATCGTGCTATCATCAAAGAACTGGGTATCAGAAAGTAATTTTACTTCTCTTATAAGTTCATAAAAAGGTCACTTCGAAAAGAAGTGACTTTTTTTATTTCCCTTTGTTTTCCCGTTATTATTCATAACGAACGGCTGTTCCGCCTGCCGTAACCATCAGCATACTTCCTTCACCGCCTACGGTTTCATAATCAAGATCGATGGCAATCACCGCATTGGCGCCCAAAGCGGCTGCCTGTTGTGACATCTCCTGCAAAGCCGTTTCTTTGGCTTCCCGCAATACTTTCTCGTACGAACCCGAGCGTCCGCCCACAATATCCCGGATGCTGGCAAAGAAATCTCTGAAAATATTCGCACCAATGATTGTTTCGCCCGAAACAATTCCATAATAAGCCGTAATCCGCCGGCCTTCAATGTTGTTTGTTGTAGTCAGTAACATAATTGTATTTCTATTTTTATCCAGGCATCAAAGGTCGAAACCTCGGATGCCTTACTTATTGATTGTTTTCTATTGAATTACGGATGAACCGCCGTCATCTCGATCTCCAAGGTTCCGCCTTTCACCAGGTCGGCATGCGGGAAGAACAAGGAATCCAGGACTTTTCCGTTCAGCTTAGCCTCTTTCACATACTTGTTTTCCGGAGCATTGTTCTTGACAATAATCTGGAAATTACCTCCGGCAACCGGGATTGTCGCCTTATCTACCATCGGACGACCGATTGCATACACCGGAATTCCCGGACAAACCTGATAAAAGCCTAAGGCACTCAATACATACCAGGCAGACATCTGACCACAGTCTTCGTTTCCGATGATTCCGTCCGGCTGGTTCGTATAGAAATTACGCATGATAAAGTCCAAACGTTCCGCTCCCTTCCAAGGCGCATCCGTCCAATTGTACAAATAGGCCATGTGGTGACTGGGTTCGTTTCCATGTGCATACTGACCGATCAGACCCGTAATATCACCCGAAGCCTCGGCTCCATCGATTTGAGAAGAAGTCGTAAACAAAGTATCCAACCGTGTTTCCAATTCTTTCTTACCACCAATCTCGGCAATGAAGTTGTCCATATCATGCGGAACAAAGAAACTCCATTGGAATGCGTTTCCTTCGGTATAATCACTCTTCATGTGAGATGAATAACGCGGATTAAACGGTGTACGGAAAGAACCGTCGGCCATCACACCGCGCATCAGCTTCGTTTCCGGATCCAGATAACGCTTATAATAGGAAGCTTTCTCCTGATAAGCTTTTGCCAACGTATCATTTCCGGCTTTAGCCGCTATCTGAGCGATACACCAGTCGTAATAAGCCATTTCCAATCCCCACGAAACGGATTCCGGAATAGAATCAGCCGGAACAAATCCGAATTTATCCTTATAATACGTATGTCTTGTGATCAAGTCCAACTCTCGTGTTCCTTTAAATTTAGCAGCCAAATCGTTGCGGTAAACAGAGGAACGGGCTCCTGCCTCTGCCCAAAGATTCAAATCTCCTTTTGCTAAATCCTTAGCTACCAGATCAGCCAATACGGATACCGCCGGATAACCTACCATACATCCGGTATAACTGGAAGCCAATGGCCATTTCGGCAAGATGGTTCCTTCCATATAACCCTGCACCAACGCATTTCCCATATCCGAAGCCAACGACGGATTGATAATCGTCATCAACGGATGCAAGGCACGGAATGTATCCCACAAAGAGAACGCTGTATAATTCGTATAACCGGCAGCGGCTGTATGTACTTTCTTGTCCATACCTAAATAACGGCCATCTACATCCTGATAAGCAAACGGAGCGATCATCGTATGGTATAAAGCCGTATAGAAGTTCTTCCGGATCACCGGATCGTTGGTTTCGATCTGGATCTTGTTCAATGCCTTGTTCCAGATATCAGCCGATTCGGCACGAACCTGATCGAAGTCCCATCCCGGCAATTCGGCTTCCATATTCTTTTCCGCTCCTTCCACATCCACCGGAGAAAGTGCTACTTTTACCAATAAAGGCTTATCCGATTCCTTGAACCGGTAGTGGAACTTCAGATCTTTATCGGAATGCAATTTGAGAAACAAGGAATCCGAACGCATCTTTCCATCTATATACTGATAGATCTTGGTCATCGGTTCAGAGAAAGTCACTCGGTAAGAAACAGAATGGAAATGTGCCCAACCCTGTGTCTTATACGTTCCTTCTACCGTTGAGTCGTTGACCAGCTGATAATCATTGCTCACCAATTTGTGTCCCCAGTTGGGTTGAAGCACATGCCCCAAGTCCAGCATCACCCGACGGTCTTTCGGATTATCGAAAGTATATCGGTGAAAGCCCACCCGGTCGGTAGAAGTCAGCTCGACATTCACGCCCAAGTTTTCCAACCGTACGGCATAATAGCCCGGAGTTGCCTTCTCTGTCTCTTTCTTGAAGGTAGCCACCGGCTTGATCGAATCGCCTCCACTGAACGGAAGCAGCAGGATATCACCCAAATCTCCGATACCTGTTCCCGACAAATGCGTATGACTGAAGCCATAAATCTGATGATCGTCATAATGATACCCACTGCTGGCATCCCAGCCCATGATATGTGTATCCGGACTTAACTGCACCATCGCATACGGACGCGTAACTCCCGGGAATGTATGCCCATGAAAACCGGTTCCGATAAACGGATCCACATACTGAACCTCATCAGCCAATGGCTGCGATTCCGGGTTCTGCTGACAACTCGTTGCCAAACCCATCATGGCAACAGATAATAAAAATAAATTCGCCTTCACTGTGTTATAGATTTAGTATTAGTTATTGTCAAATCTTATTCAGCAAACTTACATATTTTTATTGACTTACTCAGTATTCCGGAGTCAAAAAAGAGAAATGTAAATCAAAGATCAGATGAATTATTTCCTACCTTTGCAGCTCATTTATACAAATCAGCTATGTTTACTGTCATTGGCATCATGTTTGCCGGTATTGCAGCCGGATACTTATTAAGAAGCGTTTCTATCTTGCAAAAGATCGGGAAACCTATTTCGTACACCATATTCGCCCTACTCTTTTTATTAGGTGCTTCCGTTGGGACAAACCCGCAAATCATCAATAACCTGAGTACATTGGGCCTGCAAGCCTTGCTGATTGCAATTGCCACGACCTTAGGCAGCGTTTGCATGGCGAAGATCGTCTATCACTTTTTCTTTGAGAAGAAAGGAGGAGAGAAATGATTGGCAGTATCATTGTTGTCGGATTCTTCATCTTGGGTTGCCTGCTGGGCTGGGCCGGTCTTTTACCCAACTGGATCATGGATGCCGACCTTTCGATGTACGTATTATATGCCCTGATGTTTCAAGTCGGACTCAGTATCGGCAGCGATAAGAAACTGAAAGACATCCTTCGAAGCATCCGTCCGAAATTATTGCTCGTGCCTTTGGCTACAATCAGCGGCTCTTTACTATTTGCCGCCCTGATCAGTCTGGCAATCAGCCGTTGGAGTGTATTCGACTGCCTGGCTTTAGGTAGCGGATTCGCTTATTATTCCCTCTCTTCCATCCTGATTACCCAGCTGAAAGAACCATCCCTCGGCATTCAGATCGCTTCCGAATTAGGAACCATTGCACTGATCGCCAATATTCTCCGGGAGATTTTCGCCCTGTTGGGTGCACCCATCTTCCTCAAATACTTCGGGCGTCTGGCACCAATCTGTGCCGGAGGAGCCACAACCATGGATACAACGCTGCCCATTATCACCCGCTACTGCGGCAACGACCTCGTATTTGTTTCCATCTTCCACGGGATTCTGGTCGATTTCAGCGTACCTTTTCTGGTATCCTTCTTCTGCCAGTTATAACGAAGTCACCAAGTGTGCCTAAAATAAATAACCACCCGCATGCTACATGACAATACGGGTGGTTATTCATATCTGGTTTATTCAAGAGATTATCCAATCATCCATTTACTTTTCGGGAGATAAGATAGGATCTTTGTAGCTATATAGCAACTCACAAACGTAGCGATAGCGATAAAAGGGATGGCTGCCACTGTAGGCAAAGCCAGAACTTCCTTACAGATACTAGTCCACATGCCCAGCCAGAAAATATGCATCAAATACATTCCATAGCTCAACTTGGAGATGTCAAGAATCAGACGCGGCGTTTCCTGCTGCTGTATGCACGAGAACATAAGAAACATTCCGGTAGTAAGTAATACACAATTAATCGTACAGAAAGCCCATCCGATCTCTAAAACCGGAGTAGAATGGATTACACCCGGAACGGCCTGAACATAGAATGACAATATTGTCCATATTGCACCAATCACCGTTAAAAGCAAGCCAACATTCAAGCGTTTGCTCCGGCTCCAGTCAAGATGCACACGTATGTAATGAGCCAAAACGAGATAACCAAGATACCCGGAAAAATACCAAAGCATATGATATTCATTCCAGAAACATTGTCCCCATACTTCTCCGAAGAACCTGTTCAGATAAGGAATACAGGTAGATATTAAAAACAACAAGATAAAGAAACGCTCTTCTTTAGCCGTTGCTTTATTTATCCAGGGTGAAATCATTGGAATAAATAAATAGAGACTAATTAGCGGATACATAAACCAAAGATGTCCGGCCAACGTCGGGAAGTTCAACAGGATACGGGATAAATCTTTGACCGAGGTTTCCGTATGAATCTGTCCCCATAACAAGGGAAGAGTACTGTACAAGATCATAAAGATGAACATGGGTGGCAAAATATGCGTAAACCTATGTTTATAAAATTGCCACATGTTCTGCTCAGCTTTCATAGGGACAAGAAGAAATGCCGAGACAATCATAAATAAAGGAACAGACATTCTTGAAAATCCATCGTATATGGAGACCCAAAGTCTGTCCGTTTCGTTATTCAGTAAAGCCTGAGGACCCACCATATCTGTTGAACCGGGTGCTCCATAAAAGTTCTCACTCGCGTGTACCAACATAACCAGAAAACAGGCAAATACACGCACATAATCAAGGAATACAATTCTCTTCATTATAAATTAAATAGGTCTATAAATTGTTTTCAATTAAGTCTTACTATCGAGCCTTGATGCCTCATCTGAATCAAATATAAGCTTATCCTTCGTCACCCAGACGAAGAATAAGCTTATGCTATTATACCGGAATAATTCCTTTTTCTGCCAATAACTTCAATCCCAAGTCTTTCAACTTGAACTTCTGAATCTTTCCACTACCTGTCATCGGGAAGGTATCAACAAAGAAGATATATTTCGGAATCTTATGACGGGCAATCTTTCCACGGCAGAAGTCTTTCACCACATCCTCAGTCATAGTTACACCATCATGCAAGATAATAAAGGCACCGACTTCTTCACCATACTTCTTCGAAGGTACGGCTGCCACCTGTACATCTTTCACTCCTTCCAGATGATATAGGAATTCTTCCAATTCGCGCGGATAAATATTCTCACCACCACGAATAATCATATCTTTGATACGACCGGTAATCCGATAATTACCGTTTTCGTCTTTTACTCCCAAGTCACCGCTATGCAAGAAACCATTCTCATCAATGACTTCGGCTGTTGCTTCCGGATTGTTATAATATCCTTTCATCGTATTATAACCGCGGTTACACATTTCGCCCTGCACACCGACCGGACATTCTTCGCCCGTTTCCGGATCGATCACGCGTACTTCGGTAAATTCAAAATCACGTCCTACAGTTGTATAACGCACTTCTACCGGATCATCAATCCGAGAATGCGTCATACCCGGAGAAGTTTCGGTCAGTCCATACACACTCGTTACCCGCATGAACATCTTCTCCTCTACCTGCTTCATCAATTCAATCGGACACAACGAACCTGCCATAATACCGGTACGAAGTGAACTCAAATCAAACATATTGAACATCGGATGATTCAATTCGGCAATAAACATCGTCGGAACCCCGTAAAGAGCCGTACAACGTTCCTTATGTACGGAAGCCAAAACTACCAGCGGATCAAACTTCTCGACCATTACCTGCGTACAACCATGAGTCAATACGTTCATGGATGCCAATACCACACCAAAGCAATGGAAAAGCGGCACACAGCAGCACAACTTGTCTTCGGAAGTAAACTTCATGTGTTCTCCTGTCAGGAAACCGTTATTCGTAATATTGTAATGCGTCAGCATCACACCTTTCGGGAATCCGGTTGTACCCGAAGTATATTGCATATTCACAACATCCTGACAATCGACTTTGGCTTTTGCCTCATCCAAGACCTCATCGCTGATATTCTCACCCAAGAGCAGCAATTCCGGTGTATTATACATACCACGGAACTTCTCCTGACCGATATATACCACATTCTTCAGTTTCGGGAAACGTTTACTCTTCAGGTAACCGCGCTGCGATTCCTTCAGTTCCGGAAGCATCGTATAAACCATGTCAATATAACTGCCGTCGAAGACACCATCAGTAATACACATGGTATGTATGTCTGCATTCTCAACCAAAAATTCCAGCTCGTTCTGCTTGTAATTCGTATTGATCGTAACCGCAACCGCACCAATCTTGGCTGCCGCAAACAGGAATGTCAACCAATCCGGCACATTGGTAGCCCAAATACCGACATGCGTGCCATGTTCCACACCAATGGACAACATACCTTTTGCCATCCGGTCAACCCGTTCGTTAAACTCTTTCCACGTAAACCGAAGGTCACGGTCTGAATACACAATATATTCCTTGTCCGGCGTAACAGTAGCCCAATGTTCCAGCCACTGTCCCAATGTCTTATTCTGTAAAGCTAACATAACCTGATCCCAATTAATACGGAGTATAAATCACACCCAGAATCCGAGCCGAGGCATTCTTGGCTGCATGAACATGGTGAGCTACAATCGAATCATAATAAATACTGTCACCAGCTTCCAGCTGATAGGTATTCTTTCCATATACAATTTCCAGCTTACCTTCCAAGACATAGATAAACTCTTCACCTTCGTGCGAAGATGTAACGAAGTTTTCGCCTTCAGCCGACGGAGCCACATCGATCATAAACGGTTCCATATGACGTCCCGACTTGTCTTGTGACAAAGAGTGATAAGCCATATGCTTACGACCTTCCGTATTGTTGTTGGTAAATCCAATACCGTCGCCAGCCATGTCACCTTTGCGGCAAACTACCGGTCCTAATTGAGATTGGTCATCCAAGAAAGTTCCCAGGCGAACACCCAAAACACGCGCTATCTTAATAAGCGGAGCTAGTGATGGAAAATCAACATTTCCTTCAATCCGCTGAATCTGTTCTACACTTAAACCTGATCTTTCAGCTACATCTTCAATAGAAAGCTGCTTCGTCTCACGTATATGTTGGATCTTTGATCCGATAATTTTGTTGTCTTTCATTTTTGTACTATTATTATTTAGGCAAGACAAAAGTATATTATTTATTTATTATTTCAAACATTTTGTCTGATTTATCTTTTAAATCATTATTGATTCGCCAAATATTCAGATAAAAATAAAGCAGTCAATATTCATTGACTGCTTTTAACTTTAAATTCATATCACTTCTGAATAAGAGATAGCGCAAATCCGCCTCCAGGAGCGAGGTCTATCTGTAAAGAACTGCTACGCTCTACGGTTTGTTCCGTCTTCTTATAATCAGCAGCCTGCTTACCGGCATTCACACCATCCGAGAATAGTACGGCTTCATAGTTGCCTTCTCCCAAGAAAGATAAATCCAGTTTGACAGTCCGGGCATTCCAGTCAGTCAAACCTCCTACATACCAATTCTTTCCTACCCGACGAGCCGTAACAATATACTCGCCCATCTTCCCTTGAAGCACTCGTGTCTCCTCAATACCGGTATTGGGAACAGAACAGATAAAATCAACACAAGGCTGTTCCTGTCTGTAAATCGTAGGATTATCAGCCAGCATCGTCAGAGGTGAATCATGAACGATATACGTTGCCAGCTGATGACAGCGTGTTCCCTGACTCATCGGATTGTAATAAATCGGCTGGAAATCCTTTTTCGTTGCATTGCGCATGGCTCCAGGAGTATAATCAATCGGCCCACACATCATGCGGATAAACGGCATCGTGACATCATATTCCATCATATCTTTTTCCACCGTGCTCCATTTCATTTCTTCCATGCCAAACACCGATTCGAAGTTGATAATATTCGGGAAAGTCCGGTTCAAACCGGTCGGCTTATAAATACCATGCAGATCCAGTGTCAGATGATATTTCGCTGTCATCTCGGCAATCCGATAAACCATTTCAACGCCCGTCTGATCATCCCGGTCCAGAAAATCTACTTTAAAGCCACTGATGCCCATCTCTGAATACTTCTTGCAGGCTTCTTCCAGCTGATCGTCCAAGACATTAAATACCGTCCAAAGAATCAGGTTAACGCCTTTGGATTTTCCATAAGCAATCAATTCTTCCAGATTCAATTCCGGAATGACAGTCAGCATATCGCCACTCTTCGGATTATACCAGCCTTCGTCCAACACGACATAACCAATCTTATTCTCTGCGGCAAAGTCGATATAATATTTATAGGTATCCATATTAATGCCAGCCTTGAAATCGACATTCCAAATGCCCCAGTCGTTCCACCAGTCCCAAGCGACCTTACCTGATTTCACCCACGAATAATCACCGATCCGATTCGGAGAAGCCAAGGCATAAACCAGATTATTCACCGGCATCTGCGTATCGTCACTCGTAATCGCCATGATTCGCCAAGGGAAAGAACGCGTACCCTGACAACGGGCTATATCATCACTCCGCTTCGTTACATATTTCATGGCACGCGTACTGTGTACCGCGTATTCTTCCGGATATTCAGCAAAGTCGGCCTTCAAAGCACGAGCTTTCGGATCTGCAAGCACAAACATACCCGGATAATTCTCCAGATCAGATTCCAGAATCGTCACCTTAACGCCATCGCCACAATCAGCTGTTACCGGCAAGAAGGCAACTTTACTGTTATCCGCCTCACTGATTTTGCTTACTGCATAAATATTCTGAAAAGCCATGGCGTACGGATCCTTTTGGGATGTCGTAAACGGAAGATAAACCACATAATCTTCTACCCAATTGAAATCCGCCTGCTCGTTACGGACAATGATATCTTCCTTTTTCTTTGTTTCCCACCGATAGGCTACCCCATCATTATACACCCGAAAGACCAAGGCATAATCACCTTTAAAGGTCACATACATCTCATTGTAAGACACATCGAACGACGGACACCGATAATTAAAGCAATCCACATGCTCTTGAAAGGCCTTCTGTTTTACCTTCTTCACTACAGGTGATTGCCCCAAAATGCCATTACTCAGTTCCAACGCAATCTGATTCTGTTTCATCAATGTTTTCCCATGATACATGACATCATACGAAATGTCCTCTTCCACTACAAGCTTCATCTGAATCGCTTTATCGGGCGATGAGACTACATACTCTTTGGCATTCAACACGTTTCCAAGGGATAAAACCAACAGGGAAACCAGGGTTAACAAACTTTTCTGTACCATAATTATATGCTGTTTAGTTATTCATATTTATCTGTTACTTGAACCGTTGCCTGACCTTTGCTTTCCAAGCAGATCCAACCATCCACCACAGAAGGATTCTCTACCTTCTTGCCATTCAACCAATAGTCAGAAGTCCGTAGGAACGGCAAACGGAATTTAACTGTCCAGGAAGAATCCAATCCGTTTACCTGATAAGTTACACCAGAATCAGCAGAACAAACTGCCATATCAAACTGCGAATCACTTATCCGCTGATTAGTTAAAGTATACCGATCCCATCCCGTCGGGCACTGGGGCTGTAACAGTAATTCTTTCTCCGGAGCATTCGGTTTGATACCAAATACATATTGTATTAAAGGCACAGCGACACCATATATCGTCCATTCCTGACAGAAACAACCATAATCCGGCATCATTTCGGAAATCGAACCCGGCATTACCCGATTAAAAGTATTGGCAATCTGATTGACATGCACCAGTGCCCGGTCAATTCTATTATATCTTGCCTCAGCAACTGCCTGTACACCGGTTGAGATGGTCATATTATGTTCTTTGTTAACCGCCGAAAGATATGGTCCCCACTGACTGGTCATATCATTCTTTTCCATTCTTTCCAATGCCATAATAGCTTGTTTCTCCGGAGCAATACCGGTTTCAATCGGCGTATTGATCACCCAATTTCTATTAGTAGACCAACCATGTTCATAATCAGGAGCAAAAGATGCGAAATATGTCTTCAAATCCTCATAAAACTTTTTCGTCTCCGGATTCTGCTTAAACTGATCAATGGCACCATCCACAACTTGAAGGGCATCTTTGGCAGTTCCATAAAAGTCACAATACAAAGACGTCCGTTCATCCCAAAAAGCCGTATTGATCTTTGCCTTCAATTGATCTGCCAAATGCTGGTATTCTTGCTGCAAAGAAGTCTCTTCAAAGATTTCTGCCATCTTCGAACCAGCTTCCAAAGCCTGCTGTGTATAGACGGCAACGTCTATCAGTTCCGCATTCAAACCTTTTATTTCAGTTATTCCATATCCTTCGGGGAAAAGATTCTTGTTGGTGTCTTTTTCTACCATCAACCAGTTCAAGCCTTGTTTGATAAAAGGATAAAATTCTGCCAGGAAATCACGGTCGCCTGTCCATAAATAGGTATTCCAGACAGCTGTGATAAAATGAGCCGTTTCCTGGGTATTTCCCGGATTTACAATAGCTCCGGAAGGAACGATTTCATGAATTACCCGACCATTGCCATTACATTTCTCTGAATACTTCTTCAGCAAGCGCAAGGTGGATTTTGTGTTCTCAAAATCACCCGTAGCAAGAAGTCCTTGCAACGCATAGGAATTATCCGTTCCAAACCACCAGATATAATGCGCAAAGCCGGCACCGAAACCTTTTCCAATGGCAGGCACATCCAATAACAACCACTCTGTATTGAAGCGAACCCAATTATAAACTGTTTCCAACTTCTTATCAGGAAGAGACAGACAAGATCTTTTGGATAGATCGGCATAATGCGTTTCCTTATCGGCCAACAAACGTCCGGCATTTGTCCGCAAAGTCTGATTGGCTGTCTCAGCTTCTTCCAAAGACAGATCCGAACCAGCAATATAATAAGACTGAGTTTCTTTCTGAGATGCCGGAATCTGTAAGGTATTCTCTATCCGGAATACAGGATTATATACCGCATTACTGTCTTCTACACGCGATGCCTGAGCAGTTTCCAAGTTCGGCACTGTCGTCTGGTTTGGATTCAGAAACTCCTTCTTATCAGACTTCGTACTCGAATACTGACTGTTTTCTGCATCTGTTGACACCACAACAAACCAATTGTTTCGTAAATCACGCGCAACAATTTGTCCCTTTTCCTGGTCAACCCACAACGAATCAGGAGCATTCTGCAAACCAGCCTGTTCAGAGAAAAAGCCAGCACGCAAATCTATTTTCCCTGAAAAAGTCAATTGCAAGTTCAAAGCCTCCGAGCCTCTATTTACGATATCATATTTTACCTGCAAACTGCGCTCTTTTTCCGGAACAAATAAAGTACAGACGACATCTGCCTGTAAACTATCCAGCACATACACCCACTGAACTTGATGAGGGAATGTAGTAAATCGGGAAGCTTTAAGGTGATCCAAATGAATGTTTTTCTCTGGCGCTGCAACAGTCAGCTCAAACTGATCCAACAGTTTGATAGGTTGCGTCCAAACACCGCCCATTTCGCCTTTCACATGATCACCCATCGGTGGGAAACTGCCATCCTGAAATCCGACACAATACATTCGGTTTCCAGCAGTCACATACGGTTTGGCTAAATCTCCTACATTAGATTCTTTAAACAAAGAAACCGAACTTTCCTTTTCCTGCTCACACCCCAACAGGAATACGGCACCAACTAATAAGCAAGCTATATTTTTCACGGCTGTATATATACTAACTCTGTATTTGTGATGCTAAAAATACAGAGTTTTTATCTTATAACCACTCT
>ENA-OPBO01001691-OPBO01001691.1-human-gut-metagenome-genome-assembly--contig:-NODE-1691-length-14811-cov-4.447953_pt1 | contig 14811 bp, 10 predicted proteins | sample MGYA00241071_ERZ501458 | MGnify/ENA primary metagenome ERZ501458 (study PRJEB25962, sample SAMEA2042509) | human gut metagenome | biome: human gut; feature: human-associated habitat; material: faeces...
TTAGACAAAATAAAGAAAATTGAAGCTGAAATGAAGATTTTGTATCAAGATATGAAAAATATAAATACTATAAATAAGTATCGTGAAATCTACAAATATCACAAGAAAAATCCTGAAGATAAACAATTCGCAGAAGAATATTATAGTGAAATTTCCGTCTATAAAATAGCCGCTAAAGAAATCTTAGAAAGCTATAGAAATTAATGGCTTTATACAGATATATACAGATATATACAGATATATACAGATATACAAGAAAAAAGTGATGAGCATAATAGATTTCTCTATTCTGCAACATCACCTTTATAAAAATTATTTTTCTTTTTTCTTGCTTGCAAACAAGCCAAATACCGAACTAGCCAATACTCCTAATACACTTCCCATACCACCTATACCAGTTTTTGGAATTCTTGGATTATTTGTTTTTGGTGGTGTCTCCGGTGGAGTTTCCGGTGGAGTTTCCGGCGGAGTTTCCGGTGGAGTTTCCGGTGGAGTTTCCGGCGGAGTTTCCGGTGGAGTTTTCGGCGGAGTTTCCGGTGGAGTCTCTGGTGGAGTTTCCGGTGGAGTCTCTGGTGGGGGTCCATTCACAGCAATATCCCTATAGTCTTCATTAACTCCCATAATAAATCCTGTATGTCTATATTGTCTAAGATTTAGGTCTTTTAGGGCCTCAAAACTATATTCTCTTAGATTGTCACCCCAAGGTTCTATGTCTTCACCTATTTCTTGCCATCTACCAGTATATGTTGTTATATTTGCACTTGACTCACTATGAAGTCCATGGATGTCAAACATTTCTTTCTTTATATTTTCTGGATGTTCAACATAGTAATAATTTGTTGCATAATAATCTTGCTTATCCTTATCTGATAAGTCCATGAAAGCAGATTGTGATATTTCTTGACCAGTTTTTTTATTTACATACCTATCCGCTAGCTTATTGAATTTTAGCAAGTCTTCATTTTCAGGCTCATCCGGATTTCTTCCTGGCAGGTCTTTTTTACTAAACCAAGCACTCCTAATATCTAGAGGCATATATGGTGACTTGCGAGCGACCTCATCGTCAACATCAAAGGTCACCCTTAATCCTACCGTTCCATAATTATTTTTACTGCTAAAGGTGTATATATTTAGGTTGCCAATATTAGCCTTACCACTTATACCAGGGTTGCCATTAGTATATCCTCTCTTTGCTATTAGCTTAACTTTATGGCCTAAAAGATCAGTATAGTCTCCCATTTCACTTTCATAACCAATGTTGCCTGTACCAAACCAACCATGGATAGATACATTTTTCTGTCTTTTTAGTTTTTGGTATTTTTCAGTAATCTTATTTTTTTCTTTTTTATATTCTTCGCTTTCTTTGTCATTATATTTTTGATCTAGAGCATCTGTTTCACTTCTTAGCTTATTGTCGATGTAAAACTCATAGTAATTAAGCACTTCAGTGAGGTCTATCCCCTTAAAGTTGCTAAAGATATAGGATTTTTTTAGACTATCAATCTTACCTGCTTCTAAGTAGGCTGGTCTATTAGCTTCTGTTAAGAAAGTTTTATGAGAATTTTGCTGACTTGTTAAATCATTCATTGCATGCTCATATTCAGCCTCTAATTTATCTCGATATTCTTTTTTATTTGTGCCCGCATCAGCATAAACTTCGTCTGGTATGATGTCTATACGTTTTTTAAACAATTCATATTTAGCTGTTATTTCATCAGAACTTGAGATAAACTTACCCTTGCTATCACCTATACTCCAATCTTCTACTTCTAGCTTCTGGTCTTTATTGTAATATTTTGTACCTGTAGTTTTTTCCATAATACCTACTATTTCATCTCTTGTTAAATTATCTGAAAGACCCCTTTTTTTCAAATCAGCCTTAACCTTGCTTATAATCTGTTTTTCATAATCATTTAAAGCATCTTCTATATTTTCTAAGTCCCATATTTGATTAAACCTTGAACTATAATTGTCATTATTTCCAACAAGAGTAAATTCTATATTTTTAGCATTTTTAGGTAGTACAATATTGTAGTCACCGGCAGTTTTTCCGGCACCATATGAATATAGTGACTTAACGCTCACTTGGTACTCATATTTCCAGCTACCATCTGTTTTTTTCTCTACTTTACCAATTGGAGTCACATCTGGGTTTTTCTTGACCTTGCCAATTGGAGTGACATCTACTCCACCACGAGTCTGGTCAGCATTTGTCCTTCCGTCTATGCCCAGGCCAATTCCTGCTGGTCCAAAGCTTCCGGAGTCTGACGAAAAATCTTTTGCTCCATTAGCAGGACCTTCATCACTTTCAATTAGGTCTGCGTCTTGGAGTTTTTTCTTGGAAATTTTTCCATTTTCACTATAATCCTTAGTAAAGTCGGCTTTATAAACTTCATTAATCTTTTGAGTTGACTTTTTAATTTCTAAGTCTTTTATGGTCATAAGATTTTCTACGAACTTATCTTCTTTGACCTTGGTCTTTTCTCTATAGTCTCCGTACCTGCCGTAGCCATTAGCAATTTGGACACCTATATCAGAGGAGCTAGCCCCAGATGTCCTCATATATACTTCTAGGTCTTTATCCTTGCTATAATCATGACCCTTTTTAAGTTCATTGTCAATATATTCACCATAGTCATAAGATCTTTTTCCTATTTTAAGCCCTATTTTCTGATCGTCTCCAGTATATTCGCTTGGTCCACCTCCAGCACTTCCATAAAATCCATTTATATCAAAAGCTCCCGGCTTGATTAGCTCTGGATGGTTGAATATTGTAGAGTAGCCCTGTCCATAAATATCTTTTAGGCTTTGATTTATAGAGTCGTATTTACCCTTATCCTTATCATCAAATGGGCTACCCAAATAACTCCCATTCGAAGTACCATAGCCAGGTCTTTCTGCAAAATGACTTGGCTTACTTCCGGTTAATTCAAAGTTAAAGGCAGTTGGGTTAGTATCTGCTAATCCTGTTAAAATCCTAGCTCCTAGTGGCATATTAGGAGATTTTTCTACTACTGATTCGTCAACATCAAATTCTGCCTCAAGGGTGATAGGACCTCCACTTTGAGGGTTTACAATTCTAAAATGTCTGTAGTGGATTGCAGGGCTTAGGACATTGTCATTATCCTTCGGTTTATAACCGTCCTTATATCTTTCTTCGTCTATTACCGCTTTATCTCCGTATGGGGAAGTAGTTGAGTTGTCAAATTGTACATTTTTATCAAACTCTACGACCTTATTTTTAAGACTTTTTTTATCCTTTAGATCATTATAATAAGGAATAGAGAAGGTGTTTTCTCTATGCTTGTATTCATCATTATTCCAAACACTTTCTTCTATATATTTATCATTAGGTATGTATTCAGTTGGCCTTGGTATAGTCTTATTATCTGCTTCTATAAGGTCTCTTATGACCTTATCCTCAGTACTAGCTATTTCTAGGTCTACACCTACATTTTTGTGATCATAAGTGTAGGTCCCGTCATCATTTTTCTTATATTCTTGGACTCCGGTTAGTTTGAACTTGAGGTTTTTGGCAGCTATTGGAGCATATATATCAAAGTGGGTTGCAGAATACTTATCATTAGATGTTATAGAATTGAGTTTAACCTTATACTTATATTTATATGTTCCATCAGCATTTTTCTGAGCATATCCCATTGGAGAGACATCTACATATCCATTTGATTCAGTCTTTTTTATCCCTAATTCTTCATTTTTATAATTTAGACCAAAACGGTAAACATAGTCAACGATATTTTTTCTATCCTCTTTTGACATATCTTTTTCATTTTTTAATAGGTAGGAATTGACAAGGGCAGCCTGATAGGCTCTTTCAACAATTTTATTATAGTTTTTCTCACCAAGTTGTTCTAATAGGGCACTTGGCGTTTCTTTTAATACCTTTTTTACCTTATCTAAATCTTCCTTGCTAGGCTCACTTCCCCTGTAGTATTCATAACTTATATTGCCATTTCCATCATCTATTTTTTTCACATATGATCCATAAAGTTTGGTTGGGTTTTCATAAACATTGTCCGATCCTGCCCCAACTATACTATTTAATTTATAACCTTTTTCTTCGAAATAGTAGTGATATAGATCATATATTTTATCATTTGCTAAGTCATGTGCTAAAAGAATTCCTCTATCAATATTTTTGTATATTTTGAAACCCTTTGGTGACAAAAAATAAGCATTATCTCCCATGTCTATTTCGTAAAACCTAGAACTTTCATTTTTTTCTAAGCCTAGGAGGTTTATGTTCTTAAGCTTTGCTATCCATTCTTGGACCTTGGCAAACTGGGAAGCATTTTCCTTGTATTTTGCAAATTCTTTATCAATTTCTTCCTGACTTAATTCCTTGCCCTTTTCAAATTTATACTTGCCAGTTCCTTCTTCTTCTATTGGATGATTTTGGTAATTTTTGTTATAGTTCTCATCCTCATAAGGAACCTCAGTTTTATTTTTTTCCTTTTCATCTGGTTTTTGGCTTGGGCTTTTTTGATCGCTAGGATTTTCTCCACTTTGTCGTCCGTCAACAGGACTAGGTTGTTGGTTGTTTTCACTACCTTCCACCCCCCCCTTGTGGATTTCCAACGCTTTGGCCTATATTGCCGGGTGGTAGGATGTCATTTTTTTCTTTAGAGGCATAAGAGCTTTGTGTCTGAAACACAAGTGTCAGACTCAGTGCCCCGGGAATCAAAAAATGTTTTATAATTTTTTTATTCATCTTTCTCTCCTTTCTCTCCTTTCTCCCCTAATATCGTTATTGGATAAATTTTAACATTTTTTGCAATAAGTGTCAAGAATGTCATTTATAAATGTACATGTCAAGAATGTTATTTACAAATGTACAAAAAATTATCACATAGTTCAACACACAATAGTTCAATACAATATAAAATCTTATTTAACTATTGCTATCAAATACTCCAAATCATAAAAAGTAGCTGAAGAAATTTCTACAAAAGAATCTTCAGGAAGTTTTCTAGTAATGTAAATATTAAAATCATCCACTTCAAAAAAATCAAAAGCATTTGTATTTTTAGGCTTACCAATCGAAACCGACGGTTTTAATTCAGTTGAACAATTTCAGTTACTCCAACCTTTAAGCTCAACCATTATCTCCTTTTGATTTTCCTTTAAAAGTTTTTTTGCTTTTTCATTTATAACAACTTTTATATTAATCACTCCTAACAAAAAAAGACTGTATAAACAGCCTTTTAAACAATTATTCCATTAACTACCAAATTTTCCATAAATAGAAAACTCATAGTTGAAACAGTAACAGTATCATTAACTGCTTTAATTCCATTCATAACATACACATCTATTCCATCAATATTTTCTAATGTATATTTATCTAAATTTAAAGGTTTACCTAATGAAGCCATTGGTTTTAAAACAACACCACTTCAAGAACTGCAACCTCTAACCTCAACAGTCATAACACCATTATTTTTCTTTTCTAAAAAATTTTTAGCTTTTTCATCAATTATAATTTTCATAATATTCACCTCTAATGTTCTGATACAAAGAATATACCCTCAACAAAATTTATGAAACTTTTTATCAAAATATTTTTCTAATTATATTTTTGTAATTTTCTTCCATTGGAGCAAAAAATTCTTTATCATTAAGGTAACTAAGCTCGCCTTCTATATTTTTAAAAATTATAGTTTCTGCGTGTAAAAATTGGCTCTTTAAATCAAAATTATTTCTAAAAAATTTATTAACTTCCATATCGCCATACTTTACATCACCAATTATAGGAAATCCCTTAGAACTTAAATGACTTCTAATCTGATGAGTTCTACCCGTTATAAGTTTTATCTTAAGCAAACTAAAATTTTCGTTATTCCTTTCAACATAAACTTCTGTTATGGACTCCTTACCATTTTTTGAAATACTTGATTTGTTTTTTTCTTCGTTCTTTTCAAGTTTTTCATTAATGATAAAATTTTTCTTAACATAACCACTTACAACAGTTTTATAATATTTTTCAACAGAGGTTTCTTTAATTCTATTTAACTCTCTAAGCGCCATTGAATTCTTAGCCCCAATAACAAGACCTGAAGTATTTCTATCAAGCCTATTTATTATCGCAGGAACAAAAGTTTTTTCAACTCTTGGATTGTAATCACCCTTTTCAAGCAAGTAGCCAATCATAAAATCAACCAAATTATTACCATAATCTTCTTTTGAAGATGCATGAGATAACAAATTTTTCGGCTTATTCATAACAATTATATTTTCATCTTCATAAACTACATCAAGTTTTTTAGAATATGAATACTTCTTAGTCTTTGAAATAATCAACTTTTCAAGTTCTTCCTCATAAATAAAAATATTCACAATATCATTTTCATTTAAAATATAATTTGCATCAACCCTTTTTTTATTAACTTTTATCTTTTTAGTCCTCAAAAACTTTTGAATCATAGACGTACTAGCATTATTCAAATACTTTTTCAAAAACCTATCAATTCTTTGAGCAGAATCATTTATATTTATTTCAACATTTCTCATAGTTTCTCACTTTCATATTTTGTTTACTTTTAACATCAAGCTATCAAAAAACATCACTCTACTTACTCTGTCATCCCTATTTGTGATAAAATTAAATTTTCTTTTAGATTAATTTATTGTGAATTTAATTATATCATATTTTCCATTTTATACGATTTTTTTAAAGTAAATTGTGATGAAATTAAATTTTCTTTTAGATTAGTCTAAGGTAAATTTAATTATATCCTATACAAATACCTATGTCAATGAAAAAATCCCAAAGTTAAACTCTGGGATTTTTTAATCAACTATTTATTTCTTTTTTTATTTATTATAGCCATTGCTACCCTTTTTTCTAATTTTCTATTTTCCAATTAACTGATTTATTCTTTGAGTTGATTAAATCTTTATACAATCCGTTGTGTTCTATCAATTCGCTATGTGTTCCGGATTCTTCGATATGTCCTTGGTTTAGAACTAAAATTTGATTTGCATTTCTGATTGTCTTTAATCTATGTGCAATCATTATAACGGTTTTATCTTTTGTCAGCTCTTCGATCGCATTTTGTAATTTATCTTCATTTTCAGGGTCAACATTCGCAGTTGCCTCGTCAAATATTATTATCGGTGCATCTTTTAGCATAGCTCTTGCGATTGAAATTCTTTGTTTTTCTCCTCCTGAAAGGTTAGAACCTCCCTCAACAATAATTGTATCGTATCCATCAGGTAAACTCATAATAAAGTCGTGGCACATAGACTTTTTAGCAACTTCAATAACTTCTTCTCTAGTTGCATTCGGCTTTCCAAATTTTATATTGTTTTCTATTGTATCTTCAAAAAGATAAACATTTTGGAAAACAAAAGAAATATTTTTCATTAAATTTTTAAGTGAATATTCTCTTATATCCTTTCCACCAATCAAAATACTTCCTGAATTTACGTCCCAAAATCTTGCAATCAAATTACAAAAAGTTGTCTTTCCGGAGCCTGACGGCCCAACTATTGCAGTTAAATTATTTTGATTTATTTTACAAGAAATATTATCCAAAATCTTCTTTTTATTGTAACTAAATTCAACATTTCTAAATTCTATATCAAAGTTATCAATTTCTTTTTCAACGCTTCCCTCTTTCATATCAGGAATTTCATTTACATAATTTAGTGAATCTATCGCATTTTCAGTAACTCTAAGAATTGCCATTACACTACCTGCTCCGATAATCCCATTAAAAATTACATAACTTGCAATAGTAAGCATAATTAAATCGGACAAAATTATACTACCTGCAACATACATATTAAAAGAAACATAAAGCATACAAGCTGTTGTTATGGCGATTACAATCTTTTGAATTATGTTGTAAGGAATTAAAGTTTTTTCCAAGCCCAATGTATAATCACGAACATCATCAAAAGATTTTTCCAAATCTTTATTATTTTCATTAACAAGATTATATGACTTAATAATTTGCATTCCTAAAAGTGCAGATAGAACTTGTGAAGTAAGTCTTGCTTGTATCTTATGCGCCTTTATAGCATTTTTTCTGGATTTTCTTTCCATCATGGCAGTTACAAATAAAAATGCAAATATTCCTAAAGTTGCAATCAAAGCAATTTTGTAATTAAAGAAAAACAATCCAACAACAAAAACAAAAGTTGTAAGCATTCCTCCAAGTACCATTACAAGTAACATTGGCACCCACATTTCTATTTGACTTAAGTTTGTAGTCGCAAGAGTTGTAAGTTTTCCAAGATTAAAACTTGAGAAAAATCCCATTGGAACTTTTTTGATTTTTTCTCCAATTTCTATTCTCCTATGAGCAGACATAAAATATCCTGCATGAGTTTGTTGTAGCTGTGAAGTCTTTTGAGTAAAAATCTTCCCAACTACACATACAAGCATAATCAAAAATACAATTAAGGCATCTCTAGTTTCTAAAGTATTTGTAAAAATTTTATTTAAAATATAATAAATTGCGCCAAATTGAAAAGAGTTAAATATTGCATTTAAAAGCGCAAAGAAAATAGAAAATTTTATATTTTTTTGTTCTTTTATGGAAAAATTCCATATTTTTCTAAATACTGTAAGCATTACTCTTCCCCCTTTATTGCAGAATCCCACATTTCCTTATAAAGTTTTGAATTTTCAATAAGTTCATTATGTGTTCCTTTTGAATTTATTTTCCCATTTTCTATAACAAAAATTTCATCAACATTTGTTACAGTTCTAAGTCTATGAGCAATCATAATCAAAGTTTTACCCTTAACCAAATTACTGATTGACTCTTGTATAATACTTTCATTTTCAGCATCAATATAAGAAGTTGCCTCGTCCAAAATAACTATTGGTGCATTTTTAAGCATAGCCCTTGCAATAGAAATTCTTTGTCTTTCTCCTCCGGACAAATGACTTCCACCCTCTCCAACAATAGTATCGTATCCATTCTCCAAATTTATAATAAATTCGTGGCAACCGGATTTTTTAGCCATTTCAACAATTTCTTCATCAGTTGCATCGGGTTTTGCAATTCTTATATTTTCCTTTATGCTAATATCAAAAAGGAAATTATCTTGTGAAACATAAGAAATCAAATCAGAAAGTTTTTTCAAAGAAATATCTTTCAAACTAACTCCACCGATTTTTATATCTCCCTTGTCAACATCCCAAAAACCTGCAATTAACTTTGTAATTGTACTCTTACCACTACCACTTGGTCCAACAAATGCAGTAGCTCTATTTTCCTTTATATTTAAGGATAAATCTTCTAAAATTTGTTTATCTTCATTATATGCAAATGAAACATTTTCAAAGTCTATATCAAAATTTTTAATTTCAAAATCAGAATTTGAATGTATCAATTCTTTTGAACTTAAAATTCCTTGAATTTCTCCTGTTATTGTTCCAATTCTAGCTAAATCATCAATATAAGCTGAAATCTTTATTAAATTTTCAATAGTTCCAAAAGATAAAATAATTATTGCAATTAAATTTACAACATTCAAACTCCCATTCAAATAAAAAATAACACTAAAAGGCAAAATAGTTAAAAGTCCCATTGGAGATAAATGCATCCCCATTGCAGACCTTATTGAACAAGACTTCATCCAATTATAGAAAAAACTGGCATTATCATAAACAGACTTAGAATATTTTTCATAAGAGCTGTCGCTTTGATTAAAAGCCTTAATAACCTCAACCCCATTAATATACTCAACAACTGAATTATTCATCTTTTGTCCTATTTCAACAGACTTTTTATAACTTAATTGATAGCTTTCATTCATAATTGTTGCCATTGCACCAAAACCAATTACAAGAGGAATTAAAGACAACAACATAAGACGCCAATCTAAAATCAACATATATCCTAAAAGCACAATAGGTCCAACTAAATTGGCCGTTACCTCGGGAATAATATGCGCCAAAGAAGTTTCCATATGATCAACTTGGTCAACAATTATGTCCTTTAATTTTCCCGTACTGTAATTTAAAATATCTCCTAAAGGCATTTTAAATAATTTCCCCATAATATCTTTTCTCATATCAGCCAAAACTTTAAAAGTTGCAGTATGAGAAATTAAAGTAGAAATCCCTGCAAAAACTTCTTTCAAAACGAAAGCTCCCAAAATAAAAATAATATTTTGTGTATAGAAAGAAATGTCCATATTTCCACTAACAACCAAAACCACTAACTTAGCAAGAATAATGTAAGTTATAAGTCCCATTACGACTCCCAAAATCGCAAAAATAACTGATAGTAAATAACTAAAAACATTTTTATTTACATACTTTTTTATCAGTTCCATAATTAACCCTCCTATCTATCTGAATTTTTAAAATAAATTTTTATCATATCTTTTAAATTTTCTTTATTTTTATAAAAGTTTCCCTTTGCCTTTAAAATTTCTCCTCCCAAAATTAAACTGTTTATAAAATCAGAAAAAAACCTATCATCTATAAAATCAAAATTAATACCCATATTTTTCAAAAGACTTCTCATATTAATCAAAGTTTCTCTTTCAAATTTCAAATATAAGTTTTCCAAAGATTCATCATAATTTTTTTCTTGAAGAAACATAACATAAACAGCTAAAAGCTCATTATCAGCTAAAATTTTCTCTACAATAATTTCGGAAAGAGCATCATATTTATCTAAATCTTTATGCTCTTTTAAAAAATTATCTACAACATTATATCTATAATAACAACCATCTTCCATTAAATCATATAGCATATCAGAAGTACTTTTATAATGTCTATAAACTCCACCTTTACTTAAGCCACTCTCTGCTATTACATCCTCCATAGTCGTATTGTGAAATCCCTTACGAATAAAAACGTCCTTCGCACAATATCTAATCTGCCTCTTTCTCTGATCAGCAGGTAGTCTTTCATTACGCATAATAAATCTCCTTTTTGTAAATATTTATATTTTATACACTAAAACAAAGCGACACAATCGTCGTTAAATATATTATACAACTTTTAATAATTCTTTTCAATATTTTTTTAAAAATTTAATTAAATCAAAAAGTTAATAAAAATTTTTTATTTTCTATTTTACATCTATTAGCATTTGATTATAAAATAATTTAACGAAATTTTATTAAAAACATCTTAGATGAAAGAATAAATAAAAAATCGACCCTTAAAGGTCGATTTTTTTCTATTTGAGTTATCTATTGACTCTCTTTTTTTCTTTTAAATGCTACAACAAGTAACGCTCCTGAAAGTATCATAAAAATAGTGTACAATTCTATGTTCATACTACTAGCTGTCTTTGGAAGTGCCTTATTGTTAGCTACTTGTGGCTTTTTAGACGCATTTACTTTTTTAAAGTATGCTTTTACCGTCAAGTCTTTGTCTATAACTGTGTTTTTATCTAAAGTAGGATTCCATTTATCAAATTCATAACCTGCTTTTGCTGTCACTTTTGGAGCTATTATATCAGCTAATGTTTTGTGTGCTGTCTTTAATACATAGAATTTATTTTTAGCATCTACCACACCTTTTGTTTCATCTTCTGATTCAAAGGTTACTGTATAGTATTTACTTGTATCCGGCTTTTTAGTATTTGGATCTTTTGGATCTACCGGTCTTACTACTGGTGGATCTGTCGGTGTTGGTAAAGGCGAAGGTGTTACTTTTGTCTTTACTGTTAAGGCATTTGTTTGTGCTGTCAAATTTCCTTTTGTTAAGGTAACTTTCTTTCCACTATCTGCTAGTTTTAGTTCTGTTTCATTTTCTGGGTTTGCTGTAATATTATTTTCTTTAAAGTCTTTAAATGCTACGTCTTTTTTTAAGCCTTGATTGTCTGTTAATGTTACTACAAGTTCTGATAGGTCTAGTTTTTCTCCTTCTGTGTAGATTAGTTTAGGCTGTTTTTTTACTACCATACTTTCTACATGTTCTGGGTCAAATTCGATTTCTGTAACTGTAATTTCTGCACCTGCATCTGCAATTTCTGGATTTTCAACTTCATTTGGATTTTCACAAAATTTATAGCGAAATTTTATAGGGTTAGTTGAACCATCCCAAGTAAATCCATCTTCTTCTAGTTTTACATCAGACTCAATTATTTTATTCTTATCAAAACCTTGGGGAAGTTTATTAAATGGAACTTTTTTACTTCCTTTTTTAACTTTTACAGTGTATTGTGCTGGTGTTAAATCAAAACAACATCCATAAGTTGAAGAAATTGCATCTTCTTTTCTAACTAGCCTTATAGATACCAATGGATTTTTTGGAGCATTTAACTCTTCAAGATTTGTGTTTTTACTTAAATCTAAACTTGTTAGATTGTTTCCAGAACAATCCAATGTAGTAAGATTTTTAAAATGTTCAATTCCTTTTAAAGAAGAAACTGAGTGGTTGTTTATCGAAATCATTTCAACCTTATCTAACTCGGCCTGACTTAAATAGTCATCATCATTTTCATCAAAATTCTTGCTTACATAATTTCTAAACTCATCATCCTCAAAGTTTATCTTATCTATCTTTACATCGCCATTTGCATAGCTAGCTGTTGGATTTAAAGGCAGATAACCCATAAACATTACTAGAGCAATAAAAAATCCCATTATCCTTTTCATTTTCATTTCACCCCTATTTTTTATTTTTATATTTTTTGAGCTTTTCTAAAGAATATAGCTAACTTCTTTTCCTTTTATTAGGTATTCACTAGTGTTATAATGAATGTAATTTAAGAAATCTAAGTAAGTGGGCTTTTGGCCTATTTTTATTATTATAAATTATGGAGGATAAATGTTCGCAAAACTTATTTTGAAGAGGGGAGAGTCAGCCTATGGTTATGATAGGGCAAAAATCTCTAAGGAGACATCCTTTCTCGGACTTATATCAAATATACTTGTAGCCCTCTTAAAGGTAGTTTTATATATCTTTACTGGCTCAATTTCAATTTTGTCTGATGCAGTTAACAATATCACAGACTGTGTCAGCTCTATTATTTCTATTTTTGGAATAAGACTTGCTGCCAAGCCAAGAGATAAGGACCACCCTTATGGTCATGGGAGACTTGAGTATTTGATTTCTCTTGTAGTTTCCGGTATCGTACTTTCCGTTGGTTTTCAATTTTTGAAAACTTCTGTTGGAAAGATCCTTCACCCTGTTGCCATTTACTATCCAAAGTTCACACTTGTGACTTTGATTTTAACTTTAGCAATAAAATTTTGGCAGGCTTCACTTTATTCAAAGGTTGCAAGAAAGATTGACTCTGTAACCCTAAAGGCCCAAGAGAAGGATTCACTAAGTGATACTCTTATAACTTCTGTTGTAATTATTTCAATTATTATAGAAAAATTCACAGGAAAAATTTTGGATGGCTATGTTGGTTTAATAGTCGCCTTATTTATTTTGTACACAGCCATCTCACTTATATACGAGACGATTTCAATTATACTTGGACGTGGACTTAGTGACGAGACTAAGCACGAGATAAAGTCCAAGGTTTCCACTTACGAGGGCATATCCAATGTCCACAATATTATGGCGACAGACTTTGGACCTGACAATATAGTTGTAATTATTGATGCAGTTTTAGATTATAATTTGACCTTAGAAGAAGCTCACAATATTGTAGACAAGGTTGAGAGGGAAGTCTCTGACTTACTTGGGATAAGGTTAATAATTCATCCAGAACCAAGAGGAAGTGGAAGCAAGATTATTAATTCTATTTCTAAAGATCTTAAAAAAATTGTGAGGGAGTCACTTAACATTTACTCCTTCCATGACATAGTCCTTGAGGACAAGAGAATTTATATAGACATTGATTACAATGCTGATTCTGTAAAGAAGAGAGAAGGAAAGGATGCTCTGAAAAAAGAGATAAAAGATAAATTAAAATCCATCTACCCAGATTACGAATTTGAAATAAATTTAGATGCGATTTTTTAGGAGGAATATATGCTTTTTAAAACAACAGATGAGCATGAAGCTTTACGTAAAAAAGTCAGAGAATTTGCTGAAGAAAAAGTAAAACCAATTGCTTTTGAGCTTGATCAAAACAACGAATTTCCTGACGAAATTGTAAAGGAAATGGGAGAATTAGGATTTTTAGGAATTCCTTATCCTAAGAAATACGGTGGTCAAGGTTTAGACGTAATGAGCTATGCGATCACAGTTGAAGAATTATCAAGAGTTGATGGTGGTGTTGGAGTTATTTGTTCTGCACATACATCTTTGGGTTCATGGCCTATTTATGCTTTTGGTACAGAAGAACAAAAGAAAAAATATTTAACACCATTAGCTAAAGGTGAAAAAATTGGTGCATTTGGTCTTACAGAAGAAAATGCTGGATCTGATGCAGGTGGAACAGAAACAACAGCTGAATTAGATTTGGATGGAAAAAGATATATTTTAAATGGTAAAAAAATCTTTATTACTAACGCACCAAAAGCAGATACATACGTAGTATTTGCAGTAACAACTCCAGGAATTGGAACACATGGTATTTCAGCATTCATAGTTGAAAAAGGAATGGAAGGATTTACATGTTCTGATCACTATGACAAATTAGGTATTAGATCTTCAACTACTGCTGAACTTCAATTTAACAATGTTAAGGTTCCAAAGGAAAACTTACTTGGTAAAGAAGGTCAAGGATTTAGAATTGCAATGCAAACACTTGACGGTGGTAGAATTGGTATCGCATCTCAAGCACTAGGTATTGCACAAGGTGCCTTTGAAGCTGCACTTGCTTATGCAAAAGAAAGAGTTCAATTTGGTAGACCAATTGCTCAACAACAAGCAGTTGCTTTTAAGATTGCAGATATGGCTAAAAA